>LSQX01136871.1_pt1 | contig 16642 bp, 19 predicted proteins | sample 654561 | NCBI WGS metagenome assembly LSQX01 (sample SAMN04489861, study PRJNA283612) | anaerobic digester metagenome | isolation source: 4 biogas reactors fed with cattle manure at either 37C or 55C with and... | place: Denmark: Kongens Lyngby | collected 2014 | reverse complement strand
GTTACATTCCGGAAGCCATGGCGGATTTCATGGGCTTCAACGGCTTCCAATCTGTATACAACCCACAGTGGGGAGAAACGGGAAGTGACAACTACTTATCGCGGGCTTTCTATAAAATCAAAAAAGACTTCTTCCGTGCCACAGCAGACTTTCAAGGGAACATTACCGGAAACCTCTACTGGAATGCCGGAGCCGGCGTATTCTACTACTACGCAGACCAGGTAGACATAGATTTCATGAACAGAGGAAAAGCAGACGATAAAATGCTGCCTACCACCACAGAACAACCTACTTTGTTCAATTACTACAGCCCAGGACAAGAAACATGGGGCTTGATAAAAGAAAACGAACTGCACGGGGGAACACACCCTTTTGTACGCGCCGGATTGACGTTTGATACACGTAACCAACTAAACAACCCTAGCAGCGGTATTTGGGCAGATGCGTTTCTGACGTATTTTGGAGCGTTTGGCGACCAAAAAGAATACAACCACGTAACCATCAACGCTTCTTTCCGTCATTACATATCGCTTTGGAAAGACAAGATGATTTTTGCCTACCGTCTGGGCTACCAAAGCGCCCTTTGGGGTGAAACGCCCTATTACATGAAAAACTACATGGCTACCCTCTATACCAAAAGAGCCAACTACGAAATGTTGGGCGGTGCCAACAGTTTGCGAGGAATTGTAAGAAATCGAGTAACGGGTGACGGGTACGCTTATGCCAACGTAGAACTGCGTCTGAAGCTGGTATCTTTCCAAATAGCCCGTCAAGCCTTTTACATAGGCGTCAACCCCTTATTTGATGTGGGGTATATCACCAAACAAGCCAAACTGACCAGAACGGAATCTGAACTACGCGCTATGACAGGTGTATCCGGCGTACGTTACGAAGATTTCTTTGCAGAAAAAGACGGGATACACATGAGTGTCGGTGCCGGTCTTAAAATAGCCATGAACGAAAACTTTATAGTATCGGTAGACTTTGCCAAAGCCCTGAACAAACAAGACGGAAATACCGGACTGTATATCATGTTGGGCTACATGTTTTAAATAAGTGATTATGTACGAACAACTACTCAATTTGGATCCCATCCGGTTGAATTTTTCAGCCGGTGGAATGAGAGCCATCAACTTTGTCTTGGCGTTAGTCATGTTTGGTGTCGCACTGGGTATTAAACCCAGAGAGTTCAGAAACGTATTTATCAGACCAAAGTCAGCCATCCTGGGATTGATTTGCCAATTGGTACTCCTTCCGGCCATGACATTTCTCATGGTTATGGCGCTCAACAGCTATATCACCCCCATGGTAGCCATGGGAATGATTCTGGTGGCAGCTTGTCCCGGAGGAAACATCTCCAATTTCATGTCTTCACTCTCTAAAGCCAACACGGAACTGTCTGTCACACTAACGGCCATCAGCACCTCGGCTGCCACATTTATGACGCCTTTCAACTTTGCCTTATGGGGTGGACTTTACACACGCTACCTGAGTACAAGAGCCGGTGCCGTATTGCAACCGCTGCACATTGATCTGTGGCAAACGTTTGAAACAGTATTTATCCTCTTGGGGATTCCTCTTATTTTAGGAATGTTGTTTGTACATTACTTCCCCAAAGCAGCTGAGAAAATGAAAAAGCCCATGCAGTACTTTTCCCTGATCTTCTTCATGGTCATGGTCGTGCTGGCTTTTAGCAACAATTTTGATATTTTTATCAAATACATTTTTTACATCTTCTTCATAGTATTCATCCACAACGCCTTGGCTCTAGGTATTGGATACGGTACGGGCACCTTGTTCCGCATTCCGCGCAAAGACAGACGTACCTTGACTATAGAAACGGGCATCCAAAACTCCGGACTAGGTCTTGTGCTGCTGTTTAACCCCAAGATCTTTCCACCCGATTTGGCCTACGGCGGGATGTTGTTCGTTACTGCTTGGTGGGGTATTTGGCACATCCTCTCCGGACTGGGAGTATCCTTTGTATTCAACAGGAGCGATCGCAAACGAAATGCAGCGTAAACGACGCATATACGAGTGGAATTGGGCTTATTGGTTCTTTAAGCCTTATGTCATGCTTATGTACAGACTTTCCTATGGTAGACGGGAGTACCACGGATTGGAGAAAATACCTGTAAACCAACCCATCATTTACGCCCCCAACCACACCAGTGCCCTGATGGATGCCATGTCTGTACTAGATATAGACACAAGCGCCAAAGTCTTTGTAGCCCGGGCGGACATGTTCAAAAACCCGCTCTTTGCCAAAATCTTGTTCTTTTTGCGTATCATGCCCATCCACCGCATACGTGACGGACGCAGTTCGCTGAAAAACAACGAAGAAATCATCCAAGAATCTGTAGAAGTACTCCGGAACAACGTACCTTTTGTCATCGCCCCGGAAGGCACCCATCGGCCCATGCACAACTTGTTGCCCCTGGGCAAAGGCATCTTCCGCATCGCCCTGCTGGCCAACGAAGAACTCAATAAACCGCAACCCGATCTCGACTCGGCCCGTCAAGTCCACATTGTACCGGTGGGGCTGGAATACGGACACTTTTTCCGCTACCGTACGTCGCTGCTCTGCCAGATTGGAGATCCCATCAACGTTACACAATACGTAGCCGATAACCCCGACAAAGAACAGCCCGTCCTGATGAACGAGCTAAAGGAATTGCTTGAAGAAGGCTTAAAAGAATTGATTCTCTACATCCCGGATGACGACGATTACACAGCCACTTGGGAACTGTGTGGCCTCTGTGCCCCAAACAGAATCAAGCAAATGGGATTGAAAAAACATTCCCTGAAGGACCGCCTGCAAGCCAATCGACAAACTGTACAGCACGTTTTGGAGAAAAAAGAAACGGCCCCCGAGGAAAGCAAACGCATGTTGGAAGAAATAGCTCGGTTTGCCCAAAAACGCCGGCAAAAACGCATCAGCATGACATCGGTAGCCAATCCGGCTCCACTCGTAGCCCTACTCACCCGTATTCCACTACTCATTTTACTGTTCCCCTACTTTGTAGCTTGTACCATTCCGGCCCTACCCACCTTGTTTCTAACTTGGTTTATTTGTTCCAAAATGGAAGACAGAGCCTTCCACAACTCTGTACGCTATATTATCACCATGGTGCTTTGGACCCTTACCGTGATCATAGCCATCCCGCTACTGTTCATTCTGATGCCCTGGCCCTTGGCCCTATTGATCCTTCTACTGGGTCTACCGGCCCCCTTCTTCTTTTACCAGTACAACAAATGGTTCCGCATAGCCCGCTCCAACATCCGCTGGCTTCTGTCCCGTGATTTACGGAAAGACAAAAAAAGATTTGTGAATTGGATCGCGTGAAATTACAAATTCACCACCAACCCGTCGTAAGCCGGCGCTACACCCGATGGCAGCTCCTCACTAAACTCTTGATACGGTCCCAGTCGGTGTGACATGTGCGTCAAATAAATGTGCCGAGCTCCCGTTCTTCGCCCCACTTGAATGGCGTCGTCTAGGGCAAAATGCGACCTATGCGGTGTCTTCATAACCGTACTGACCACAAACACCTCTACGCCGGTGAACTTATCCAGTTCTGCGTCATCTATGTAATTGGCATCCGTCAAATAGCCAAACGGCCCCATTCGAAAACCATACACAGGCAACTTGTTGTGATACGCCCGTACGGGTATAATAGGTAAACCACCAATAGCAAATTCCCGATTCTCTATCGTATGCAACGTCATTTTAGGAAGACCCGGTAGATATTGGTTAATAAAGGCGTAACTAAAGATTTTTTGAACATTATCCAACACCCGCTGCTCCCCATATACAGGAACGGGCTTTTTCGTCAAAAAATTAAGCGCCCGCACATCGTCCAATCCCGCCACATGATCCCAATGCTCATGCGTCAACAGAATCCCATCCAACACCGACACCTTCTCCCGCAACATCTGTTGCCTAAAATCCGGCCCGGCATCAATTAGAATGGTAAGGGGCTGCACACCTTCCGAGGTACTTTCCAAACTGCTTTTCGGAATGGCTTCCACCAGTACCGAGGAACGCAACCGCTTATCCCTCTCATCTTCAGAGGTGCAAATGGGACATTGGCAACCAATCAGGGGCACACCCGTAGACGTTCCGGTACCTAAGAAAGTAATCCTGAATTGCATCTTACAAATGTAAGCAATATTCGGCTTGGATGTTTAAATTGGTGCTTCGCAATTTTTAAATAAGAGGGTAGTAAGTAACACCCTTGTAATAAAATGCCACAACCATCTGCTACTGTGCCTGTTATCACGCTTTCGACATGTGGTCATACTTACTACCCTCCCTTGTTTTGACAAAAAATGGCCTTTTTTGAGGAGGGTAATAAGTAGCAGAAACCGCCACCCCTTGTAAACGCCTGTCAATCTGCAACTTACGACAACAGCACTTTTTCGGAACTTATTACCCTCGAAGATTTTCGGCAAAAAACGGCTTTTTCAGAGGAGGTAGTAAGTAACGAAAAAACGCCCTGTAGTGTAAGCAGCTGATACTCCAGACGTTACAGCTAAACATCACAACATGTCACTTACTACCTTGAAGATAGTTTGCAAATATGGAATCCAATTCCACTTTTGTAATAGTATATCTACAACACAGAGTCTATCACAAAAAGCATCAATGAAACACAGCAAAAAGCGTCAATAAGTGTGCTAGATTGGATCTAGTGCGCCAAATGTTTTTTCGCAAACCGCAACTTGCAGACATACAGCGCATTAACTTTTCTCCGTGCAAAAGTGGCGCGCTTGATCCAATCTGGCGCCAAAAATCTGGCGCCGAAATGACACTCCGCACACCGAAAAAGATGGCGCGCCAGACACCAACAAGGATGGCACACCGGAACAGACCAGCCAAGTGCACAATCCCCAGCCTTCCAAAACCACAACCTGCTGATTCCCAGCAGTCAACCCCCTGTGCCTGGGGAAAAACCAGCCAATCTTTCCCCATTCCCCACCCTTTTTGACGGAAAAACGGACCCGGAAAAAAGAAAAAAAAGCACGAAAAAGCAGAATTGCCATACTGTAGCAAAAAAAGATACCTCAAATATGCAAACTGGCATCCAGTCACTTACAAGAACTCGGCCATCCAAAAACAGAGCAAATCTACACCTGCCCAAATAGCGTCGCCCGCAAGCTCTCGGCATTTCTTTGGCACGCTTTTGGGGCCATTATTATACTCGTCATCAATAAAAAGGACATTTGCTTATGAAAATTATTGGAACGGGAAGTGCATTACCTTCATTAGCAGTCACTAACGACATGCTGTCTGTGTTCCTGGATACGAGCGACGAGTGGATCCGCACCCGTACGGGAATTGTGGAACGGAGGATCATTTCCGACGAGAATTTGAAAGATCTGGCCATTGAGGCCTCTCAAAAGGCTCTGGATCAGGCCGGTATAAAAGGAGAAGACCTGGATTATATCATTTGCTCCAACGTAGTCAATTACTACGTTACTCCCTCGCTAAGCTGCCTGATTGCCGGTGGNNGCCTGTGCCTGTGCAGATTTGAACGCAGCCTGCAGCGGTTTTGTGTATGCTTTGGAAATGGCCCAGCTCTACATAGATACAGGGAAAGCCACCAACATCCTTGTTGTCTGTGCAGAAGAGCCTACTCGAATGTGCAGCTGGAAAGACAGAAACACGGCCGTACTTTTTGGCGATGGTGCCGCAGCAGCCGTAGTCACCAAAGGAGAAAGCTTCAAGGCTTCTATGCTTACGGCCAAACACAGACCGGAAATTTTGTACTACCAACGCCCATTGGAAGAGTGCCCCTTTGTCAAAACTACCCAAAGAGGCGTTCCCATGCACATGAACGGAAAAGAAGTCTTTAAGATGGCCGTAACCGCCTCTTTAGAAGGCATCCGTTACGTCCTGGATAAAACAGGGATGACTGCCGATCAAGTGGACCATTACATCTGCCACCAGGCCAACATGCGTATCCTGGAAGCCATACGCACGCATCTGCAACAACCCAAAGAAAAATTCCCACACAACATAGAACGTCTAGGCAATACCTCGTCTGCCACCATACCCATCCTGTTGGACGAACTCAACCGGGAAGGCCGCCTGAAAGAAGGCGACACCGTACTCCTAAGCGGATTTGGCGCCGGCTTCACGGCCGGCACCTGCCTGTTTACGTGGGTGGAAGCGTAAGTTAGTAAACATGAAAAAAACACTCAACATCTATATGAAAAAATTCAACAGTAGAATTTGTGAACTCCTAGACATAACCTATCCTGTTTTTCAGGGTGGAATGGCCTGGGTGACCGATCCCACACTGGCGGCGGCGGTATCGAACGCCGGGGGGCTGGGGATTTTGTCTGCCATGAACGCAGACGCCGATTTCCTCAGAAGCCAGATAGCAAAAATCAGAACATTGACACAAAAACCCTTTGGCGTAAACATCATGCTCATGAGCCCATTTGTAGACCAAGTGGCGCAAGTAGTCATTGACGAAAAAGTACCCGTGGTCACCACCGGAGCCGGCATGCCCGGCAAATACATGGAAGGCTGGACACAAGCCGGCCTAAAAATCATCCCCGTGGTCGCCTCGGTAGCCTTTGCCAAACGCCTGGAACGAATGGGAGCTGTCGCCGTCATTGCCGAGGGAGCCGAGGCCGGAGGCCACGTAGGCGACTTAAACACCATGGCCCTGATACCGCAAGTGTGCGACGCCCTTTCCATCCCGGTCATCGCCGCCGGAGGCATTGCCGACGGCCGAGGAATGGCTGCCGCCTTCATGCTGGGTGCCGAGGGCGTACAATGCGGAACATGTTTTTTAGTAGCTGAAGAATGCAACATACACCCAGCCTACAAAGAAAAAATCATCAAAGCCGGGGATACAGATACCATCGTGACCGGGAAAAAGCTGGGACACCCCGTTCGGGCACTCAAAACACCGTTTACACGCAAGTTTGCCCAAATGGAAGACAGCCCCGACGTTACCCAACAAGAAGCCGACGAATTTGGAGCCGGCGCCCTACGCCGAGCTGTACAGGAAGGTGACCAACAAATGGGCTGCTACATGGCCGGACAAAGTGCCGGATTAATCAAAAAAATCCAACCGGCAAAGGACATCATAGAAGACATGGTCAACCAAGCCTCTGTCTTGTTAAAACTATAAATACCACTTTATGAAGAGAGTAGTCATTACCGGTATGGGCGTCATTTCCCCTGTAGGAAATAGCGTCCAGACCTTTTGGGAAAGCCTGAAGACGGGCGCCTGTGGAATCGATTTTATCCGCGCATTCAACACAGACGATTTGAGCGTAAAAGTAGCTGCGGAAGTCAAGGATTTTGACCCCTTGGCCTACGAAATAAATGCCCCCACTGCCCGCAAAGCCGACCTCTTTACCCTGTACGCCATGGCAGCAGCCAAGCAGGCCATGGACCAAAGCCGCCCCAATGCAGAACCGGAACGGTTGGGCGTCTATATCGGCTCCGGCATCGGAGGCATCCACACGTTTATTGCAGAATGCAAAAAATTCCAAGACCGAGGCCCCAATCGCGTTTCGCCCCTATTCATACCCACCATGATCGCCAACATGGCCTCGGGCAACGTGGCCATAGCTCACAACGCACAAGGTCCCTGCCTGCCCATTGTCACAGCTTGTGCCACCTCCACACACGCCATTGGTGAAGCCTTCCTGGCCATCCGTCACGGATACGCAGACGCCGTTATTACGGGCGGGGCCGAGGCGGCCATTACACCGCTAGCCGTAGGCGGATTCAACAACAGCCGAGCCTTATCGCGCTCCAACAACCCATTCCGCGCCTCCATTCCCTTTGATGTGGAACGGGAAGGATTTGTGATGGGCGAGGGAGCCGGTATCATTGTACTGGAAGAATACGAACGGGCTGTACGCCGCGGTGCCAAGATCTACGCAGAAATAACCGGCTACGGCAACACATGCGATGCGTTCCATTACACAGCACCCAAGCCCGACGGTTCAGCAGCTGCCCGCGCCATGCACCTGGCTTTGAAAAGCTCGGACTACAACCAAAAAGACCGTCTGTATATCAACGCACACGGTACCGGTACGCCGCTAAACGACCCCACAGAAACGGCCGCCATCAAGACAGCTATTGGAGAAGAAGCGGCTCGGCAAGCTTTGATCAGCTCTACCAAATCCATGACCGGACACATGCTGGGAGCTGCCGGTGCCGTGGAAGTCATAGCCACCGCCCTGGCTTTGGAGCACGGCATAGTACCCCCGACCATCGGTCTGGAAACCCCCGACCCGTTGTGCGATCTGGATTACGTACCCAACATAGCCCGCCAAGCAAACATTACCATAGGCCTCTCCAACTCCCTTGGATTTGGAGGCCACAACGCCAGCGTGGCGTTACGAAAACACAAACAATTATGATGAACAAAGAAGAAATTATGCAATTCCTGCCTCACAGGGAGCCCATGCTTCTTGTGGATCAGATGAACATTGATGAAAACAACGTGGCCCATGGCCGCTACACTGTAAAAGGAACGGAATACTTCCTGCAGGGACACTTTCCCGGATACCCGGTCGTTCCCGGCGTCATTTTATGTGAAATCATGGGACAGTGTTGCAGCCTGTTGGTCAAAGAGCAGATGGCCGGCAGAACACCGTTCTATACCGGCTTGGACAAGGTCCGATTCAAAAGACAAGTGCGCCCCGGCGATACCGTGGAAGTCAGCGGCTACATCACCCGACAAAAAGCCATGGTGTTTTTTATAAAAGCCGAGGCCCGCGTAAACGGAGAACTGTGCGTGCAGGGAACTCTGTCCTTTGCCCTGGCGGATAATCCTACGCCGGCGTAAAGCCTCTTGTGAATCTCGCTGATTTCTTGTATCTTCAGCTCCCAATTGCTGATCTATGATTTGGATTAAATTGGGAATCCTGATTATCGGATTCATATATGCCGGATTCATTCCCCTCACATTAAGAAAAGTTCTACGTAAGCTTGCTTTCAACTTGCACGAAGAAACGCTCAGTTTCCTGAGCGATAAGTCACAATACGACAAACGAATTGCAAGGGGCTACACAAAATTGTTGCTCCTGACGGCGTTGTTGCATTACGCCTTCTTTTGGCTGCTATCGCAGCAATACAATTTGGGCGAACACGAAACGTACATGTTGTACACCTCGTTTACGTTCGCGCTCATGGCGCTGTTGGCTTTTGTACCGCACAACATGAAACCATACAGCTTCCGCAATTTGAGTTCCACACTACAACGTGGCATTCACAATTTGCTGGCCTTTGTGGTGTTTTTTACTTTGCCGCTACTGATTGTACTCTTCTTGACAGCCATAATACATACCTATCCCATCATGTCTATAGTCGGATTGGTTATCATTGGCATCACGGCTATTCTAACAGCTTCTTCTATCTTTCGCCGCGGATTGACAGGTATTTGTGAAATGATCTTTATTGTGGGCGTCAGCATCTGGACCATCTTTGTAACTATCTGGACCGTGCTGTTTATCTAATCCTAATGGTCGTGCTCGGCCTCCATAGCCTCTTCGTACGTTTCGTGTACCGTTCCAAAGGGATGTTCCGGTTTGGCGTAGATGGAATACAATTTTAGCGGCTCATCACCAGTATTGATGACATTGTGCCATTTTCCGGCAGGAATAAAAGCGGCGAAATCGTCTTCCAGCTCTTCCTGAAAACTCAGATCGTCTTCGCTGTCTCCCATAAGGATAATACCTTTCCCGGCTTCTACCCTTATGAATTGATCCACATCATCGTGCATTTCCAAACCTATTTCTTCCCCGGGACCAATGCTCATGACGGTCAACTGCATATACGTGCCCGTCCAAATAGCTTGACGGAACAGGTCGTTTTCCAGCGTATACGCTTCCATGTCAAACACGAACGGTTGGGGACCGTAGTCTTGAAATTCTACCACAGCTTCTACTTCAACGGCTTTTTTATCAATCGGGAAATCACAAGCCACAAAAGCCACTAAAAAAAGGGTTGCAAAAAGAAAAATGCATTTTTTCATACTCGTAAAGTTTTAAGTAAGTTAGCAAACAAATAAAGATACAATTTTTTTATCTTTGGACATGGACAAGAAAGAAATTTATACTATACCCAACGCATTAAGCTTCTATCGGGTCCTGATTTTCCCCGTTATTTTTTGGTTTATCCTTTCGGGGAAAGAAACGCTTTTTGCCATTTTTCTGGTCATAAATCTGGTTACAGATTTTTTGGACGGCTTACTGGCAAGGGTTCTTAAACAACAAACAGCCCTGGGGGCCCGCCTAGATTCCTTTGCCGATAACCTTACCTACGTATTGGCTTTTACAGGTCTTTTTGTATTCAAAGCAGAAGACTTTATGCCGCATTTGGTCAGTTTTATTGTTTTCATAGCCTTTCTGGCAGGGTCTGTACTTATGTCTTTGATTAAATTTAAAACAACACCCAGTTTCCACTTATATTCCAACAAAGCAAGCGGGTACATACAAGCTGCTTTTTTCATCATCTTGTTTACCGTAGGCTTTATTCCCGCCTTTTATTATTTCATGATTTCCTGGGGGATTCTGGCCGCTATAGAACACATGATTATCCAGATGCTTATTCCGCACATGCGTTCCAATGTGAAAGGCTTGTACTGGATATTAAAAGAAAAAAAGAAATCATGATTTTTCACTCGTCTTTTGAATACATATACCTGTGGCTCCCTCTCCTTGGATTTGTGGTAGGATTTTTTGGATCCTTTACGGGGGGAGGCGGAGGCTTTGTATTCATACCGTTGCTTACCCTTTTATTTGGAGTAGAGGCGCACGTAGCCATTGGGAGTTCTCTGGCCGCTACCCTTCCCATTTGTTTAGTCGGCGCATACGGGCATTACAAAAGAAGAAACCTGGACGTGCGTATGGGATTGGTGTTTGCAGGCGGTGGTATTTTGGGAGCAATAACAGGTGCCTCCCTGACACGTCTGCTCACCGCGCACCAACTGCGTGTTTGTTTTGGCATATACTCCATCCTTATAGCCCTGACCATGTATTTGGGACAAAGAAAAGACAAGAAGCGCGAAGACAAAGGTGATAATCCGCGAACGTTTACACCTGCCGGGAAGTGTATCCGAGCTTCGGGGTTTGGTATCTTATCCGGCATGATAACAGCTGCCTTCGGAACGAGCGGTTCGGCCCCCATCCTGGCGGGACTCATGAGTTTACGCATGCCTTTGAAGTTGGTTCTGGGCACTTCTTTATTTGTTGTCCTCTTCAATACGTGCTCTGCACTGGGAGCTCATGTACTCGTTGGCAAAGTAGACCTTACCTTGGTATTCTTCCTGGCTTGTGGCTCTATTATAGCAGCCTTGCTGGGTCCGCGTTTCCTGTCTCATTTGAAAGTGGATAAGGCAGAGGGACAGGTGCGCATCTGGTATGCAGCCGCCATGGTGGTATCGGGAATATTTATGATCGTATTATAAAGAAAACAGATACACATGATCCGTACGTTGTACATCATCATCTTGAGCTACTTTCTGGCAGGCGGTGTGCTCTTCTACGTGATAGGGAGAAAACTCCCCAAGGAGAAAGCCCGACACAACCGCATCAAGTTTTTCGTGTACTTTCTGATAATCAATGGTCTGTTTTGGAGCATTGTGGTAAAACCTTTCGTGTTTACAGTGGTAGCTGCAATTGTTGTAGTACTGGGTTGTTATGAAATGGTAACCGTGTATTTGGCCGGAAACAGGAAACACAAAAAATATTTTATCTTTTCTTTCTTGTTGTATGTGCTCTTGGCCTTTGGACTTATGGTGTTCAGCACACTGCCTCAGCATTGGATTTTATTTACGTTTATTCTTTTATCTGTACTCGACAGTTTCAGCCAGATTTTTGGGCAATTATTGGGAAAGACTCCTATACTTAAAAAAATCAGTCCCGGAAAGACCCTGGAAGGGTTTATAGGCGGAGCCGCAACATCGTTGGTAACCGCCTTGCTGATTCACAACTTGATGGCGTTCTCCCGCCCCTTTGTGCTCCTGCTGGCAGCAGGTGTAGTCGCCTGGGCTTTTCTGGGGGATTTGGCTGCCTCGGCTTATAAAAGAACATACGAGGTCAAAGATTTTTCAAAACTCCTCCCCGGTCACGGCGGCATTTTGGACAGGTTTGACAGCATGTTGGCCGCAGGTGCCTGGATGGCGTTTGTATATTATGTAATACAAATAATGCGATGACAAATCAATGGATTTTTGCTGTTCTTATTTTACTGGGCATTGTGTTGGTACTTACTTTCACAGAACTTAGTTACAGGCGACTGGAGTTACCTACAGAAGTAACCCGGAAATTCGCCCATTTTACGGCATGTATATCTACCATCGTCTTACCATACGTGTTTACAAGCCATTGGTACGTTTTGGGATTGGCTGTGTTTTTCTTTTTCATTTTGTTCTTAAGCAGCAAAGGGACCCAATTGCAGTCCATCCATAAAATTGACAGAAAATCTGTGGGGGGATTCCTTTTGCCACCGGCCGTTTACGTTACGTTCCTCATCTCTTCCTGTATGGACAACAAGTTTATGTATGTTTTACCCATGCTCATTGTGGGTATTTCAGACCCTATGGCCGGTATATTGGGCATGAATATAAAGCAGAACAACAAATACATAACAATTTTTGGGCATACCTTGCAAAAGACAAGGTATGGATCACTTGTTTTTCTGATATCCAGTTTTCTCATAGCTTTCACAGGACTCTATCTCTATATGGGAGTCTTCCTATGGAAAACCCTCTGGCTTGCTTTGCTGATATCCGTTGTCACAACCCTCACGGAAATGTTCTCTAAAAGAGGCTGGGACAATTTGCTCATTCCTGTTGCTACAAATATTATCCTTATACTCTTTCTGACTTGAAAAAGACACCCCGCTTTGCCCAAAAAAGGCTCCTGAAACATTGGCTTTCGTCAGACGATCGTCTTGTGTTTTCCCGCTACAACGGGCAGCCTATAGATACGCAAGGCATCGACAATTTATATCTCCATATCCCTTTTTGCAGGAATACGTGTCCATACTGCCCTTACTACAAAGAAAAATACGACAAAAGCAAAGCTGTCCGTTTTGAGCAGGCCCTGTTGGCAGAAATCGGCCAGCACGCTCCCTGGCTTACCGGTAAGACCATGCAATCGCTCTATATCGGAGGCGGCACACCCACCCTGTTAAACGACCTGCTGTGTCAAGCTGTAGATACACTCCGTGAGGTATGTACTATAGAACATGTAGCCCTGGAAACAAATCCGGAAGAGATGATCCCGGAAACTATCCGCACTCTCCAGTACATTGGCTGCAATTTGTTAAGCCTGGGCATCCAGGACTTTCATCAAAAACACTTGGATTTGTTGGGACGTACCTACACCCCGGACCTAGCCCGTAAAGCCATAGACAAAGCGTTGGATTTGGGATGTGAAACGGTTAATCTGGATTTTATTTTTGCCTATCCGGAACAAACCATGCAAGAATTGGACGAAACGCTCCGCCAAGCCGTAGCTACACAGGCCCAACAATTGACGTTCTACCCCTTATTTACCTTTCCGTACAGCACCGTGGGGCGGTTCCGAAAATTAGAAAAGGTCGTAATGCCAAGCAGAAACCTCCGCAAACGCATGTACTACCGTTTATGCCGCACATTGATTGAGGCCGGCTACCGGCAAATATCGGTGTGGAGTTTTTACAAAGGTACCGGAAGTAAATATTCCTCCGTAACGCGGGATCGATTTCTGGGACTAGGACCTTCAGCCGGTACATATACAGGCAAACAGTTTTTGTTCAATACATTCAATATGGAACAATACCTAACCCATACGCCGGATCGTTTGCCGTTTGCATATACGATGGACGTACCGCCGGCGCTGGAGCGCCTGTTCTGGGTATATTGGAGACTATACGAAACAACCGTTCCGATTGATAATTACAAAACACTATTTGACAGAGACTTTAACCAAGATTTTAAATATTGGGTTTGGGCCTCCCATTTAGCGGGAATCTGTACAAAAAGCGAAAACGGCCTGCAGCTTACAAAAAAAGGCATCCACCAAATCCACTTGTTGCAAAACCATTTTGCTCTAGATTTCATCAATAAAATCTGGTCTTCCTGCACAGAAACACCCGTTCCGGAAAAAGTCATTCTCATTTAATATGAACCTACCATGCGTCTTTTCCTTGCCATACCCATAGGGCCCCTAGAAGCCGTTTTTCCGGCAGCTGAACAAATAAGAAAACAGATGCACGGCTATCGCATAAAATGGACAAGTGCGCATCAATTCCATCTTACCCTATTCTTTTTTGGAGATACAGACAGCCATAACGCTTCTTTGCTATCTTCTCACGTTTTAAAGATTGCATCCCATACTCAATCTTTCCTATACACCCTTACAGAACCAGGTATCTTTACTTCAAATAAACAGCCGCAAGTGCTTTGGCTTGGTGTTAATGCACCCGTTCATCTTAAGAATTTGAAACAAGCTGTTGATATGGTGGCAACCGGACTCGGCTTCAAAGCAGACAACAGACCTTTCAAACCACACCTCACACTGGGCCGGTTCCGCCCCGCCCAACCCATTCCATCACCCTCAGAGTACCAAATAAGCCCGAACACCTTCACACCAAGCACTCTTGCATCCTCCTCCGCAGTACAAAACTTCGTGCCGAAAACTGTTCCCTTTCCCATCACTTGTCAAGCCACCCGGCTGGTTCTTTATGAAAGCCGACTTACCCCTACTGGTCCCATCTACAAAACAGTATGTGAAGCCCCTCTGAAAGCGTAAAAATCGATTTTCTACTTTTCGTATCTTTGTGTCTATGGGACAACATGACAAAAAGGAAAGATTTGCACGACCTCCGGCTGTTGCCGGTCGGTTTTACAGCGGTACAGAAAAAGAACTTAGACAAGAAGTAGAACAATTGTTTGCACATGCCGTAGCCCATGCCGGGCACCGCATAAGAGCACTTATTGTTCCGCATGCCGGGTACGTCTTTTCCGGAGGAGTAGCCGCCAGTGCTTTTAACCAACTAGACAGAAAAAGCAACTACAAGCGGATTTTCCTTATAGGATCCTCGCACCGAGTACCGATTCCCGGAGCTGCCGTATACACAGAAGGAGATTACAGAACTCCCATGGGAACTGTCCGCGTAGATAGTAAATTGGGAAAAGAATTGGTCACAGCTCATCCCGGTCTTTTCACGGCTAACAGCCATGCCCACAGCGGCGAACACAGTCTGGAAGTTCAATTGCCGTTCCTTCAACACCTCTACGGAGACAATATATTGCTTGTACCCCTGGTTATTGGAACTTATAAGGCAAGCATCTGCCGGGAAATTGCTAAGGCTCTAGCTCCTTGGTTTACAGAAGAAAACTTGTTTGTGATTAGTACCGATTTTTCCCATTACCCTTCTTACAAAGATGCCATTGCGGTAGATGCTCTAACCAAAGACGCCATCCTAAGCAACAACCCCAACACCCTTCTGCAAGTACTGGATGAAAACGAGCACAAAAACATACCCGGTCTAGACACCAGCCTCTGCGGGTGGACCTCGGTACTCACCCTGATGTACCTTACCGCAGCGCAGGACTCCTTTGAATACTTGCCCATTGAATACAAGAATTCAGGAGACAACCCGCTGTACGGAGAAAAAGACCAGGTAGTGGGGTATTGGGCCATTGCCGTTACAGAAAAAAAGGCTGCTGCAGAGAAAGCTGCTGATTCAGAAAAGACACTTTTTTCCCACAAAGCAGAAACTCTACTGGAAGCCATCGCCAAAGAAGCCATCCGAAAGGCCATAGAAGATAAAGATCTTTTGAAAGCCACTAGATCCTCGTCCGGAGCCGTCAAACCCAAACCTGCGTCTGCAACTGCCCAGCTTGCCACCGCAACCGATGAATCCTTACTGCAAGACCCAAAGCAATACCCCTCGGAATTGCACAAGCCGTACGGAGCCTTTGTCACATTGAAACAACAAGGATGCCTGCGCGGTTGCATCGGGCGGATTGTATCCGATATCCCTTTATACCTATTGGTGCAAGAAATGGCCCGAGCAGCAGCCCTATACGACAACCGCTTTCCTCCGGTAAGCGTGGGAGATTTACCACATCTGACCTACGAAATCACCGTACTGTCTACCTTGCGAGAAATTAAATCCATTGATGAAATAGAACTGGGGAAACACGGTATTATCATAGAGGCCAAAGGGCGTTCCGGTGTGTTCCTTCCACAAGTTGCCACGGAAACAGGCTGGACCCTGGAAGAATTCCTAGGACATTGCTCACGCGACAAAGCCGGATTGGGATGGGATGGATGGAAAAAAGCCCGCATTTCTATTTTTCATGCACTAAATACATAAAACACGGCGGCATGGCAACTGTTGCGAAAAATGCAACAGCTTGTTGGTGAAAGGGTAGTGAGTAACAACATTTTGGACAAACGCGTAACAACCTGAGTATTTGCAAATTAAAAGAATCTGCCGCCATCGGCCACTCACTACCCCTCTAGCTTTTTGCAGTATTTTGACGATTTCGGAGAAGGGTAGTGAGTAGCAGCATTTTAAATAAGCATGTAATCTGCTGGCCATGTGTGAATTAGGGGTGTTTCCTCATCTTTGACTACTCACTACCCCTGTCTCTTATACACATCT
>LSQX01141153.1_pt1 | contig 16643 bp, 17 predicted proteins | sample 654561 | NCBI WGS metagenome assembly LSQX01 (sample SAMN04489861, study PRJNA283612) | anaerobic digester metagenome | isolation source: 4 biogas reactors fed with cattle manure at either 37C or 55C with and... | place: Denmark: Kongens Lyngby | collected 2014 | reverse complement strand
TCGGCGCCCATGCCGGCCTCGAAGGAGTCACCGTACTGATCGCGTGCCTGCCAGTACTCCTCCTCGGTGAGCAGCTGCTTGGGCTTGAGGGCGGTATCGCCGGCGTTGATCACCACGTACTTCTCGTAGTAGAGGATCGACTGCAGCGCGTTGCGGGTGATGTCGAGCAGCATGCTCATCCGGCTGGGGACGGAGCGATAGTACCAGATGTGGCTCACCGGGGCCGCGAGGGTGATGTGTCCCATCCGCTCACGGCGCACCTTGGTGTTGGTCACCTCGACGCCGCAGCGGTCACAGATCACTCCCTTGTACCGAATCGACTTGAACTTGCCGCAGTAGCACTCCCACTCCTTGGTGGTGCCGAAGATCTTCTCGCAGAAGAGTCCCTCACGCTCGGGGCGCAAGGTTCGGTAGTTGATTGTCTCAGGCTTCTTGACCTCACCGTACGACCAACCCTTGATCTGCTCCGGCGAAGCCAACTTTATCATGATGCTATCGAAATCTTGAATTTCCTTCATCAACACATCTCCTGCTTAGTTGAGCGAGCCCTTGCCGATCTTGGCGATCAGCTCCTCATCACGCTCGGTCAAAGGCAACTGACGACCATCGGAGTCGTAGACCGACATATCAAGGGCCAGACCCCGAATCTCCTGCACCAGCACGTTGAATGCCTCAGGCATCCCGGCGGTGGTCGCCGGCTCGCCCTTGACGATGGATTCGTAGATCTTCACCCTGCCGTTCATGTCATCACTCTTGATGGTCAAGAGCTCCTGCAGGGTATTGGCCGCGCCATACGCCTCAAGGGCCCAGACCTCCATCTCACCAAGCCTCTGGCCGCCGAACTGCGCCTTACCGCCGAGCGGCTGCTGGGTGACCAGCGAGTAGGGGCCGGTGGAACGGGCGTGCATCTTGTCATCGACGAGGTGGTGCAACTTCAGGTAGTAGATATAGCCGCAGAAGACCGGGTTGACGAACGGTACGCCGGTCTGCCCATCGTAGAGGATCGTCTTGGAGTCCTCGGGCAAACCCGCTTCTCGCATCTTCTCCTGGATCTGCTCGATGGTGGCGCTGGCGAAGACGGGGGTGGAGTACCACTCATCAAGCTTCACCGCGGCCCAGCCGAGCTGGGTCTCCATGAGCTGGCCGATGTTCATTCGTGAGGGAACGCCCAGCGGGTTGAGACAGACGTCGAGCGGCGTCCCATCCTCCATGTAGGGCATATCCTCCTCGGGGAGCACCCGGCTGACGACACCCTTGTTCCCATGCCGGCCCGCCATCTTGTCGCCCTGGCGCAGCTTGCGCTTGGTGGCGATGAGGACCTTGACCGTCTCCTCGACGCCGGGGGGCAACTCATCGTTGTTGCTGCGCTTGAGGCGCTGCACGTCGATGATCGTCCCTTCGGTGCCGTGGGGAACCTTCAGCGAGGTGTCACGCACCTCCTTGGCCTTCTCTCCGAAGATCGAGTTGAGCAACTTGAACTCGGGGGTGGTATCACTTTCGCTCTTGGGGGTCACCTTCCCCACCAGGATCGAGCCGGGACGCACCATGGTGCCGATACGGGCGATGCCGTCCTCATCGAGCATCTCCAGCATCTTCTCGCTGGTGTTGGGGATGTCGCGGGTCAGCTTCTCCGGTCCGAGCTTCGTCTCGCGGATATCGGTGGTGAACTCCTTGATGTGGATACTGGTGAAGATGTCGTCCTTGACGACCCGCTCACTGACGAGGACCGCGTCCTCGTAGTTGTAGCCGTGCCACGGCACGAAGCCGACGAGGATGTTGCGCCCAAGGGCGAGATCGCCCTCCTGGGTGGCCGGGCCATCACCGATGACCTGCCCCTCCTCGACGTGCTGTCCAACGACGACCAGCGGCTTCTGGTTGAAGCAGGTATCCTGGTTGGTCCGCTGGAACTTCTGGATCTCGTAGAGGTCGACCTCACCCTCGATCTCACTTGAGTCGGGCTGGATGACGATTTTCTCGGCGCTGACGTAGGTGACGGTGCCGCTGCGCAGGGCCTTGAGGAGCACCCCGCTGTCGTAGGCGGTCTTGCCCTCCATGCCGGTTCCCACCCGCGGGGTCTCGGGGAAGACGAGGGGGACTGCCTGCCTCTGCATGTTCGAACCCATCAGGGCGCGGTTGGCGTCGTCGTGCTCGAGGAACGGGATGAGCGAGGCCGCGACGCTGAGCACCTGCTTGGGGTCGACGTCCATGTACCGAATCTCGGCCGGGGGCTTGGTGGAGTAGTCGCCGCTGCGGCGCACCGGCACCTCCGCATCCTTGAAGTGGCCCTCATCATCGATCTCGGCCGACGCCTGGGCGATGAAGTACTTCTCCTCGTCGTTCGCGTCGAGGTAGCGGTACTGGTTGGTGACCACCCCGTTGACCACCCGGCGGTATGGGGTCTCCAAGAAGCCGTGGCGGTTGATGCGGGTGTAGTTGGCGAGGCTGACGATCAAGCCGATGTTCGGACCCTCGGGGGTCTCGATCGGACAGATGCGCCCGTAGTGGGTGTAGTGGACGTCGCGGACCTCGAAGCCGGCGCGGTCTCTCGAGAGACCTCCCGGGCCGAGGGCGTTGAGGCGCCGCTTGTGGGTCAGCTCGGCGAGCGGGTTGACCTGGTCCATGAACTGGGAGAGCTGGCTGGAGCCGAAGAACTCCTTGATGGCGGCGACAATCGGCTTGATGGAGATCAAATCCTGCGGCTTGACCGAGCCGCTCTCGAGGTTCATCCGCTCCTTGGCGATGCGCTCCATGCGGGCGAAGGCGCTCTTGAGCGCATTCTGCAGCAGCTCACCGACCGAACGGATGCGGCGGTTGCCGAGGTGGTCGATGTCATCGACGTTCTCCTCACGGATGAACACCTTGATGAGGAACGCCATCGTGTTGACGATGTCGGTCGGGGTGAGGACGGTCAAGTCGGTCGCGCCGCCCTCCTCTTCATCCTCGTCGAGGTCAGTGGAGAACTTCTTGTTGAACTTGTAGCGGCCGACCGAGCCGAGGTCGTAGCGGCGGCTGGAGAAGAACATGTCGGGCAGGTCCTTCTCGGCGCGCTCGATGGCGATCATCTCGCCGGGCATCAGGACAGAGAAGATCGGCGAGAGCACGTCCTCCTTGGTCGGTTCGTCATAGCCTTCGCTGGTATACTTGGCGTCCTCAATCTCGAAGCAGTTGAGGATCATGTCGCTGTGGAGCGTCCCCTCACCCTTGAGGTTGAGGAGCGAGATCTCACTGACCTTGAGTGAGAGCAGCTCGTCGATCTCGTGGACGTGCAGCATGTCGCCGGCACGCAGTACCTTGCGCGGCTCTCCCTCGACCTGGGCCCAGACATCCTTATAGAGGTAGCGGTTCTCCAAACTTGCCTTCACTTCGGCGTCATCGACCAGCTCGACCTGCTCGCTGGAGTAGAACTGCTCGAGGATCTTTTCACGGGTATCGAAGCCGATGGCCCGCAGAAAGAGGGTGCCGAGGATCTTCTTCTTGCGGTCGATCTTGGCAAAGATCAGGTGTTTCTTATCGTCAATCTCAAACTCGAGCCATGAGCCCCGGTAGGGGATGATCCTCGAGGAGTAGACGTCCTTGTCATCGCTGAAGATCACACCGGGGGAGCGGTGGATCTGGCTGACGACGACACGCTCGGCACCGTTGATGATGAAGGTACCGCGGTCGGTCATCAGGGGGATATCGCCGAAGAAGATCTCCTTCTCGCGGATCTCCCCGGTGGAGAACTCAAGACTGATCGTGACTTTGATGGGCACACTGTAGGAACGACCTTTCTTCTTGCACTCCGTTTCGGAGAACTTGATGTTCTCATAATCAATGGTATACCCCTTGTAGGTGAGACGCATCTCGCCGTTGGGGCTGTCAATGGGGAAGGTCGATAAGAATACTTCCTCCAGGCCGTACGACGGATCGGGGGCCAAACCTTTCTTGAACCGCTCCAGCTGCAAGAATCGCTCATAGGACTCGAGCTGGACTCCGATCAGGTTTGGCAGCTCGCACACTTGGTGCTGTTCGCTGCCGATGTACGTCCGTGTTATGGATTTGCCGTTGGCAACCATCATGTACCCTCCAAAGTCAACTAAAAGACAGACAGGTTCCCGCCTGCAGGCTCGGGAAACGAAAGACACAAGGTGCCACCGGGTTCATTCCGGTGGCTATCGAGACAGGGCATCTGCCCAACAACAAAAAGCTGGGTGAGGGAGCGCACGAGGCGCTCCCACGCTTCCCATCAGTCAACAGGCTTGATCTCAACGGTGCACCCAACCTCCTCAAGCTTCGCCTTCAGAGCATCGGCATCCGCCTTGTTCACGCCTTCCTTGACGACCTGGTTCCCCGCTTCGACCAGATCCTTGGCCTCCTTCAGGCCCAGACCGGTGATGACACGGACTTCCTTGATCGCCGGAATCTTCTTGGCGGGATCGGCGGCCACGAGGACCACGTTGAACTCGGTCGGCTCTTCGACGGCTGCTGCCTCAGCGGCGGGACCGGCGACGACAGCGGCTGCGGCTGCCTTGACGCCAAACTTATCCTCCATCATCTTGATGAGGTCAGCGACCTCCATGACGGTCATGCTTGCGATCGACTCCAAAATCTCTTCTTTAGTAGCCATATTATCTTCTCCTTATAAAATATTGTTCGCACAGTCGTAGCAGGTTACCACTGAAGACTAAGACTGTGTCAGTTTCCTTCTGGCGCGCTCTCAACGGAGATGCCGTTCGCTTCGACATAGGCGAGCATCGTTGCCGCCAGCTTCTGTACCGGTGCCATCATCGTCGACATGAGCATGGCGATGAGCTCAAGCTTGCCAGGAAGCTTGGAGAGCGCCTCGACCTCCTCAGGTGAGAAGAACTGCCCATCGATGATGCCGCCCTTGACCACCAGCGGCGCACCCTCTCTGGCAAGGGCGTAGAGCTCCTTGGCCACGGCGTTCGCCTCATCACCCTTGACCAGGGCGATGGCGGTCGGTCCGACCAGCTGCTCATCGGCGCTTCGGTCGAGCTGGGAGAGCGCGATGCGGGCATAGCGGTTCTTCACCACCCGATACGCACTGTCCTTCTTCATCAGCGTGCGCCTGAGCGTCGTGATCTGCTCGACGGTCATCCCACGGTAATCGGTGAAGATATAGCCGTTGTACTGGGAGAACTCATCCTTGAGTGCCTTGACGGACTCTTCTTTGGCGGGGGTAATACGGGTCTTGTACTCCATTGTTCTCTCTCCTTATACCGTTGCCAGCAGATCCTTCACGTTGAGCCTGAGGCCAGGTCCCATCGTGGAGGAGAGGGCGACGCTGACCAGATAGTCAGCCTTGGCGTCACTGGGCTTCTTGCGCATGATCTCCTTGACGACCGCGAGGGCGTTCTCGCTGACCTGGGCGCTCTCCATGGAGACCTTGCCGATGGCCAAGTGAACGACGCTGGTCTTGTCGGAGCGGAACTCGACCCGGCCCTTGGAGAGCTCGGCGAGTGCGCCCTTGATGTCCATCGTCACCGTCTGTGTCTTGGGGTTCGGCATCAAGCCGCGCCGGCCAAGCACCGGACCGAGACGTCCAACATCCTTCATCATGTCGGGGGTCGCCACCGCCACATCGAAGTCCATCCAACCGCCGCGGATCTTCTCGATGAGGTCGTTGTCGCCGACATAGGCGGCCCCGGCTTCACGAGCTTCCTCGGCCTTCTCACCCTTGGCGAAGACCAAGATCTTCTTCTGGGCGGAGAACTGGTTGGGCAGCACGACGGTGTCGCGCACGCTCTGGCTCTTCTTCAACGTCAGCTTGACATGGATCTCGACGGTTTCGTCGAACTTTGCAAAGGCGAGCTCCTTGACCAGGGCCGTGGCCTCGTCAAGGCTGTACAGCTTGGTACGGTCGACACCCTTTGCCGCTTCTCGATACTTCTTTCCGTGTTTCATCTTAGCGCTCCACCTCTACACCCATGCTGCGGGCCGTTCCGGCGATGATCTTCTTGGCTGCCTCAAGATCGTTTGCGTTGAGGTCTTCAAGCTTGGTCTTCGCGATCTCAGCGAGCTGGTCTTGGGTCAACGTGCCGACTTTCGTCTTGTTGGGGGTCCCGCTGCCGCCCGTGATACCGAGGGCCTTCTTGATCAAGACAGCGGCCGGCGGGGTCTTCAGCACGAAGCTGAAGGACTTGTCGGCATACACCGTGATGATGACGGGGAGGATCAGTCCAGGCTCATAGTTCTTCGTCTTATCGTTGAACTCCTGGACAAATTTGGGGGCGCTGACACCATGGGGTCCAAGCGCCGGTCCGATCGGGGGGGCCGGCGTGGCCTTCTGGGCAGGGCACTGCAATTTGATGATTGCAGAAACCTTTTTCTTTGCCATGTTTCTCTCCTTACGCAGCAGTCCCATTGACTCTGCGCTGGTCATAACGCCTGCCATACGAACAGGCTCCCACCTCACTACATGAGGGAGTACTCACACACAAATGGACTTGCTTGTAAAAAATCAGAAAACTCTCATATAGCGGTCAAGTCCACAGACCACTACAGAATCTTTTCCACTTGGAGAAAGTCCACCTCAACCGGGGTGGAGCGGCCGAAGATCCCGACGCTGACACGCATGCGGGCCTTCTCAAGGTTGACCTCCTCGATGACCCCGGTAAAGGTGTCGAAGGGGCCTTCGATGATCCGCACCTGCTCGCCGACGGCAAAGGTCTGCTTCGGTTTGAAGACCTTCTCGGCGGGCAGGTCGCCCGTCTTCTGGAAGATGTTCTTCACTTCGGCGGCGTTGAGCGGCTGGGGCTTCACGCGATCGTTGGGGGTGACGAAGCCCGTCACACCCTGGATCCGCTTGATATGGGAGCACCACGTCTTCCAACTAGTGTCGGGAAGGTCGAGCTCCACAAGGATGTATCCGGGTAAAATCTTGCGCTTGACTTCACGACGCACCCCGTCCTTGACCTCGACGACGGTCTCGAAGGGGACCTTGACGTCGGTGCAGATCAGGGCGAAGTCCGTATCGGTCTCGCGCATCTTGTTGATGATGCGTTCAATCTTTTGTTCGTATCCTGAATAGGTGTGTACTACGTACCAGCCCTTTGCCATATCGTTCCTTTACAGTATGAAGAGGACGGCCTTGAGCAGGATGAAGTCGATCAACCCAAGGAAGATGGCGACAATGACCGTAGATACGATGACAACCTTTGTCGAAGAGATGACAGCTTCACGGGAGGGCCAGACGACCTTCTTCAGCTCCTGGCGGGACTCCTTGATATACTTGATGAACTTCTTCATAAAGGCTCCTTGATTCACGGAAAGATTGAGAAGCAAGCAGGCCAAGAAGGACTCGAACCCTCAACATCTGGTTTTGGAGACCAGCGCTCTACCAATTGGAGCTATTGGCCTATCTGCTTCCCAATCGCAACGTCTTATTTGATCTTCGCCTCGCGGTGCAGGGTGTGCTTGCGCTCGAACGGGCAGTACTTGCTCAGCTCCAGCTTCCCTTGGGTGTTGCGGCGATTCTTCTCGGTCGTGTAGTTCTTCTGTTTGCACTCGGTGCACTGCAGCGCAATCTTTTCAACAGGACCTTTCTTATCTTTAGCCATACCATGCTCCTCAGGTGGGTTTTCCCACCATGCTCCCCACACGAGAAGGGGACAAAAAAATAGCCCTCGAACGGATTCGAACCGTTGACCCCCACCTTACCATGGTGGTGCTCTGCCAACTGAGCTACAAGGGCGTCGGCCACACGTCAGTGAATTCTCGAGTGCATACACCTAGACGTGCAGAAGCTAACTTACCAGAGCGAATGATTTTTGTCAATACAGCATGAATAAAGTCCAATGTGTTGCCCACCCTCGTGCGATATTATATAGTACCGTGTACGTATCTGCCACAAATGCAAGGAGTTCCCGCATGAAAAATCAACCAAAAACGCGTTGGGGCCTTACCAGTGAAGACATAGCACAGGATTTCGCTGAGCACCTGAAGTACAGTCAGGATGCGGATATTTATCATCGCACCGACCATGCACGCTACACCGCGCTTGCCCTGGCCATCAAAGACCGGATCATCCACCAGTGGAACAAGAGCCGGAAGACCCAGCGTTCCAGCGGGGCGAAGCGGGTCTACTACCTCAGCCTCGAGTTTTTGATGGGCCGCACGCTGACCAACAACGTCATCAACCTCGGCATCGAAGGCGAGGTGAGGGAGGCACTCAACTCGCTCGGGTACACCTACGAGGAGCTTGCCGAGATGGAGAGCGACGCCGGGCTGGGCAACGGGGGGCTTGGTCGGCTCGCCGCCTGCTTCCTCGATTCATTGGCCACGCTGGAGATCCCCGCCTACGGCTACGGCATCCGCTACAACTACGGCATCTTCCGCCAGCAGATCAAGGCGGGGTGGCAGGTCGAGCAGCCCGACAACTGGCTGCGCGACGGCAACCCCTGGGAGATCATGCGCCCCTCGATCGTCTATCCGGTGCAGTTCGGCGGCCAGGTCCAGGTCATCCGGGAGGGGGGACGGGACCACTTCAAGTGGGTCGGCGGCGAGATCGTCAACGGCATGGCCTACGACACCCCGATCATCGGCTACGGCGGCAAGACCGTCAACACGCTCCGCCTCTGGTCGGCCAAGAGCCCCGAGGAGTTCAACTTCCACGAGTTCAACGACGGCGACTACACCGAGGCGGTGCGCAGCAAGATCTCGGCGGAGAACCTCAGCCAGATCCTCTACCCCAACGACACCCTCTACATGGGCAAGGAGCTGCGCCTCAAGCAGCAGTACTTCTTCGTCGCCTGTTCGCTCGCCGACATCATGCGCCGCTTCAAACGTGACGGCAAGAAGTGGGCGGAGCTTCCCAACCATGCGGCCATCCAGCTCAACGACACCCACCCCTCTTTGGCGATCCCCGAGCTGATGCGCATCCTCGTTGACGAGGAGCACCTGGAATGGGATGAGGCCTGGAAGATCACCGTCGCCACCATGGGCTATACCAACCACACCCTGATGCCGGAGGCGCTGGAGAAGTGGTCGCTGCCGATGATGGAGAAGATCCTGCCGCGCCACACCCAGATCATCTTCGAGATCAACCACCGCTTCCTCCAAGAGGCGGTCTCCCACTTCCCGTTGCAAGCGCACATGCTCTCCAAGATCAGCATCATCGAGGAGACCAATCCCAAGAACATCCGCATGGCCCACCTGGCCATCGTCGGCAGCCACTGCACCAACGGCGTGGCGGCCCTGCACTCCGAGCTGCTCAAGCGCTCGATGTTCAGCAATTTCAACACCATCTACCCCGACCGCTTCACCAACAAGACCAACGGCATCACGCAGCGGCGCTGGCTGCTCTCATCCAACCCCAAGCTCGCCGCCCTGATCACCAGCGCCATCGGCGACGGGTGGATCACCGACTACCAGCAGATCGCCAAGCTGACCCCGTTTGCCGAGGACAGCGCCTTCCTCGCGGACTTCGGCAGGATCAAGGAGGAGAACAAAAAGCGGGCCGCATCCTTCCTCAAGGCCGACTCCTCCCTCATCATCGACCCCGACTCCCTCTTCGACGTCCAGGTCAAGCGGATCCACGAGTACAAGCGCCAGCTCTTGAACGTCCTGCACATCCTCTACCTCTACAACGACATCAAGAGCGGGGGGGAGGAGACGAAGGACATGGACAAGGTCACCTTCCTCTTCGGCGGCAAGGCAGCCCCCGGCTACGTCAACGCCAAGCTGATCATCAAGCTGATCAACAACATCGCCCACGTCATCAACGCCGACTGCGATGCCAAGGAGAAGATCGCCGTCCACTTCATGCCCAACTACCGTGTCTCGATGGCTGAGGTGATCATCCCCGCCACGAACCTCAGCCAGCAAATCTCGACGGCCGGCACCGAGGCCAGCGGAACGGGAAACATGAAGTTCATGGCCAACGGGGCGCTCACCATCGGGACGATGGATGGGGCCAACATCGAGATCGCCGAGGAGGTCGGAGCGGAGAACATGTTCATCTTCGGCAACAATGAGGAGGAGATCTCCGCCCTGAAGTCGACCTACGACCCCTTCTCCGCCGTCCTCGCCAACGAGAAGATCAAGGAGATGGTCGACCTGCTCTTCAGCGGCTTCTTCAACGTCAACGAGCCGAACATCTTCGAGCCGCTCAGGCGTTCGCTCTTCGAGGAGGGAGATCGCTACTACCTCTTCGCCGACCTCCCCTCCTACATCACCATGCACCACAAGGCCCGCACCCTCTACCAGGAGGACCGCGGAGAGTTCAACAGGAGGGCGGTGCTGAACATCGCCAAGAGCGGCAAGTTCTCCAGCGATCGAACCATCACCGAGTACGCTGAGGAGATCTGGCATGTCCAACGATGCCCGGTGGAACGGGACCTCAATGGGGATACCGTGCTCGCCGACGCGGCCAAGCGATGAGGAGTAAGGAACACCGAAAAGTGTGAGACAGAGGGGTGACGGATATTCGTCATCCCGTGCATACATATCTCTTTTATTCACAATAGTATAGTTATTTGTATTGCATAAACGCGTTATATATGACAAATACTCGTCATTTTCAGGAAAAAACCTGTTATAGTCATCCAATGGCTACTTTCTGGGATCGGGTCAGGATTTATCTCAATTCGCCGACGGTCGTCGACTTGGCTCAGATGCTTGGTGTCAAACGTACCACGCTCTCGAGCTGGATCCACAACAACCGCCGCCCTCCCCTTGATACGCTTCTGAAGATCTCCGAGCTCACCGGAGTCTCCATCGCACAGCTGGAGCTTGGCCATGATACCGTCTACGACGATGAAGTGGGAGAGAATCCGGTTGCCTATCGACGTGAGATCGACGAGATGATCGGCGCCCTGGCCGAGGACGAGCTCCGCCTCCTGCGCCAGTTGATCCCCTACCTCAAAAACCCACCGCAGAAAGAAGACGCGTGACGGACGGACTTGCGATGGCGAGCAGCGGCGCGACGATCATCGCCGGCAGGAAGTTGCCGGCCTTGGTACGCCTGATGTCGAGCAAGTTGAAGGCGATCATGAGCAACAGCATGCCGCCGACCGCGGCAAGCTCATTGATGCCCCCGTCGCCGAGGACCGGGGCGATGACGCCGCCGGCGAGGGTGAAGAACCCCTGGTAGACGAGGATGAAGAGGGCGCTTGCCATCACACCGATGCCATACGCCGCGGTGAAGACGATCGCCATCGCCCCGTCCATGATTGACTTGATCATGATGAGCTGGTAGTCGCCCACCGTCCCGGCCTGGATCGACCCGACCACCGTCATCGCCCCACTGCAGAAGAGCAGCGACGCGTTGAAGAAGCCCAAGGCGAAGTTGCGCCCGCTCTCCTCACTCCCCGTCCCACGCGAGAGACGCTTCTCCATCCACACCCCGAGCGAGAGGATCCGATCCTCGATTTTCAGGGCATAGCCCGCCGCCCCTCCGATGATCAGGGCGAAGAGGAGGATGAGATAGGAGTTCGACGAGAGGGCCATCGAGAGGCCGATGACCAGCGTGACCAACCCACTCGCGGTGAAGATCAGCTGACGATACGATTCGCTGAGCCGATTCTTGACCAGAAGGCCGACCAGAGTTCCAATGATGACCATCAGGGCGTTGAAATAGGTGGCAATCATAATGGGTGTGAGTATAATAAGTTTGTGGAACTCACTCAAGGAAGCGTCATGCAAAACATCCTGCTGGCGGCAGGTCTGGCCTCACGAAGCGGCGGGGAGAAGCTCTTCTACCCCTACCAGGGGCACACCATCATCCACCACAGCGTCGCTGCTTCGCTCGCGGCCGGTCTCTTCACCGTCGTGGTCACCGGACACCGGGCAGAGGAGGTGGCGTCAGAGCTCCTTGACCTCTCCTCCCCCTCCCTGCTCATCGTCAACAACCCCCACTATGCCCGTGGCCAGGGCAGCTCCACCCAAGCCGGCGTCGCCGCCTTGGACGGGGGGCTGCCCTTCTTCATCTCCCTGGCCGACATGCCCCTCATCGAGGCGGGCCACTACCGCACCTTGTGTGATGCGTACACCGGCGCTCCGCTCCGTCCCCGATGCGGGGCGAAGGTGGGTCACCCGGTGCTGCTCCCCCCCTCGTTCATCCCCCTCATCGCAGCCCAGGAGGGCCCGTTTGCCATGAAGGAGCTGCTCGCCTCCTCCCCGATGGAGTACCTGGACACGAATGAGGAGGCGTATGTCCGGGATGTGGACACCGCCTCCTCCTATCACGCATTGGTCAAAGGCTCTTCGCCTCGACCGTAGATCCATGCATCGAGAGGTGGATCTTCGCCCCCTCTGCAAACGTGCCGGCGAGCAGCTGCATCGACAGCGAGTCCTCCACCATCCGCTGGATGGCCCGCCTGATGGGCCGGGCCCCGTAGAGCGGGTCGAACCCCTCCTCGAAGATGGCGTCGACCACCGCATCATCCCAGCTGAGCTCATAGCCGCGCTCCTTGAGCCGGGTGGCCAAGGCGGTCAACTGGAGAGTGACGATGGCGCGCACCTGCTCCTCGCCGAGGCGGTCGAAGACGATGATCTCATCGAGCCGGTTGATGAACTCCGGCTTGAAGGAGGAGGTGATGACCTCCCTCACCATCGCCTCACCCGCCTCCTTGGAGGGGGCGCTCATCAACTGCTGGCTTCCCAGGTTGCTGGTCATGATGACCACCGTGTTGGTGAAGTCCACGACCCGTCCCTGTCCGTCGGTGAGCCGCCCGTCATCGAGCAGCTGCAAGAGGACGTTGAAGACATCCGGGTGGGCCTTCTCGATCTCGTCGAAGAGGATCACCGAATAGGGTCGCCTCCTCACCACCTCGGTGAGCTGGCCACCCTGGTCGTACCCGACGTAGCCGGGAGGGGCCCCGATGAGGCGGCTGACGGAGAACTTCTCCATGTACTCGCTCATGTCGATGCGGGTGAGCGCCTTCTCGTCGTCGAAGAGGAAGCGGGCGAGCACCTTCGCCAAAAGCGTCTTGCCTACCCCGGTGGGGCCGGCGAAGAGGAAGCTGCCCAAGGGGCGCGCCGCATCGCCGATGCCGGCCTTGTTGCGCCGGATCGCGTTGCTCACCGCCTGAATCGCTTCCTTTTGGCCGACGACCTCAGCGCTCAGGGTCTCCTCGAGCTTCAGATACCGCTCGATCTCGCTGTCCTGCATCTTGGCCACCGGCACCCCGGTCCAGCTGCTCACGATCCGGGCGATGTCATCCTCGGTGACCTCCTCGCGGAGCAGCTGCCTGCCGTCGCCCTGCACCGCCTTGAGCTGCTCATCCATCACGGCGATCTCTTTGAGCAGGGCGGGGATCTGCCCGTGCCTGATCTGCGCCGCACGGGCCAGGTCAGCGTCCCGTTCGGCCTTCCCCTCCTCGATCTTCAGTTGCTCAAGCTGCGCCTTCCGATCCCTGAGACGGGCGATGAAGGAGCGTTCATTCTCCCACTGCAGGCTCATGGCCCGCCGCTTCTCCTCAAGCTCGGCCACCTCCGCCTCGATCTTTGCGAGACGGGCCTTGCTGGCATTGTCGGTCTCCCGACCCAAGGCCTGCTCCTCGATGTTCAGGCGCAGGATCGTGCGGCTGATCTGGTCGAGCTCCACCGGCTGGCTCTCGATTTCCATCTTGAGCTGGCTCGCCGCCTCATCGATGAGGTCGATGGCCTTGTCCGGCAGGAAGCGGTTGGTGATGTAGCGATTGCTCAGCGTCGCCGCTGCGACGAGCGCCTCGTCCTTGATCCGCACCCCATGGTGGACCTCATAGCGCTCCTTGAGCCCCCTCAGAATCGCGATGGTCGACTCCACCGACGGCTCCTTCGTGTAGACGGGCTGGAAGCGTCGTTCCAGGGCCTTGTCGACCTCGATGTACTTGCGGTACTCATCGAGCGTCGTCGCCCCGATGGTGCGCAGCTCTCCGCGTGAGAGTGCCGGCTTGATGAGGTTGGAGGCGTCGGTCGACCCCTCGGCCGCCCCCGCCCCGACGATGGTATGCAGNNCGCTCCTCGAACTCACCGCGGAACTTCGCCCCGGCGACCAAGGAGCCGACATCGAGGCTGAGGAGGCGCTTTTGGCGCAGGGACTCGGGCACATCGCCGCTGGCGATGCGCTGGGCGAGCCCCTCCACGATCGCCGTCTTGCCGACCCCGGGCTCTCCGATGAGCACCGGATTGTTCTTCGTGCGGCGGCTGAGGACCTGCATCACGCGCCGGATCTCCTCATCACGCCCGATGACCGGGTCGAGCTTTCCCTGCCGGGCCATGGCGGTCATGTCCTTGCAGTACTTCTCCAGCGCCTCATACTGGCTCTCCGGATCCTCATTGGTGATGGACTGGTTGCCGCGGATGGCCATCAGGGCCTGCATCGCCGCATCCTTGGTCAGCCCCAGCCCCTTCAACTCGCGGCTGAGAGCGCTCGAGCTGTCGTCGATCACGGCGAGCAGAAAGTGTTCGCCACTGAGGTACTGGTCCTTGAAGTCGGCGGCGATCTTGTCCATGGCGTAGAGCTGGCTCCCCAGCTGGGCGGAGATCGACCGCTTCACCGCCCCGCCATACGCCTTGGGGAGGCGGTCGATGAGCTTCTCGGTCCGCTCCAGCACCGTGGCGGGAGGAATGCCGATACGCTCAAAGAGCGGGATGAGCACCCCCTCCTTCTGGGAGAGCAGTGCGGCGAGCAGGTGCTCGCTGGAGATCTCGGCGTTGCCGTTTGCATTGGCCAGGGCATCGGCGTCCGAGAGCCCTTGGCGTAGTTTTATCGTCATTTTGTCTATGTTCATACGTACTCCTTCATCTCGCCGGGCGAGCCTTGCTGTACATCATCAATATACACATGGGAGAGGAGTGGGGACTAGATTCGGTGGAAGTCGAGGTAGGTCAAGACCAGCTCCTTGGAGAGGGCCATGTCGAAGGTGTCCAAGAACGCCACCTGGAAGCACGACGACTCCAGCATGAGCAAGAGATGGTCGGCGACCTTGTTCACGTCGCAGGCGATGATCTGAGCCTCCTGGATGCCCATGCGCAGCAGGCGCTTGAAGAGGATCGTCAGCTTCGCTGTCCGCCTCAGGATGATCTCATTGAAATCCCTGCCCTCTTTCTTCATCTGCAGCATCACATCCACGAGGCTGGTCAACTCCCCTTCGCTCTCACTGGCCGTGTGCATGATATCCAGGCAGATGTGGCCGATGCGGGTGATGTAATCCTCGTCGCTTGACCAGGCGTAGGTGGCGTACTTGTTGAACATCCGTCCGGTGACCAGTTTGACGGCGTAGTAGTAGATCTCTTCCTTGTCCTTGAAGTATTGGTAGATCGTGGGGCGAGAGATCCCACACTCGCTTGCGATCAAGGAGAGGTTTGAATCCCGATACCCTTCACGCCCGAATACCCGCAGGGCGGTGTGCAGAATTTTCTCCTTGCGTGCCTCATGGTCGATCTTCTTGGGCATGGATCCTTACTCCCGAAACTGGCTTTATGACTACACTATACCACCATACTGTAAAAAACACTAGAAAGGAATTTCCTTCTTCTCCCAGAGTATCAAGAGCCCCGCACCGCGGGGCTCATCCATACCATTGCGCCGCCGTTCGGCTACTTGATCTTGACCTCGATGGCCTTCGGCTTTGCAATTTCCTTCTTGGGCATGGTCAGCACCAAGAGACCGTTCTCAAACTTGCCCTCGATCTTCTCCTCATCCACATCCTCAGGCAGGGTGAAGGAGCGCTCGAAGCACTGGTAGCAGCGCTCGGTGACCAGAGAGCCCTTGCGCTCCTCCTTCTCACTCTCCTTGGTGGAACTGAGGGTCAGCACATGCTTCTCCACCTGGACCTTCACGTCCTCCTGCTTGTAGCCGGGAAGCTCGGCCTCAAGAAGATACGCCTGCTCACCTTCGGTGATGTCGACGGCGGGGAACCGGCCCGGATAGAGGTTCCAGTCGCGCAGCATGGAATCGAAGAGCGACGTGGTGGGCAATCCATAATTTCTTCTCGTTACATATCTCATAAGTGTACCTCCTGGTATTCTGTTTTGTACTATCTACATACATGCAACAAGCGTGCCAATATTTAGCAACATTTATAATTCCTTTATTTATATAGCTTTATAATTTCTTAAACGCGCTCTTCACCTGCTCTGACCCGCCCCATTCGGGCCAACATGCCCCCACGTGAGGCACAAGCACACCCTATTGCGTCATTATGACACAATAGGGTTGAAATGATTCGATAATATGGGTTGCTTTGGTGCAGAGGTCAGAGAATTCCCGTCAGCGTGGCCACCATCACCGCCTTGATGGTGTGCATCCGGTTCTCCGCCTGGTCGAAGACCACCGAGTGCGCTCCCCGAAAGACCTCGTCGGTGACCTCCATCTCAGAGAGGCCGAACCGAAGAAAGATATCGGCCATCACGCGCGTCTTGCGATCGTGGAAGGCGGGCAGACAGTGCTCGAAGAGCACCTTCTCATTGCCCGATGCGGCAAGGAGCGCCCCATTGACCTGGTACTCCTTGAGCAGGGCGATCCGCTCTCCCGCCTTCTCCTCCTCCCCCATCGAGAACCAGACGTCGGTGTAGATCACATCGACCCCCTTCACCGCCTCCTCGGCGTCGCTGGTCACCAGAAGATCGCTGCCCTCCCCCCTCGCCCAGTCGAGCAGGTCATCTGAGGGGAAGAGAGCGGGAGGTGCGGCGATGTGGTAGCGATAGCCGAGGCGGGC
>LSQX01207373.1_pt4 | contig 16645 bp, 18 predicted proteins | sample 654561 | NCBI WGS metagenome assembly LSQX01 (sample SAMN04489861, study PRJNA283612) | anaerobic digester metagenome | isolation source: 4 biogas reactors fed with cattle manure at either 37C or 55C with and... | place: Denmark: Kongens Lyngby | collected 2014 | reverse complement strand
CGGTGAGTGGCCCCTTGCCTTTGGGCTGCGCCGCGGTGTGCAACGCCAGCATTTCCGTGCAGCGTCTTGCAGTTGAAGCTGCAGTTCTCGGCGATGAGCTCCTTTTGAGGCAGGCGATGATGATGGATCCCTTGGTTGGAGCGGTATGTACTCCTCCTGAAATCTGGCAGTTGGTCGACGACATGCTGATCGCTCAGAAAGTGTGGCTGCCGCAATATCAGGCAGCGATCGCAGAGGCGAAGAAGCGCCAAAGCACCAAAGCGCGCATCCCTACCCAAAAGGGTTATCAGGGCGCGGCGCGCCTTCCTGTGAAAACGGTAGAAGAAATGGCTTCCAATCGGGAAGCGGCTTCGAAAAATGCAGGCGCAGCCAACAAAGCTCAGGAACTGCCAACGGAGATCTAGAAGGCTATATTGCAGGTTCTGTATGTCTAATTCTGTACTCCGGAGATCCAACGACATCTCCGGAGTTTAATTTTGTCTTGTTCGATAGTTTTCCAAGAGGAGACAGCGCCATTATTCGAGAAATGCTCAAAAAAGGAGAGAGGGTGACGGGTTGGAGATTGTGTTGGTTTTATCCTTAACGCTCCTAGTTCTGGGATTGATCGAGAACGCTCGACATCAGCGGCGTCTAAGGACAATTCCCCTTCGTATCCACGTCAATGGCACCCGGGGGAAATCGACGACCACCAGGCTCATTGCTGGGATTCTCCGGCAGGCTGGTTATCGTGTAATAGCCAAAACGACAGGCACTGCAGCTAGACTGATTTTGGAGGATGGATCAGAAGTACATATTCAGCGCCGAAAAAAGGCGTCCATTATAGAACAAATGAAAATTGTGGCAGAGGCAGCTCGGCGAAAGGCCAATGTCTTGGTTATCGAATGCATGGCAGTTCATCCCGAAATGCAGTGGGTATCAGAGCAAAGGATACTACAGTCGACGGTGGGAGTGATTACCAATGTTCGAGAAGATCATCTCGACGTTATGGGACCGACACTTCAGGATGTGGCCTCTGCGCTGGCCATGAGCATTCCAAAGTCAGGCATGCTTGTCGTTGGTGAAGCAGGTTTTCTGGATTTTTTTCAAGACGAGGCGCGCAGGTTAGATACTGTAACCTATTTAGCAGACCGTTCGGTCGTTGAAGATGGTGACTTGGACACGTTTTCCTACATGATGTTTGAGGGCAATATCGCATGTGCCTTGACGGTCTCTGAACTCCTAGGGATACCGCGCAGTGTTGCTTGGGAAGGAATGGCCCGGGTTAAGCCTGATCTCGGGTCTACGCAGGTCTACCGGATGGAACACTCTGGGCTTAACCTCTATTTCGTCAACGCTCTGGCAGCCAATGACCTCCTCTCTACGAAGTTAGTGTGGGAGAGATGGCGAGATATGTCTGCTCAATGGTCTCTAGATGATGCCCCTGTGATTGGACTACTGCATAATCGCCCAGATAGAAGCTTCCGAGTAACGGAGTTGGTGAGTGTTGCAGCTTCGGCCATCCCCTTCGATTCTTTATGGTTGACAGGAGGTTTGGTGCCAGTCACAAAACGCTATCTTCGAAAGCATGGATATAATCTTAGGCGTGTGGCTAGCCATCCGAAGCCTTCTCCTGATGTTATCTTGGAACATATCTCCAACCAATACAAAGGTGATGTGGTGCTGTTCGCCTATGGGAACACGCAAGGTTTTGGGCAGCAACTAGTGGACTATTTTGACAGAAATGGAGAGCGAGCGATCAATGATCTCACAAGCCATCGGGTTAGGTCTAGTCGTTAGTTTTTTCTTTACCGAAATAGCGGGTTTGTCCGCTGGTGGTCTGGTTGTTCCCGGCTATTTAGCCATTTATTGGAACAATCCGCTGCGCATTCTCGCGACCATTGCGGTAGCCTTGGTAAGCTATCTCATTGTGCGAGTACTCAGCAGCTATACGATTCTTTATAGTAGAAGACGATTTTTGGTGACAATTCTTGTGGGGTTTGTGGTAGGGTGGCTGCTCGATTTAGTCCTATTACGCTCGCCAGCTGGGTATCAGGACGTTCGCGCGATTGGATTTATTATCCCGGGCCTAATCGCCAATGACATGATCAAACAAGGGGTCGTCAACACGGTGTTGAGCGTAGCGTTAGTAACAACTATAGTAAGGCTGCTCCTGATTGGGATCAGTTAGGGGGGTGGGTGACGATGATCCATTGGGTAAGGCCATCCATTTCTCGCAAATATGTGCTTCTTGCTTGCCTCATGGCTTTGATTGGTCTTCTGCTTGTGCAGGGAACGGCCACCGTGGAGAAGTATCCGCGGTTTGAGCAGCAAGTGCTAGCAGCCCAGATCATGGCAGAGTCGCTGGGCGTTGTTAGAGAGGCCAGGCTCAATCGGGGCATTCCTATTGACATAGACTTCGACCCAAATCAAACGGGGTTGATTGGCGATGCTTCTACATTGATTACAACCACTTTAGGCAATCTCGAAGCGAAACGGACGAGTACGACCCCTGCTTTGGCGGCTTTGATGGTGAGACTTTTCTATGAGGCAGGTTTGGAGAAAGGATCCAGCGTGGCCATTGGTGCCAGCGGATCCTTCCCTGGATTGATTATCGCAACTCTGTCTGCCTGCGCAGCGATGGAGTTGGAGCCCTTGCTCTTCTATTCTGTTGGCGCGTCGATGTACGGTGCTAACGTGCCACATTTTACCTTCATTGAGATGCTCCGGTCCTTACAAGTGAGCGGCACCCTTCCCTATGAGGTTTTGGCTGTTTCCCTGGGAAGCAATAACGATCGAGGGGAAGGCATGTTCTTCCCCGAATCGCAAAAAATGATGATGGAGATCGCCCGGTCTGCTAGCGCCCAGCTGATCTTCCCGGAAAATAATGCAGAGAGTGTCGATGAGCGATTGGCCCTTTACGCCAAATTTAACGGAGATCGCCAGCCTGACATCTTCGTCAATATTGGTGGCGCTTCACCCAATATGGGGAATACAAATGCATCGCTGCAAGTTCCAAGCGGTTTAGTGACAAAAGCCCCTGTTCGCACAGAGAATCCAGAGAGGGGCCTAATTTTCGAGTATCTAGACCAGGGGATCCCAGTCATCCATTTACTGAACATAAAGGAACTGGCGCTGGAATGGGGAATCGTTGTTGACCCTGTACCTTTTCCACCCATCGGTGCTGAGGATGTTTACTACGTGACGGGCTACAAGCATTGGTTGAGTTGGGGCAGCGTCTTGGCGATTCTCGCAACTTTGTTCCTAATCAGAAAAAAGAGTCTGTAGTTCGGGCGAATGGCCCAACCTTCGCTGTCAGCGGCAACTAGGGCTGGATGCTTTTCGCAGAATACTCCAACAAGCGCATATCACGTCCGAATTCGAACTCGAATTCTTCTCCAGTTCACGAACATCCATCTGGAAAGAGTCTCTCGAGTTTGCCTTCGTAGATCAAGCCTATGTAGGGTACTAACTCCATCGTTCGCTCTACGTAGGATCCATCGTCGTATTGGATCCAGTCCTTGCCTAGCCAGGCATCTCGCTGACCAAACGGAGTATCTCTCAGCACGACGCCCCAGAAAGTCACGTCCTGTTCGCTCCATGTCGAGATTGAAAACCGACTTTTTGCACTCTTGTGCAGCGGTGCCTCCAACACCACATGGAGGTGGTCGCCGTCTTCCATGTAGTACACTCCGGCGCTTGTTTTCGACAGTAGGTATTCATCGCGATGGATGCCATCTTCATCTGACAGAGTGTCCTGTATGGTGTACGTTGTTATGCCTCCCTTGGTGTCTTCGTTTACCGCTACCACCCGTCGTTCGAGCCTTGCAGATTTTTCGCTTCTCACGCCATTCTCAATTCTGAACTCCGTAATCTCATACAGCCAGGTGGTACCCTTTTCTAGTCCCATGTAATCCAACTCCGAAGAACTCGCCGTCATAACAGTCCCCATGATGCAGGCGATCAAGACCGCAATTGCTATTGCCAGATTTTTCCTACCCTTGTGCACCTCGACACTCCTCCTAGCATTTCTCCTGGGTTCTTGGCTGTAAGGCTATGTTCGTGGGAAGATTCAGTAACCTGAGTTGCCTATGTTAATTATACAAAATATGGATGGAAGATCAAGAAGAGGGGCTCAAGGAAACGTTTTTTCTTTCGCTGACATGCCCGCATAACTGAAACCATGGCGTGAGAAGGAGAGTGATAAGGAAACGACGAATTTGTCAAGTATGTTGTGATTTGGTTAATTGTATCGCTGTTCGCCTACGAATGGAGGAGTAAGAATGCTCAAGATATTAGCCGCATTCCTCAGTTTGCTATTTCTGCCTGGGGTTAGTGTTTCGGCAATAGATTGTCCTTTTCTGGTGGAAGAACCCGTGTTGGTCACTTCGGTTGGCCAGAATTTTGATGCTCTGATGGTGAAGACCATATTTGATGAAATGGGAGTCATAGCTGACTTGGCACCAATGGTCGAAGCAGGTGCCTTGTCTCAGTACAGACAGCTCGTCATCTCGCCAGGTATCAGCTACAAGGGGATGGTTGCTTCTGGAACCACAGTCGAAGAAGAGATTGAGCGTACGAAGGCCATCGTTGAGGCTAGCTTTGAGTATAACCTCCCGATCATGCTGATGTACTTGGGTGGTTTTATTCAAGGAGATGCAAAATCACAAGAACTCATTGAACTCGTGGCTCCAAGTGCTGACCTAATTATCATCTACAGAGATAGTGGAGGACCGATCGACTACTTGGTTAGCGTTGCTCGTGAACAACAAGTGCCCGTCTACTTCATAGATAGTCTGAAGAATATCTGTGAAGAGTTGAAAGTTCTTATTTCTACGTCGGAGTGAATTGGGGTGCGGCTAATTGATTCGACTAAAAAGCGTGAGTGTTTCCGATACCGTTCATGACTTCCTGCGAGACGGGGACATGGGTCTTGACGTTGGTATCTCCAGTCGCCGGAGGATGCTCTTGGGCTTAAGCTTCATTGCCTTAGGTTTGCTTGTACCTAAAGCGGTCCAGGCTCAGCTTGCTCTGATGCTGGGTGATCTTCAGCGGAGCATTATCACAAGCGATACTGGATTACTGCTTTTGGCAAGCAACAAACTGGTTCTCATGAATACCTTGCGACACGCGCCAGTTATTATCGGTACATTCCTATTTGGTCAGGGATTAGCGTCCAATTTTAAGCTGAATCGATTGGTCTTTTTTCTTAGTTTGGCCCTCATTCCACTGATCTACAAGGTGATCAGCCTCATCTATGGCTACCAGTTTCTGTTCACTCGATCTGGAGTCATGACCGTTTTTGTAGTTCTCGTCCTGCATTTTCTGACCTATAGAGTTCGTGGTATTGCCATTAAGGTTATCATCATCTTTTTGTTCTTGTCGGGTTTTGATTGGTTGGAGGTTATACCGCTTTTGGGCAGGTTTGATCTAGGCGGCGGTGACGTCTCCAGTGCAATTCGAGTTGTTTCGGCCTTTATCAATGCAGATTATATTATGAATTACGTGGGACTCTTCACATCGTTGATGTTGATTACAAATGCAGTTATCTTGACTAAGATTGTCGTTGATTATTACAAGAAAACAGCTTTAGTGGAGACCCTGAGAAAGGTGGAAATGGAGGCGGTACGCTCTCGCTCTTTCCAGGAAATCAAGCATCTTGTCCATGATCTAAAGACCCCGCTCGTTACGATACAAGGTCTCAACGAAGTCATTGGTCTCAAGGTCGATGATCCGCAGATCAAGAGCTACACAGAAAAGGTCTCCAGTTCGGTAGAAAAAGTCTCGTCTATGATTACGGAAATCCTTCATGAGAGTGTTTTGAGGCCCATTCATGTGCAGGAGATCATGGATTTTCTCAAAGTCCATCTCTCCTTGGAGGAACTGCACGCACGGGTCGATATTGAAGCTCAGACCGATGGGGTGATATACGCAAACAAACATCTCCTGTGCCGAGCGTTAATCAACGTTATCAACAATGGTTTGCAGGCTGCTGACAAACCAAGTGGTCGTGTTCAGGTGCAAGCATTGGAGGAAAACGGGAACATCGTATTTAGAGTAAGTGATAACGGCAGAGGCATACCCAGAGATGCTATGGAAAGAATTTGGGAGCTCGGCTATTCGAACGGAAAAAGCACCGGGCTAGGACTCAACTTTGTCAGGAAAGTTGTGGATGATCATCATGGTGACATACGTATCGCGAGCCAAATAGGAGTCGGAACCACGGTGAAAATAAGTCTCCCAGGTGGTGAAGTGGATAATGAAGAAAATTCTCGCAGTTGATGACGACCCCGACATTTTGTTCACTCTGCAGGCCATTGCTTCGGTAGGGAACTTTCAGATGGAAACTCTAAACGATGGTCATAAAGCGTTGGCGCTGTTGAAAAAGGAACCATTCGATCTTGCTATTGTTGATTATTACATGCCCGAAATGAATGGTATGGAGCTAGTGAGAAGGATTCGGGAGTTTAACGTACGAATTCCCATTTTGGTACTTACAGTAGACGAGTCAATGGATATTGCCAATCAATTCATGGCAGTTGGGGCCACGGATTTTGCCACAAAACCCATTCGTGTTGCAGATCTTATCTCAAGGATTAACGTACACTTACATGCGTCTTCTGTGGAAAACCCTGACTGGATGGAAGAAATAGATATTCCTAAGGGGATGAGTGCCGTGACACTACACTCAATTGTGGATTATCTAGAGACGGCAAAACAACCTGAGAGCATCAATTACATATCGGAAAAAACCGGTTTGGCCTATCAAACCGTCCACCGCTACCTAAGCTTTCTAAGTGAGCAAGGCGTTGTTCAGGTTGATTTGCTATACGGCAAAGTAGGGCGACCAGTTAAGCGATACTTCAGGAGACCATAATGGGACGGCGCGCAGGAAGTCAACTCATCGGTATTGCGCTACTCATGCTAGTCTTTGTTGCTTCCGCACCAACGAAGAGGGCTATGTCCGCGGAGAAGAGTGTTAGGGGATCTCGTCTATATTTTGCCTACGGCTCGAATTTGGACGAGCAGCAGATGGAGGAACGGTGCTTCACTGCAGCTATTTACGGGCTTGCTTATATTGAGGGATATCAATTTGTAATTAATGGGCGAGGAGTTGCTTCCATTTCCGAAAAACCCCAGGGGATCGTGGAAGGTGTGCTTTGGACGATCACTCCTTCGGATGAAAGGCTGCTCGATTGGTATGAAGGTGTGCCTAGCGGCTATTATATGAAGGATTGTCTTATGGTCACTGATAAAACGTCAGGCGGAATGGTGGAAGCTTTAGTCTATATCAGTACTGATAGTGATCTTGGTCAACCCCGCCCTGGGTATCTTGAGAGGATCATTAGGGCCGCCGAGCATCACGGCCTCAGTGAGAGCTATGTTAGAGCGCTAAAAGGATGGAAGTAAGGTTTGGGAAAAGGAGCATGACCTTTATGATACCGATGCCTCGACTGGGGCATCTTTTTTATTTCTTTACAATTTCCTAAGAGAAATAAGAGAAAAAGTAGGAAATAAGGAAGATTTGCCCTAAATTCATCACTAAATACGTAAATGGAGGAGATCGTCATGGCTAAGAAAGAACGTTTCGGGATCCCGTTCGTCGTGATGCTTATTGCTCTGCTACTGATCGGTATGGGGAGTGCTATCTCGGCAGCGCAGGAATACCCAGTTCTAACAACATCCGCTGGCCAAAGTGCTGACATAGTAACCCTCAACCTGCTTTGTGAACATGCGGGAGTTCTCTATGATTACTCTGACGTTCCCAATGTTGATATGGTGAAGTCTGGCGTAGGTTTAGGTGGGCTGGAGTCCAGGGCAGGATTTTATGTCGAGTCGTATACAGACCGCGATCTGTATCCTGAAGGCACTCCTTTCAAGACGGTGTTGGTGGCCATTGGAGCAAGCTTGAAGGGAATGGGAGCATCTGGTCTATCAGTGGGGGACGAGATAAAGAGGCTTGACGACGTGTTAACCTACTGCAAAGTCCAAGGCATGTACATCGTTGGCATTCATCTTGGTGGTGTAGCCACCAGAGGTGCCGCGGGTAGTGACAACGAGCGGATGATTGATGTCGTTGCGAAGTACGCGGATCATTTGGTTGTTACGGAGGCCGGCAACAATGACGGACGATTCGAGGCACTTGGGGTCGAGAAGAATATCGAAGCTACAGTTCTAAAAAACGCAATGCAGCTCATTCAATTTCTCACGGATTTGTTCGAATAGGTCCAACAGGGGTAGCAACTTACTGTAAGGGGGAAGAGACATGTATGTGCAAGTTGTAGTAGTCTTAGCCGCCATGGTAATCAGTTATGCCGTTGCCGCTCGCAAGTTTTCGGTGGAGATAAGCCTGCTAGCGATGGCCATAGTAGGCGGTATCGTTGGCGCCCTTTGGAAGACGCCACCCATCACAGACCTAGGGAGACACCTTGTAGAAGGTAGTGCGACGTATCTCGACATGATTCTGATCTTCACTACTGCGACGATTTTTATGGAAATCGTCAAGGCATCCGGTGGTGTCGACTTCTTTGTCAGAGCTACGCTAAGACGCTTCCATGACCGACGCGTAATCGTGTTATGCTTGCTCTTAGTCTTGATTCTTGTTCCAGGCGCCTTAACAGGGGCTGGTAGCGTCTCGCTTCTGGTCGTTGGTGCTCCGGTTGCGTTGGCACTAAGACATCTTGGAATTTCAAAAAGGCGTGTAGCTGCGATTTTATTTGTGACCGCGGGATTAAGCGCAGCTTGCCCCCCTGTGAACATCTGGGCCATGATTGTGTGCGCCGGTACGGCCATTCCCTATGTTGGATTTGAAATCCCCTTGCTCATTCCTGTCTTGGGTCTAGGACTGTTCACCATGTTCTTTCTGGGGTGGAAAGGCACAGCAGCAGAATGGAAAACGATGGAGAAAGAGTTACAGAAACCCCCAGAGGGCATGAACTGGTGGCGAATGTTGCTGCCGTTTCTGGTCTTCTTTGCTCTGGTAGTGAGTTCAAGGATATGGCCTTTTGCATTGCCGATACTGGGTCTGCCTCTTCAGTTCGTTATCTCGGCCTTGATTGCCCTGCTTGTCAGTCCGGTAAAGATTGACATTGTAGAGCTGGCACAGGTTACGGTGAAAAGGCTGTTGCCGCTGCTCTCCACGGTGGTCATCGTAGGAGTGGTGCTCCAAATCATGACTGCAACAGGTGTTAGGGGGCTTTTTGCCTACTTGTCCATTATGACGCCGCTCACTCTGCTATTCATTCTACTCGCCTTCATTGTTCCGCTGTCTGAGGGAGTGCTCACCTATGGTGGAGCCGCTGTTCTGGGCATACCATTAACTTGGTACATAAACTCCCTTGGTTATCACCCAACAATTGCCATCGCGGGACTGAGCCTCTTATGGGCCTTAGGCGATGCTCTGCCTCCTACTGCTCTAATCGGCAGACTGAGTGTCATGGTGGCTGGCTTTGAAGGAAAGTATTGGGACTTCCTGAGGTCAACTGCGGTCCCTTGGGTTATCATCACAATTGTGGGAATTCTTATGGTCGTGTTTAGCAGCCAGTTGAGTTTTCTCGTTCTTTAGCCAAAAGGATTAAGCGAATGGGGGGAAGATCATGCCCGTGATCATGTGGCTGTACTATGGTATTACCGTGCTCATTCTGGCAACACTGATCCAGAACTTTCGAAAAAGTGAAGGGAAGGCTGATGAGCTAGTTCAATACTTGGTGGTTTGCGTACCATTGATTCTTAGGTTATTGCGCATCAAGTAGGAGGAGGAGCAGCATGTCACAGACATCCGTGAAAAAGGTAATTTTGGTCTTAGTGTTCGCCTTAACTATGGCGGTTGGCGGAACTCAGCTGTATCGACACCGTCATTACCAAGTGCCGATTGTGGCAGGACCTGGTGTAACAAGGGTCGCCATGCTTAGTGACTATCTGCCCTCGCTGAAGGATACCTTTTTTGACACCAATGTGTATTTCCTGGAAGGTAGCGCAGACGGCAGCACGGTGTTGCTCATGGGCGGCACGCATTCCAATGAGATAGCAGGCGTACTCGCCGCGTCTATCTTCGTTGAAACCGCGGAAGTGGATGCCGGCACATTGATTGTCATTCCCAATTTCAACAATAGTGGAGGTCGTAATACAAGGTCAGGAGATGGTTACCCCCTATATTATCAGATTGAGACACCATGGGGAGAAAAGGTCATGCGAGTGGGCAATCGCGATGCGTCTCCACTCGATCAATGGCCGGATCCAGACGTGTACATTCACTACCCAACGAAGCAGACCTTGTCCTATGCGGACATTCGTAACACGAACCGCACGTGGCCTGGCCGTCCAAATGGTGTTGGTACGGAGCAAATCACCTTTGCCGCCATGGAACTTATGCGCACCGAGGGCGTGGACATAGCCTTTGACCTCCATGGTGCAGAAACAATGTATCCTGTCACCAATTGCATTGTGACGCCATCATCAGGAACGCGCATCGCTACGATGACTGCCCTGACCATTGGGGTTATGGAAGGATTTGATATTCACGTTGAACCCTCTCCAGAAGGGTTTCGCGGCTTGTCTCATAGAGAGATTGGAGATCATTCTGATGTGGTACCGTTTTTGCTCGAGGCACCCATTCCGTTCTTGGATCAGCCTACGGGCCCCAAAACGGTGGATCTTTTGCTAAGCGGACGCGATCCATTTTTGCTGAGTTTGTCAAAAAAGCAGTTGCTGTTTGTGCACTATGATGAGACAGGGTGGCCGATCGAAAATCGTGTAGGACAACACACTTCGACCGTGCTAGAGGTGATTAACCAATTTGGGACTGCCAATACAGAAAGGAGCATGATAATACGTGGCGTCCCCCAATACGCCGACATACTGGAAAATGGTGTTGGTTATTACTTCGCAGATCCAGATTCGGTACCGGCAAATCGAGTGTACTACCAATAGTATAGCCAAGGAGGAAGGAAATTGAAAAGAATCAAGGTCACTATAAGTCTACTTATGATTCTGCTGTTAGCATTCAGTCTTCCCGCTTACGCTTGCACTTCCATACCGGTCACTCCTACAGCGTCAGCGGACGGCAGCGTAATGACAACCCACACTGACGACTCAGGGACAGACACTTTCCATGTGTATGTGGTGCCTGCTAAGGACTGGGAACCTGGCACAATGAGACCTGTAGTGCGTGGTACGGATAATGGTCTGTTCCGCCAAATCACGAGTCCACAGTATGTGATTGGCGAAATTCCTCAAGTAGAACACACCTATGCTTATATGAACGCATCCTACAGTTTCCAAAATGAGAAGCAAGTGGGCATTGGCGAGACCACTATCGGTGGACGCCGTGAGATGAACAACCCCGAGGGCTGGTTTGACATCGTCGAACTCCAACGAATTGCCTTGGAACGTGCTTCAACCGCTAGAGAAGCAATACAGATCATGGGAGACTTGGCTGTAGAGTATGGCTATGGGATTGGGGCGGAATGTCTCACAGTCATTGACCCTAATGAAGCTTGGCTCTTTGAAGTCTTCGGACCAGGACCATTATGGGCGCCTGGTTCTGGAATCCCTGGTGCAGTTTGGGCAGCTCAGCGAATCCCAGAAGGTCATGTGGGTGTAAGTGCGAACAGAAGTAGGATTGGTGCTATCGATCTTGATGATCCCGACCACTTCATGGCGTCTGAGAACATTTTCTCCCTGGCAGAACAGATGGGTTTCTGGGACCCTGCTAGCGGCGAAGAGTTTAAGGTCTATGAGACTTACGGACTGAAGGCCGTATCGCCCTACAACTCGCGCCGTGAGTGGAGAGTCTTGAGTCTCTTAGCCCCAAGTTTAGGATTGGATCCATGGCAAGAACGGTATCCTTTCTCCGTAAAACCCGATGAACCAGTGACGGTTCAGAAAATTATGGAGATCACCCGCGATGCGTATCAGGGGACGGAGTTCGATCTAACCCAGGGTCTGGAGGCAGGCCCCTTCGGGACACCAAATCGTTATCCAACATCGTCTCGCCAGAATCCCCAAGGCAGTGCTGGTTGGGAACGGGCCATCTCAATGTTCCGCTGTACGCTTACAACGGTTGTGACAGCCCGAAATTACTTGCCAGATTGGATCGGCGGGGTGACATGGTTTGGCTATGATGCACCGCATTCCACCTGCTATTTCCCCATATATTGCGGCGTTACCGAATTGCCTGAGTCGTTCAGAGTCGGTTCGCGCGGGGGAGACTACGATGTATTCAGTCGTGAGTCTGCCTGGTGGGCGTTTAACTTCGTATCGAACTGGGCTGATTTGAAATTCTCATATATGATCGAAGATATCAAGTCTGTACGCGATCCTCTCGAAGCGGAGTTCTTGCTGACACAGCCAGTCATCGATCAGGCAGCCTTGACATTGTACGATGTAGACCCGGCGTTAGCTCGTTCGTTCTTAACGCACTATACCAATGGCTGTGCCAATCGTGTAGTGGATGCGTATTGGAAGTTAGCGAGTCAACTGGTAGGACGTTATGCAGATGGTTATGTCTATCAAGACGATGGCACGATGGCCACTGTGGGCTATCCTCAAGAGTGGTTAGATGCAGTAGGCTTTGGCCAAAGCACAATTTGGCCTGAGCAATAGGTCAGTTTGTCAGAGGGTGCCGCCCGCAAGGAGCAGCACCCTCTCGCCACCACGCACCGCAAAAAAAGGAGGGTATCAAGTGAAGAAATGGCGTGTTAGTGTCTTGGCGATTGTAATGGTGTTCGTTTTCGGGTTGAACGCGATTGCTTGTACGTCTTTGGCTGTATCGCCCGAAGCGACAGTAGACGGATCGGCGTACATTACGCACACTGCTGACTGTGGAAGCTGTGCGTACGAGATTGTTAAGGTGCCTGCTAAGGATTGGGAACCGGGAAGCATGGTTGATGTCTTGCATCTGCCCCAAAGCACGGGGGGTTATCAAGTACACGAAGTAGCGGCGTATCCCACAGGGAATCAGATCCCTCAAGTTCCACATACCTATGGCTACATCAGCGGGTTGTTTGGCATGATGAACGAAAAGCAGGTTGCTTGGGGAGAGACCACATTCGGAGGAGATAGAGCACTGCGCAATCCAACGGGCTGGTTTGATGTAACCAACCTCAGCATGCTAGCGATGGAAAGAGCCAGTACAGCCCGTGAAGCCATACAGGTAATGGGTGACATTGCTGTAAAGTATGGGTATAAAGATGGCGGCGAGAGCGTTTCCGTTTGTGATCCGTATGAAGCTTGGATTTTCGAGATTGTTGGCTGTGGACCGCTTTGGGAGCAAGGCAGCGATCAGCCAGGCGCCTTTTGGGTTGCGCAACGAGTGCCTGCAGGGCACGTTGCGGCCAGTGCCAATGCTGCCGTTATTGACGAGATTGACTGGGACGATCATGAAAACTTCATGTATGGGCCAGGTATCCGGGAATTTGCCAAGAACATGGGTTTAGAGGAGAACTTCAGCTGGCGTTTTGATTTTGTCAAAAGCGATTCCCCTGCCACGAGTGGGCGTAGAGTTTGGCGGGCATTCAGCTTAGTGGCTCCTTCACTGGCTGACTTCCTCGATGAAGCTGACTTACCCTTCTCTGTTCCAGTGGACAAGAAGATCTCATTGCACGACATCATGGCCATCAATCGCGATCACTATGAGGATACAGAGTTCGATGGTCGCTACAGCATCACTGCAGGACCGTGGAACAATCCCAGAAGGTATCGCGGTCTCAACTTCACCGTTGATGGAGAGCGATATCACTGGCAACGCAGCATTTCCCAGATTCAGTGTGAGTACAGCATTATCGGTCAGTGCCGCGCCAATTTGCCAGATGAACTCGGTGGAGTTCTGTGGTATGGTGCCGATGCACCAGATACCACCTGTTATCTCCCATTCTGGCCTGTCCAAAGTGATATTTCCGAGATTATGAACAGCAAAGCCGGGTCACATCAGCAGTTTACCCGTGATTCCTACTGGTGGTCTATTTCAACCGTTGCCACGTACGCAGATCTCAAATGGTCCTACATGATTCAAGATATCAATGCAATGCAGGAGAAATACGAGACGGCAGTCGTTAACGCCATGCCGGCTATGGAGTCGGCCCTTGTTGACCTCTTGGATAAGGATCGTGATGCCACGATTGAGTTCCTCACTAGTTTTGCCAATCGCAACGCGGAGAATGTGCGCGACGCCTGGTGGGAGTTGTTGGATTTCCTCATGTGGAAGTACAACAGCGGCTTTGTCATGGAAGACGGGCGGGTTCGATCCGTAAGCTATCCTGAGGAATGGCTCAGAAGGGTCCTTGAGGCCGACGATTTAGTCTACTAAGAAGTAACTCTACAATAGCGGATCCCCATCATTTGATGGGGATCCTTTTCGCGCCTCACAACCTCTTCCACCAATTCCCACAGAGCAAAAATCCAATCTGCGCCGGCCTTTTGTCCCCTGAGGTTAACATGTCTAACCAAGAGTGCAATACCAAAAAGGACATTTAACTCCCCTTCCGAATACCTAGAGTACATAGAATACCTAAGTGTAAAGGCATGGATGAAAAACAGAGCCAAGCAGGGAGAACTACGGAGGGGTGACCACACATGGTTGATGACTGTCTACTGCACATTAAAGGACTGTATCCATCGCTGCGCCCAGCAGAACAGCGCGTGGCCGATGAGATTTTGGAGAATGCCAACGAAGTCGTGCATTTGTCCATCACAGCCCTGGCCAAACGCGTCGGTGTGAGTGATGCGACAGTTGTCAAATTCTGCAAAAGGGTGGGTTACAAGGGCTTCCAGGATCTAAAAATCCGCTTAGCGGCTAACGTGGCGGTGACTCCCAAGCCCATCTACGGCGAAATCAATCGTGGGGACGACATTGCAGCGATCAAGGAAAAGATTTTCCGCATCAACATCCAGGCGCTGGAAGATACCATTCGCACCCTCGACAGCCAGGCACTGCAAAAGGCTGTAGCGGCTATTGTGAAGGCGCCTAGGATTCAGTTTTATGGAATCGGCGCTTCTGGAATCGTGGCCGAGGATGCCCAGCAGAAATTCATGCGGATTGGACTGTCCGCGGCGGCCTTTATTGACTCCCATATGCAAAGGACGATGGCTTCTCTTCTGGACAAAGGCGATGTCGCGGTGGGCATCTCCTATTCGGGTCAGACTTGGGAAATCACGGAGGCTCTAAAGGTGGCCAGGCAAACTGGAGCAACGACCATCTGCTTGACCAATTTCCCAGAATCGCAAGTGACTCGTTATGCCGACCTTCAGCTCTTCACTTCATCGTCGGAGACCATTCTTCGCAGCGGGGCCATCTCGTCTCGAATTGCCCAGCTCAGTGCCATTGACAGCCTCTTTATCGGGGTAGCCCTGGAAATCTATGATCAGGCCAGTAGCTCCATTGACAAAACCATAGCCGCCATCGGTGACCGCAGTCGCGGAGCATGAGCTAAGGGGAGGGAGTCCTATGGATTACACACTCGCTGTGGGGTTGATCTCCGGCATGTCCATCGATGGAATCGATGCTGCCCTACTTCGGGTCTATCCAGACCAGCCCTTCGAACTCGTTGCGTTATTCAGCCGGCCCTAGACAGCCTCGCAAGGGGAGCAGGTCTTGGCGCTTTGTGATCCCAAAACGCCCAATTTTGAGGATATCTTGTAAGGCCAATCGCGAGATGGGGCCATGCCGAACTTCTGAGCGAACTCCTTTCCCACCCATGTTTTAAACAAGGCCCTCCAAGACAACGGGGCGAGAGTTGTTTGGCATGCAGTATGCCCAAGATCTCCTGGAGTGCTTTACGATCCCTCCAGAAGATCGAGAAGATCGAGTGACCAAGGTTACCGCCTTTACGCCCGATGGCATTCTGGATCAATAGGAGCGTTTTATCTTTCCCTATTGCGATCTTTAAGAAGTGATCATCAGGGGAAGTGGAAGCTATGGTCCGACCTTGCTGGCTATGTTGCGAGCCATCTTAACGATCCCCGTCCGAGTCCATGAGGATGTGGGCATCTCCAGTGATGCTAAGGAGGCCATCGCCTTTGCCTACCTGGCCAAGTCTGCGCTTGAGGGTCAGATGAGCAATATCCCGGCAGCGACTGGGGCTAGACCAGGTGTTTTAGGGGAAATATGCTATCCGCTGCCACACGTGAAGGGAGGTCGTGACATGAGTCAATCCATTTCTGTGGAAGCAAAAATCGGTCAGCTGATGGTGTTTGGGTTTAATGGCACCCGCGTCACTTCTTTTCTCCGGCGCATGATCACAGAGCACAACTTAGGCGGGGTGATCCATTTCGCCCGCAATGTAGAAAGCGTCAAGCAGCTGACTGGCCTGAATCAGGAACTCCAGGCCCTGTCCAGTCAATCGCCAAGCGGAGTACCGCTTTGGATCGCTGCAGATCAGGAAGGGGGGACAGTGGCCCGTTTGACTAGGGGTGTGGCTGTAGCCCCCAGTGCCATGGCCTTAGGAGCCGCGGGCAGCGAGGTCCTCACCGAAAGGGTGTGCGAGGTCGCCGGCAGAGAACTCGGAGGAGCTGGGATCAATATGAACTTGGCCCCCGTTGTGGATGTGAACAATAACCCGGAAAACCCCGTGATAGGGGTACGTTCGTTTGGTGAGACTCCCCAGGATGTGGCCAGGCATGGAGCGGCGGCGATCCGTGGATACCAAAAGTACGTGGCTGCCGTGGCCAAACA
>LSQX01104401.1_pt1 | contig 16647 bp, 14 predicted proteins | sample 654561 | NCBI WGS metagenome assembly LSQX01 (sample SAMN04489861, study PRJNA283612) | anaerobic digester metagenome | isolation source: 4 biogas reactors fed with cattle manure at either 37C or 55C with and... | place: Denmark: Kongens Lyngby | collected 2014 | reverse complement strand
GGTTCGATTCCGAGTCTGGGCACCAAATTTAATCGCTAACAGTTAAATTGTCGGCTTCGCAAGAAGCCTATACTCGAATGTTAGCAAAGCATTAAACCAACACGTAAAAGTTCTTAGGACTTGCACCGCAAGCCTTAGGATCTTTTTAATTTATGCAATAAGCCTAAATTAAGTATAATAAGAAATGCTGTTTACCTATATAAGATACAGATAAAAGTATAGTAAGAATGAGGAATAACTCTAGATTTTATAGCATATAAATGATGTAGAAATATTGAAAGACAAAGCCCTGTTTACTGGTTTAATAAAACGTAATATTTGCCTCAATTTTTATTTGGTTAAAGTAGGTATACTAAAACTAGTTATTAGTAAATCAATAACAGTGGAATGAATTATAAAAGCGAATAAAATTAAATACCTTGAAAGGCTTGAAATGTTTGACATTTTGAGCCTTTTGTTGTATAATTAAAATGTTTAAAATATTCAATAAAAGGTGAGGAAATATGGCCCAATTATATTATCGATATAGCACAATGAATGCTGGAAAATCAATAGAACTTATAAAGGTTGCATACAACTACGAGGAAAGAGGCAAGAATGTTATGTGCATAGTTCCTTCCGTAGATGACAGATTTGGTAAAGGCGTGATAACCTCTAGAATAGGAATACAAAGAGAAGGATTAATTTGCAATGAAAATACAAACATTCTGGAAATGTTTGTAAGAGAAGATAAAAAAAACAAGATAGACTGTGTGCTAATAGATGAATGTCAGTTTTTAAAAAAGCATCATGTGCAAGAACTGGTGGAAATAGTAGATAGCTTTGATGTACCCGTGTTAGTATACGGTTTAAAAAACGATTTTAAAAATGAACTATTTGAAGGTTCATATTATATGCTTATATATGCTGATAAGATTGAAGAAATAAAGACGATTTGTTGGTGCGGACGAAAAGCGACTATGGTTGCTAGAGTGGTAGACGGACAAATTGTAAAACAAGGAGATCAAATACTAGTTGGCGGTAATGAATTATATGTCTCCCTATGTCGTAAGCACTACAATGATGGACGACTTAGCGGTGATGAAAAAATGGAGGTCAAATAATGAGAATTATTAGTAAGGCAATGAGGATGTTCGTAGCGCTAGCGTTAATAGTAGCTATGGTATTTACTTATTCGTTTAGTTATTCCTACGCAGCAACTGATTCTAATTATGGTTATGTAAATTCGAGTGCAGGATTAAATGTTAGAAAAGGTCCAAGTACTAACTTTGGTCAATCCACGATGCTTAAAAATAATTCAAAGGTAACCATTTATGAAGAAAAATTTGTAAGTTCTTCCAGCAGTAGTAAGTCTAAAATATGGTTAGCTATTAACAGCAGTAAAAACCAATATGTTAGATCTGATTACATAGATGGTGTTCATTACAGCGTCAGAAAAGGAGTTACAACTGTAGACCTTAATTATAGAAAAGGCGCAGGAGTAGGCATGAAGCGCGCGGGAACATTTAAAAAAGGTCAGAAAATAAGCGTAGTTTGTGATGCTAAGACTCATGACAATCATTCTTGGTATAAAGTAAAAGTAGGGTCGAAGTATTACTACGTAAGTTCGAAATATGTTACATTAAATAGTACAAGTACTCCAACTCCGACTCCTAGTCCAACTAAACCTGAAGATAATAATAATTCCGAATTTAATTGTAGAGTTACTGGAAGTGTTAATGCTTCTTTTGGATTAAATGTCAGAAAAGGTCCTGCTACAAATTATGCAAAGGTAGGACATTTATCCGATAATTTGGGAGTAAATATTTACAGTGAAAAATTCGTATCTTCTAATAATTACTCAAACTCATACGTTTGGTTGAAAATAGATAACACCAATGAAAAGTATGTTCGATCAGATTTCGTTGACAAAGTTAAGTATCAGGCAACACAAGGTCAAATAACAAAAAGCACAAGTTATAAATATGGCGCTGGAGACAGCATGAAAAATGCTGGAACATTTAAAACAGATGAAAAAATAAATGTTGTTTGCAAATCATATTCTAAAGAAAATACCTTATGGTACAAAGTCAAAGTAGGTAGTAAATATTACTACGTGATAGCTAAGAATGTAAGTTTTACTATAAAACCAGATGCACCAGTTGAAAAACCTATAGAAAAACCGGATACACCTGTTGAAAAACCAGCAGATAAAAATGTTTTAATAACAGAAGGTAAGGTAAATGCTAGCTACGGACTAAACGTCAGAAAAGGACCTAGCGTAGGCACTTCCCAAGTTGGATCTTTAACAGATAATCAAGCGATAAATATATATGAAGAAGAATTTGTAAGTGATACTAGCTACAGCCAAGATTACGTTTGGCTTAAAATTGACAATAAAAACGATAAATATGTTAGATCTGATTATGTAGATAATATCGTATATCATTCTACCTATGGTAAAACAACCACCTACCTTAATTATAGAATAGGTGCAGGAACAAAAATGACTAAGGTTGGAATGCTTGAAAAGGATAAGACAATTGAAATTGTTGCAAAGGCAAAGAGTAATTCAAATCAATTGTGGTACAAAATCAAACATAACGGTTTATATTATTATGTTAGTGCTGAATTTGTAGATTTAAATGATGGATTAACACCAGAAGAACCTTCTGGAACCACGACTCCACCTGTGATGCAGGAAAAAGAATTCGAAGCCTTCATGACTAAAGAGGGATTTCCAGAAAGTTATAAAGTAAAACTAAGAGAACTTCATGCAGCACATCCTAGTTGGGTGTTTTATGCGCAGCAAATTAAAATACCTTATGAAAGCGTTATTGATAAAGAAGCAAAAACCGGCGCTTCTAGCCCTAGTTTAATTAGTTACATATATCCGGATTCATACAAATCAGTGGCTGATGGAGATTATGCATTTGGAAAATACACTAAGACTAAAGCAAATGGAAGTAAAAATGGTGTATTCATATACAACAATGCTGAATTTGCGATAGTTGATGAAATCTTTACTTCAGATACTGCGGCTTGGTCAAAAGTAGAGTTTAACGGTCAAACTGGATATATTGAATCATCAGATATACGTGATGCAAAATACAAAACTGTTCAGGGAACAGCTAATATACGTACTAACGTTAGAAAAGGTGCTAGTACAAAAACCGCTGTATTAGGAACATTTCCAAAAGGGGAAAAATTTGAAATAGCATTGCTTGTTACAGCTAGCAACGGAACAAAATGGTATAAGATTAAGTACGGTAACAGTTATGCTTATATACATGAACCTAATCTAGATATTAAGGGAAGCACCAGTAAAGGGACAGGCAAAATAGATAAAGAAACCTATATTTCTCACGATGCGGGTGGTTGGAAGGCTGCTGACAGAAGCGCGGTATCATACTATATGGATCCTAGGAATTTCTTAAATACAAATGATATATACATGTTTGAGGATCTTGCTTTCCACCCAGAGTATCAAACCGAAGAGTTAGTAGGTAAAATAATATCAGGAACACAACTTTCTTCCAAAGGATTTAAAGCGTCTTGGTTTGTAGAAGCAGGACAAAAGTATAAAGTGAGTCCTGTTCATTTAGCAGCTAGAGCTAAAGTAGAAACAGGCGGTGGTTCTGGAGTAGCATTATCTGGCACACCATTTAATTACAACGGTGGGAATTTCAGTGGAATATATAATCCGTATAATATAGGCGCATCAAGTTGCTCAAATCCTGTCTTAAAAGGACTCTATTGGGCAGCTACAGGAACATCGTACCAAAGACCTTGGAACGATAAAAGAAAGAGCGTAATTGGCGGAGCGCAGTTTATTTCAAGCGGATATATTAACAATAACCAAAATTCAATGTATACACAAAAGTTTAATGTAGCAAATGGACTTACTAGAGTAGCGACACACCAGTATATGACAAATATAACAGCGCCACTTCAAGAATCTGCAGCAGTTAGAAATCAATATAAAAATCTTGGTATTACAAATGAAACATTAACTTTTATAATTCCAGTTTACCAAAACATGCCTACAAAAGCTGTAAATAAGCCTACAGCAGCTGGCAACAACAATTGCTTTATGAGTATGATTAGCGTAGATGGATATGAATTTACAAAACCTTTTGATAAAGATAGCACGACATATACATTATCAAAGACTTTAGGTTCTTCTGTAAGCTCGATAAACATTAAAGCGTACCCAAATGCCAAAGATGCAGTAGTGTCTGGGGCAGGAGTAGTAAATATTAAAACGGGTAAAAATGAGATAAAAATAAAAGTCAATTCATCTAGCGGAAAGATTAAGACCTACACAATTATAGTTAATAAGAAATAATGAAGCAGCGGCTTAACAGCCGCTGTACTTTTTCCCTTGACATGTATCTCTTTTAACTAATTCATTATTTATTGAGTTTAGTATGGTAAGTTTCTTATAACTCCATTCAGGCGTTAGCAGAATTGATCTTGGAGCATCAGCTGTTAGCCTGTGCATAGTAATATCCTTAGGTATGATTTCAAGTATTCTAATTACTAAATCAACGTAATCATCTATTGAGTCAAAGGACGTATAACTTGGCATTAAACTGGCTAATGTGGAATTTTTAACTAAGTTTAGCATGTGTAGTTTGATGCCAAACACTTGTTTTTCACAGACATATCTTACAGAATTAAACATATCTTCCTCGGATTCGCCAGGAAGACCAAGTATAAGATGAACTACTGTTTTTATATCTTTTGATTTTAATTTTTCTATGCTGTTCTCAAAATCGATCAAAGTATATTTTAAGTTGAGGAAATCTGAAGTTTTTTCATTACTAGTTTGTAAACCAAGCTCAACCCACATAAAATAGTTTTTATTTATTTCGCTTAAAAGATTTAAAACTTCATCATCGATGCAGTCTGGCCTTGTACCTATAACTATCCCTTCGATTAGAGGATTGTTTAGTGCCTCATAGTATTTTTCTCTTAGCTCTTCTATTGGGGCATAAGTGTTTGTGTGATTTTGGAAGTAAGCAAGATATTTAGCTTTTGGCCATTTAACAGATAAGAGTTCTATCTGCTTATCAATTGTTGATGCGAACTCACCTGAGCCCTTAGCAGAGCAAAATGCGCATCCACCGTAGCCTTTAGTTCCGTCTCTGTTTGGACATGTGAAACCCCCGTCTAAAGCCAATTTAATTGTTTTTTGACCGAACTCTTTTTTTAAATAGTCGTTAATAGAATAATAGCGATTGTTCATAAAATTCTCCATTTTCTTTACAATTTGACTTAAATAGTACAAATTAATTTAGTTATATGATATAATAATAAATTGTAAATGTGAATAGTTTTTTGGAGGAAATTTATGAAAAATAAAACAGAAGGAATATATATTGGTGAAGAAAGCCAAGAATATAAACTGAAATTTTCAGAAATAGCTGAATCCAATTTAGATATCAACAAACCGACGGTCCTTTTGCATAGCTGTTGTGGGCCTTGCAGTACTGCTGTGGTTGAAAGATTAGCTCCTAATTACCATGTAACCGTATTTTTCTATAATCCAAACATTATGGACAGAGAAGAATACTATAGGAGAAGAGATGATCAACTTAAGTTTTTAGAAATATTTAACCATGAACACAAAAATGAATATTTTGTTGACTATTTAGAAGGAGAATATACGCCAGATACATTTGTAAGCCTAGCTACTGATTTAAAAGATGAGCCAGAGGGCGGTCTTAGGTGTAGTATATGTTTTAAGCTTAGATTAGATAAAACGGCTGTAATAGCTAAATCATTAGATAAGGATTTATTTGCAACGACGCTTACGATAAGTCCACATAAGAACTATCAGCTTATTTCGGCTATAGGAAATGGCATTTCACAAAACCTAGGAATAAAATATTTAGATGAGAATTTTAAGAAAAAAGGTGGCTTCCAAAGAAGCATAGAGCTATCTAAAAAATATGATCTATACAGACAAACATATTGCGGTTGCGATTATTCAAAGATAAATGATGAGGGTAAATAAAATGGAAACAGTTATAAGTCCGAAAGGATATGAATCAAAATTAGGATTACTTGAAACACAAAGAGGTATAAAAAAAATCAAAGACTACTTTCAACAAGAGTTAGCTTATGGTCTAAAACTTAGAAGAGTATCTGCACCCTTGTTTGTATTTCCTGAAACTGGCTTAAACGATGAATTAAACGGTTATGAAAGAAGAGTGGAATTCACATTAGGTGGCTTAAATGAAAAAAAAGTTGAGGTAGTCCAGTCATTAGCAAAATGGAAAAGAATGGCCCTTGAGAAATATAAAATAGAACCAGGTAACGGCATATATACTGATATGAACGCTATTAGAAGAGATGAAGAGTTAGACAATATTCATTCTGTATACGTAGATCAATATGATTGGGAAAAAGTGATTACTAAAGAACAGCGTACTATTGAATACCTAGAAGAAACTGTAGTGACTATATACAATTCTATTAAAAATTTAAGTGACTATGTTAACAGACTTTATAGAGAAGTTCAGACTGAGCTGCCTAATGAAATAAAATTTGTTACAACTCAGGAGCTAGAAGATAGATGGCCAGATAAGACGGCAAAAGAGAGAGAAGACTTAATTACTGAAGAGTTTAAAGCAGTATTCATAGAGAAAATTGGTGGACCTCTTAAATCTGGCAAAACGCATGATGGAAGAGCTCCAGACTATGATGACTGGGAATTAAACGGAGATATCATACTTTGGAACGATGTTTTAGATAAAGCCTTTGAACTATCTTCCATGGGAATAAGGGTTGATAAAGATTCAATGCTTAGTCAATTAAAATATGATGATTCTATGGACAGATTAAACCAACCATTTCATAAAAATGTTGTAGAAGAATTGTTACCTTACTCTATTGGAGGCGGTATAGGGCAAAGTAGATTATGCATGTACTTTTTAAGAAAGGCACATATCGGAGAAGTTCAGGCTTCAGTATGGTCTGAAGAAATGATTAATGAATGCGAAGATAACAACATATTTTTACTTTAAGGAGGAACCTTGAAATACATCAACGTTATAGTGGATATTAAGAGCCATAATTTAGACACGCCTTATACATATTCATGCGATAATGATGATGTTAAAATTGGTGATAAAGTATACGTGAATTTCTCGAAGTATAAAAAACCGATAAGTGGATACGTTGTGGAAGTTGATGCCATTCCTAATATTGACTTAAAGAAAATTAAACCGATAGAATCATTACAATCAGATAAATCATTAAATGAAGAAATGATAGATACAGCCCTTTGGATGAAAAAGAGATATGGAATTAGATTCATAGATGGTATCAAAGTATTTACTGTGATAGGTAAAAATCCAAAGCAAAAAATATTAAAAACAATATATGAAGAAAGTATTGATGGAGATATAGTTTTAAACGTTGATCAAATAAAAGCAAAAGAAAACATCTGTAAATCTATTGAAAATAGAGAGCAGATGCCTTTTCTTATTAATGGGGTTACAAACTCTGGTAAAACTGAAATATATATGGCGGCTATAGAAAAAGCATTAAGTGAAGGTAGAAATGCCGTAATGCTTGTGCCAGAAATAGCCCTTACTAAGCAGACTAAAGACAGATTAGCTTTAAGATTTACGGAAGAAAAAGTAGCAGTGCTGCATAGTAAATTAAAAGGATCTGAGAAATTAGATGAGTGGTTAAGACTAAGAAATGGAAATGCACGCATAGCCATAGGCACAAGATCGGCTGTATTTGCACCAATAGATAATATCGGTGTAATAATAATCGATGAGGAGCATGAATCCACATATAAATCAGATCAAAACCCTAAATATGAAACCGTTGATATAGCTTTTAAAAGGGCGCAACACCACAAAAGTGTTATAATTATGGGAAGTGCCACACCTTCGGTCACTTCGACGTACAGAGCCAAACAAGGCCTATATAAGCAGCTTGACATGAAGAGTCGTATAGATGGTAGCAATATGCCTGAAATAGACATAGTGGATATGAGAGATGAAATAAAAAGAGGCAATTTCACACCTTTTAGTAGGCAAACATATAAACAAATTAAGGACACTTTAAATAAAAATGAACAAGTAATACTTTTTTTAAATAGGAGAGGCTTTTCTCCAAATATTCAGTGCAAGGAATGTGGCAACAGAATAACTTGTGATGAATGCGGAGTATCCATGGTATACCACAAGAGCGCAGGTGCTTTAGTATGCCATTATTGCGGAAGAAAGGTAAAGGTACCTAATTCTTGCCCTGAATGCGGAAGTAAATATATTAAATTCTCAGGCATAGGAACAGAAAAAGTCGAAGAAGAAACAAAACGAATGTTTCCTGATGCAGTAGTTGAAAGACTCGATTTAGATACTGCTAAGAAGCAAAGCGATGTGGATAGAATAATATCTCAATTTATAAAAGGAAAGACGAATATATTAATAGGCACACAAATATTAGCAAAAGGTTTAGATTTTAAAAATGTAGGCCTAGTAGGAATTATTATGGCAGATTTATCCCTTAATATTCCAGATTATAGGTCGGCTGAAAGAACTTTTGAGCTTATAACGCAAGTAGCTGGAAGAGCGGGGCGCGGAGGTAAAGAAGGTAAGGTGATAATTCAGACATATACACCAGACAACTATGCTATACAAACCGCTGCGAGTTACGATTACGATAAATTCTATGAAATAGAAATAAATCACAGAAAAATTATGAAATATCCACCATTTAGCGACATTATTGTAGTAATGTTTATGTCAATTAGTAAAACTATATCAAAATCTAATGCTATGAAATGCAAAGTTAAAGTAGAAGCTTTAGATGGAAGCGTATTATATGATGTAAAAGCGACTACTAGGTTCACTGATGAAAAAAAATTCAGATACTATTTTTTAGTTAAATGTATGAAAGGCTATAGGAATCAGCACGTTAGAGAGTTAGTTGAATACAGAAAGTATTTAACTGAAGAAAATATAAATTGTCAAATGGATATTGACATTAATCCATATGGTCTATTTTAGGAGGGAAAAATGGCATTAAGAAAAATTACTATAGAGGGCGACGAAGCTCTTAGGAAGAATTGTAAAACAATAACAAACATAAATGACAGAATTAAGATATTAGCAAGCGACATGGTAGAAACCATGAAAAAAGAAAGCGGAGTTGGGCTAGCTGCTCCACAAGTCGGAGTATTAAGACGCATGTTTGTTTCAGAACCTGAGCCTGGTGAAGTATATATAATGATTAACCCGGTTATAACGGAGCAAGAAGGAACGCAAGAATCCACAGAAGGCTGCTTAAGTGTACCTGGATTTATCGGTCTAGTTGATAGACCTATGTCAATTAAAATGGAAGCTCAAGATATAGAAGGCATAAAACATAAATACGAATTTACAGGATTTTACGCAGTTGTTATGTGCCATGAAATAGATCATTTAAATGGTGTTTTATATGTTGATAAATCAAAGCAAACAATGACTAACGAAGAGTATGAAGATTTATTGCTAAATTCCGAAATAGATGAAGAGGTAGATATTTAATGCGTATTGTATTTATGGGAACGCCAGATTTTGCCGAAGTTTCTTTAAAAGAATTGATCAAATCAAAACACGAAATATTATGCGTAGTTACTCAGCCAGACAGAAAGAGAAACAGAGGTAAGATAACTTATTCAGATGTCAAAAACCTAGCTATAAAACACGATATTAAAGTGTTGCAACCTGAAAGGTTAAAGGGAAACCAAGATTTTTTAGATGAGTTAAAGGAAATGGAACCTGATTTAATTGTGGTAGTTGCTTTTGGTCAAATATTACCTAAGGAAATATTAGAATTACCTAAATATGATTGTATAAATGTACATGGTTCGATATTGCCAAAACTAAGAGGGGCTTCTCCTATTCATCATGCCATATTAAATGGTGAAGAAAAAACTGGAGTATCCATAATGAAAATGGAACAAGGCCTTGATAGCGGCCCAGTATATTCTGCTAAGGAAACTTACGTAAACGATAAAGACATAGCTTATCTTTATGAGGAGTTAGCGCTTATGGGAGCTAAGCTTCTCATAGAAACGATTGAAAAAATTGAAAAGAGGGAAATTGAGCCTCGAAAACAAAATGACAGCTTGAGTACATACGCACCTACGATTAAAAAATCTGATGGCAAAGTAGATTTTAATGATAATGCAGTTAATATAAACAGAAAGATAAAAGCTTTTTCTGTATGGCCTGGCGCTTTTAGTAAAGTAGACGGCAAGACTTACAAATTTTATCAAGCTACTGCAATAGATCAAGAAAATGATGCTGAAAACGGCACTATAATAAGTGCTGATAATTATATAGACATAAAATGTGGAAAAGGCATAATAAGAATAACGGAAATACAAGCAGAAGGAAAAAGAAGAATGCCGGTTAGCGAATTTACTAAAGGCAATGCCTTAAAGCCTGGCATGAAATTCGAATAGATGGAGGAATAAATGTTTTTAAACTATTATAGTTCGATGATCATATTAATACCTGCGATTATATTTGCCATGTTTGCTCAAGGAGCAGTCAAACGCAATTATGAAAAATATTCTAAAGTTAGAAATAAGAGAAATATTTCCGGCGCAGAAGCTGCTAGAAGAGTTTTAAACCAAAATGGATTAACGGAAATTCAGATTAATAAAATAGCAGGTAATCTAACTGACAATTACAACCCTAGAAACAGAACTTTAAATTTATCTACAAAAGTATATGATGATAAAACAATAAGTTCAGTTAGCATAGCATGCCATGAAGTTGGACATGCTNNTATGCTATTCAGCATGCAAATAATTACATACCTTTGATGATAAGAAATGGAATAGTGCCAGTTGTAAACTTAGCTTCAAAGGCATCATGGCCTTTGATCTTTGTAGGTATAATTTTATCTACAAGGAATGAAATTGGAGGGCTTCTTTTTAATATAGGAGTTATTACTTTCATAGTGGTAATTCTTTTTCACTTGATAACATTACCTGTTGAATTAAACGCAAGCAATAGGGCGATAAACCAGATGAAGGAGCTCTATTTGATAGATGAAGAAGAAATAGGAGGCAGTAAAAAGGTGTTAAGAGCAGCGGCTATGACTTATGTGGCTGCTTTAGCAGTAGCTGCGGCCAATCTTATCAGAATACTAGCCATAAGAGGTAATAGATAGCATGTATAAGGACAGGGAAGCTATATTTGATGCATTATACAGCATATTGATTGATAAAGCATATTCTAATATAGCTATAAACCATGCTTTAAAAAAGCATGAAGTTTACTCAAAAAAATATGTGAGAAATGTAGTTAAGGGAGTTTTAAGATATCTGCTTTTACTAGATTATTATATCGACAGTTTGTCTAAAAAAGGAATTAAAAGCATAAAGAATAGGGATTTATTACTGATAAGAATTGGGATGTATGAAATACTATTTCTAGACGGCGTGCCGGATTACGCTACAGTAAATCAAATAGTCGTTATGGCTAAAAAGAAGTGTAAGGGTAGAGAAAAGTTTATTAATGGTATACTCAGAACGTTTATAAGGACTAAAGATGAGATCAAGCTTCCAGTAGGCGAGAACGCTGCTATATCAGTAATTGAATCTTTTCCTATACATTTAGTTGAAATGTTTATAAAGCAATACGGTAAAGACAATGCTATTAAGATCATAAAGGGACTAAATGAGACTCCCCAATTAACATTAAGATATAATAGGCTTAAGACAAATAGAGAAAAACTAATTGATGAGATGGAAGGCTTAGAACCTTCTGAAATGACGGATTTGACTATAATAGCAAAAAATAGCGAGATTATAAGCAGTGAACAATATAAAAAAGGAATGTTTTCAGTTCAAGGTGAAGCTTCAGTTATGGCTATTTTGTCCTTTGACTTAGAACCTAACAGTAAAGTATTAGACATGTGCGCCGCGCCAGGCGGAAAAACAACTTGCATGGCAGAAATAATGAATAACGTAGGCTCAATAACGGCATGCGATATATATGAACACAGACTAAGGCTAGTAGAAAACGAGTGCGAAAGACTATCAATAGAAATAGTTGATACGAAAAACATGGATGGATCTGTTTATGATTCTAACTATGAGGAGTGTTTTGACTATGTGCTTGCTGATGTTCCGTGTTCAGGACTTGGTGTAATAGGAAAGAAACCTGAAATTAAATATAATTGCAGTATTAAAGAAATGAAAGAGTTACCTGAAATACAGTATAATATATTGTTAAATGCAGGCAAATACGTTAAAAAGAACGGTTATGTTATGTACAGTACATGTACGCTTAACAAAGAAGAAAACGAAAAAGTTGTTGATAGATTTCTTAAGAATAACAACGAATTTAAAGTAGTTGAAATAAACACCACTTTACCTTATAATGGTAAAGTAGATGGTTTTTTCTATTGTAAAATAATAAAATTTAGATAATAGGAAGGGTACAATGAAAGCGGGATTTTTAACTGATAGAGGAAGGCGAAGAAAAAATAACGAGGATTACATCAAAATTATTGATGACATCGGACTTTACCTATTAGCTGATGGCGTAGGAGGTAGTCGATCTGGAGAAGTAGCTAGCGAAGAAACAGTAGAATCTTTTGCTAATTATATAAAACTCAGGATAGGCGATGTTCAAGAAGTATTTGATATAATTGGTTTATTGGAAGAAGCAATGAATTTTGTCAATAAAAAAATTCATGCCTTGTCAAGAGATAAAAAAGAAAATATAGGAATGGCGACCACTTTTGTCTATGCGCTTATAAAGGATGGGACTTCATATATAGGAAACGTGGGAGACAGCAGAGCATATTTGATACATAATAAAGAAATTATTCAAATAACAGACGACCATACTTATGTGAATGAACTTTTAAAAGCTGGTCTGCTTACTAAGGAAGAAGCGAAAAAACATACTAAGAAAAACATCATAACTAGAGCTATAGGAGCGGAAGAAGTCGTAAAAGCTGATTTATTCACATTTCCTATAGATTTAGGGGATAAGATGATTTTATGTAGCGATGGCTTATATGATGAAATTTCGGATGATGACATACTAAACATCATAAATAAGCATGATGATATGCAAATGTGCGCGAAAGAATTAATTGAAACAGCTAATAATTGCGGTGGAAACGATAACATATCGACGATCTGTATAAAAATAATGGAGGAAGAACATGAGTAATAGATTGTTATCAGGTAGATACGAATTGCTTGAAAAAATTGGTGAAGGTGGCATGGCCGTAGTTTACAAAGCTAAAGACAAGCTTTTGAATAGATTTATAGCTGTGAAAATTCTTAGACCAGAATTTACAAAAGATGCATCTTTTGTAGAGAACTTTAAAAGAGAATCGCAATCAGCAGCAGGCTTATCTCATCCTAACATCGTTGGAGTATATGATGTAGGAAGAGAAGGTAATATAAATTATATAGTTATGGAATTAATCGAAGGTAAAACTTTAAGCGAAGTAATAGCTGAAGAAGCACCAATGGACTATAAAAAAGTAATTGATATTACAAAACAGCTAGCTTCAGCACTAAAATCGGCACATAATAACAATATTATACATAGAGACGTTAAGCCTCATAATATATTGATTACAGAAGATGGCACAGCAAAATTAGCTGACTTTGGTATAGCTAAAGCAGTTAACGATGCTACATTAACAACAAACAATTCAATAATAGGTTCCGTGCACTATTTTTCCCCTGAGCAAGCTAGAGGTAATTATGTAGATGAGAGATCAGATATATATTCTTTAGGTATAGTAATGTATGAAATGTTAACTGGCAAAGTTCCGTTTGATGCTGATAATCCTGTATCAATTGCGTTAAAGCATATAAACGATGAAATAATACCGCCTACACAATTAGTAAGAGGTATACCACCTGCACTAGAAAGAACTGTGTTAAAAGCAACTGATAAGTTCCAATCAAACAGATGTAAAAGTGCAGAAGAATTAATTGAAGAACTTGATAATATAGAATTTGTAACAAGAGTTGTAGGAAATTCTGTTTTTCTAGCTGCATCAGAACAAGTAGAGCAGAGCAGGATAAACCAAAGTGATAACGAAGAAAAAGAAAACGAAAGTGATGACAAAAACGATAAGAACAAGAAAAAAGGTTTTTTAGCAAACCTAGGCGAAGATAAGAAAAAACGTAATATAATCATAGCAGTAGTAGTGGCTATTTGTCTAATACCACTAATATACCTACTGACCACTATGATAGGCGGTGAAGAATTAATCAAAGTACCTGATTTAGAAAACATGACATATGAAGAAGCGGTAACTAAATTAGAAGAGATGAATTTAGAAATTGAAAAAGGCGATGATGTTTTCAGTGCCGATGTAGAAGAAGGAAAGGTAGCTGAACAAGACCCTAAATCAGGCACAGAAGTCAAAGAAGAAATGACGATTACAGTGAATTTAAGTAAAGGTAGTAAGGATGGATCTGTACCAAATCTAGTAGATATGAACGAATCTAGTGTATCAGATTACCTTGAAGAATATGGATTTGTACTGGGTTCTGTTAAACAAGAGACAAATACAGAACCAGCAGGTACTATACTATCACAGACACCTGTAGCTGGCACTGTGGCTGAAAAAGGTGAAAGAATAAACATAGTAGTCAGCGATGGTAAAGGTGAAAAAGAAGGCGTAGTACCTATGCTAATAGGTATAGAAATCAATTCTGCTAAAAAGCAAATAAATGATGCAGGATTTAAAGTAGGAATAATCACATACGATGAGAGCGAAATATATGCTGAAGGATATGTAATGTGGCAAGAACATGCTGCTAATACTAACATAAACCAAGGAACAACTATAAATGTTAAGGTTAGTAAAGGTCCACCTGTAGTAGACCCAGGAGAAGAAATAGGCGGCGAAGACGAACCCCCTACTGAATAATTATGATAGGTAAAGTTATTAAAGGGATAGGTGGTTTTTACTTTGTAAAATCCGATGATTTAGTAATTAGAGGTCAAGGTAGAGGTATACTTAAAAAAAATAAAGGGGTAATTAAAATTGGTGATCAAGTAGAATACGAATTAAGACCTGATGGGGAATGTATTATAACTAAGATATTTGCCCGAAATAATGAATTAGTAAGACCTGCTATATCTAATATAGATAAATTAATAGTAACGGTCGCTGCAAAATCACCTAATCCTAACTTTCTTTCTGTAGACAAATTATGCATCATATCAGAATACTTAAACGTACCTGTTATGATTTGTGTAAACAAAATTGATTTGATTGAAAAAAATGAACTAGGCAATATACTAGATATTTATAAGGATGTTTATGAGGTTGTATTAGTAGATGCAAAGCATAATAAAGGCATAGATGAACTATTAAAAGCGATAGAAGGCAAAACTGTCGCCTTAGTAGGTCCTTCTGGAGTAGGGAAATCAACCATACTAAATAGTATTTTACCTCTGGCTAAAGCAGAAACAGGTGAACTTAGCTCAAAAACAGATAGAGGTAAACATACCACTAGGCACGCTGAAATCTTTAGTATAAATGATAATACTAATATATTTGACACGCCTGGGTTTACATCACTAGATTTGCCCGATATTAGCATTGATGAAATAAGAAAACTTTTCCCTGAATTTAACAGTTACAGCAAGAAATGCAGATTTAGAGATTGCATGCATATTAACGAGCCAGAATGCAGTGTGAAATCAGCAGTTGAAAAAGGTTTAATTGGGGATAGTAGATATAAGGCTTATTTAAGCTTTATTAATGAAGCAAGAGATAATAGTAAGTATTAAGGATATGGAGGACAGTATGATTAAATTAGCACCATCACTTTTAGCTGCAGATTTTTCCCAGTTGGGTAAAGACGTAAAAATAGTGTGCGATGCAGGAGCAGATTTTTTGCACATAGACGTTATGGATGGTCACTTTGTGCCAAACATCAGCTACGGGGCATGTGTTGTGAAAAGTTTGAATAATATCACTACTGTGCCTTATGATATTCATTTAATGATAGCAAACCCTGATCTATACTTAAAGGAGTTTGTAACGGACAAAACAGCCTATATAACAGTACATCAGGAAGCCTGTGCACATTTGAACAGAACGATAAACAACATTAAGGAAATGGGAATTAAAGCTGGCGTATCAATTAATCCAGCGACTCCTGTATCCACATTAAGCGAAGTTCTGGATTTAGTAGACTTAGTGCTTGTTATGTCAGTTAACCCAGGCTTTGGGGGACAATCATTCATAGAAAATTCCCTTGATAAAGTAAAAGAATTAAAGCGTATAAGGGAAGAAAAGGGACTAGAGTTTAAAATAGAAATTGACGGTGGAGTAAATCTAGATAATATAAGCAGGGTAAAAGCTGCAGGTGTAGACATTGCTGTTGCTGGATCTGCTGTATTTAAAGCCAAAGATATAAGAAAAAGAATTATTGATCTAAAGAACGCGTAATTTAAAACGGACGAAAGTCCGTTTTTTTTAGTACTAAAAAACCTGAGCAAATCATGCTCAGGTTTTTGAATGTGTGCCAGGCATGGCACTAATCTAGCTAGTGAAAGTCTAGCCACAGGTATTTACAACCAAGTGTAGCGAACCACAAGTAGGTATCAGTAATGGTATAGAAGAAGGAAGTGGTGTAGCGAAATTCTT
>LSQX01254085.1_pt1 | contig 16649 bp, 15 predicted proteins | sample 654561 | NCBI WGS metagenome assembly LSQX01 (sample SAMN04489861, study PRJNA283612) | anaerobic digester metagenome | isolation source: 4 biogas reactors fed with cattle manure at either 37C or 55C with and... | place: Denmark: Kongens Lyngby | collected 2014 | reverse complement strand
TCGGTGCCGGCGCACCGCATTGAGTCGCCTGTAAGGCAAACCCGATGCTCGCCTTTCGCCCTTACGGCATATTTTACAAGCTCCACCGGCAGATGGCATCCGTCGGCGATTATTTCTATAGTCGCGTCCTCCAGAATATACCCGCTCTCAAGCGCGCCGGTGATACGGAACCCCTTTCTGCGCGTTATCGTGGACATGCAAGAGTAAAAGTGCGTGAAGTGTGTGAATCCATGCCGGAAAGCCGCCTCGATGTCCTTGTACTCAGCATTTGTATGCCCGATTGACGCGAGTATTCCGTAACTTTGCAAAACGTCTCCAAACTCCAGCGCGCCCGGCAGTTCCGGAGCAACCGTCCACCTGGCAATATCGCCGTCGGCGACTCTCAACAGCATCTCATATTCCGCTTTATCGGGATTGCGGATATACCGCGGGTCCATTGCTCCCTTTTGCTCAACGTTCAGATACGGTCCTTCGAGATGCACTCCTGGCATTTTCGCGCCGCTGCTATGTATCTTTGCGATTTTGTAGGTCTTCAAAAACTTGACAAGCGTCTCCGTGTCTGCCGATACCGCGGTCGGGAACAGAGTTGTAACGCCGTGTTTTAAGTGTGTTTCGGCAGCTACTGTGAAAGCTTCCGGGGTGTTGTCCATAAAATCATAGCCGCCGGCGCCGTGGGAATGGATCTCCACAAAGCCGGGGGAGACAAACTTGCCTTCCATATCCATAAGCTCGGCATCAATATTGTTGCCGGCATTGCTTTCGCCATGCTGCACTGCCGCAATCCTGCCGTCAACTATTAAAATACTTCCCGGCACAGTCACATCCGGCAAAACCAATATGCAGTTATAAAGCAGCTGTTTGTCTGCCACTTTTCCACCTCCGTGTGTTATAAAGCTTTATTACCAGCGTCCGAGTCGGCGCGGTAACCGGCTTGACTGCCGGGTTACCGGCAAATCAAAACATCTTTCCGCTCGATATGCTTCACATTTTGATAAGGCAAATCTCATCTGACACAATTGATGCTGCTGCCCCCATTTTCAGTCACCGCATTTCGCAAAATTACTAATACTAAACAACAATTTTCTACCAACATTATACATCTTCGGATATTTTTATTCCATAGTTATCATGAAATTTCTTAAATAAATGATTGAGCAACCAGTTAAGGAACATTCCTTATTTGACGGTTTTTATACACACTGAGCACCGATATCTTACTCGTTCACTCACAATAAAAAATGCCTGAATTGCTCTATCTGATAGAAGCAATAATCAGGCATGTTTTGTTATTATTGTTAGCAGTAAAATCCGAATAATTAGCCTAAATACTTTTTTAACGCCTTATTTCAAGCCCTTGGCATCAACACCATACACTCAACGCGGGGCGAGTACCTTATATTGATGTCTTAACATATTTTAGCACATTCCGGTTCGCGGAAATAAGCCCACACCATTTTACACTATTTTTACGCACTCGGGAATAAGTCTAAGCTGATAAGTTGAGTAGTCAGGATGGATGTTTTCTCGACCGTAGGACGGGGCGATCTGATGGAATTGACGTATGTGAACTTATTTTAAATAATTTACACTATTATCTTATTACACACCATATGCGAATCCGAGCCGACCAAAAGGCACACAGTCCCCGGATGTATAATAGCTCATCATATCGTCCGGGCACTCAACTCCGTCGGCCACTTTGAATATAAAGCCTTCATTCGCGCCAAGATTTACAGCCGCTCGGGGTATACGCAGTTGTAACGTCCTGCCCGATAGGTTATATTCTGCAGTTCCGACACGCGAATACCGAGGCGCTCCGCCCTCGATAACCGGAGCAGTGATGTCGTGAACGCTTGAAACTGAGCCTGAATATATTTCGCGGCCTACGACATAATCAAATCCGCCAAGGCCCGTCCCGCCACCGAGTGGGGCGATAAAAATATTCATGCAGTTGCGTTCATCCGGATACAGCTCAATATTCTCTGCCGCACGTATGTAGAAGTACAGGTAAGCTTCGTCGTCAGCCACACGGACTTCGCATATAGCGTTGCGCGGCGCCGGTGCCGTATAGCGCATTTTGGGCGAATGGCTAACGAAGTCGCGCTCGGTGCGGTCGCCAAAACCGCGGTATATCGTTTTCACATCGTCCCATTGCGAAAGGTCGCCGTATATGTCGAGCGTTTTTGCCGTCCGATACTTTTCGCCTTGGTTTGCGGTCCCCTTGTATCTCCGTATATTGCGAGCCAACTGCAAATAAAAATTGTCGCCGTAACCGCCGAGCATCGGTTCGACATCGCGCGAGAATTCCTCATCTGCGCAGTCGACGAAAAATACACGCTCGCCGTACTTTCCACCGGGGTTGCCCGCAAACTTGATGGCTATCCACTCGTTCCAACCGGTTACAAAAACTATCTCCGGATCGCACTCAATCGCATGCTTCCACTGTTCCTCAAAATTGGCGCCTCGTTCGATTGCGCTTTTATCGTTCTTTCCATCGTGGAATCCGCGTCCCCAGTTGCTATCGTGTTCCTTGAATTGTACAGAATCACTTAACGGAAGTCCCGGATGCTGGGCGACCGATACACTAATGACATCGCCGTAGAGCTTTTGCGGGCGGCGCCAGTCGATCCATGGGAAGCCGCCGTCGCGGTCAGGTTCATTCGGCCACTGGGAAGGACGGAACCAGAAAAAGTCGAGCAGCTTTTGTTCTATCTCCGATTCCACGCCTATGATAAGCGGCTTGCCTCCGCGGGTAAACCAAAGGTCGCGGTATCGACCAGGCGCATACAGCACATCATATAGATGCTTTACCATCCGCCCGGAATCGGTGTTTGTATAAAACGCAACCTTCGGCACATTCCAACCTGCCAGGCGGTATTCTTCAAGAATGGCAAAAAGCTTTTCCCATACCGCGTCGTATGTGATCGCATTTGTTGTATCAAATACGAGGAAGTCCACTCCGGCCAAAGTCAGCATTTTGATATGCCGGCGCATTACCCATTCGTCAAGTGAGTTATAATAACCAAACAGCGGTTCGCCCCAGAAATGGAATTCGCCGACCGGGCTTGCCTTGCTGCCCGCCGTATCCCACAGCACCTCAGGCATTGACTTCAGCAGCTTTGTGTTGTCATATATCTCTGTATCTTTTTTTACATGCTGCCCAAGCCATAAAAAATAAAAAATACCGACATAGCGGTCTTTTCTTTCGCCGCCGACAGGTAAAACTCTACGGCCCAGCCGATCTGTTGCCGCAATCAGTCTGGTTTCGTTGTCCATAATAATCCCTTCATTATATTATTATATTGTGCACCGGTATCGCAACAGTTGCGCTATCAATTATAACATATAAATCGTTGAATAGAAATAGTGTTTGGGACTCTATTCTATATACTCCGCTATCAAAAGATGTATACCCGAGTTTTTTACTCCCGCACCGACGCAGCTGAGTGTTTACATATTGAAAAACAGCGTGATAACCGTTACAAGGCATCCGATGGCATATAAAAATATGCTTTTAAACTTTTCTCGACCGCCGTCAAGCGCAAACCAAACCGCGCCGCCGAGCGATAGTCCAAACGTAATCAATACCGCCGCGGGTTTGGGGAGCATATTGGAGGGGGTTCCGTCTGTTTTTACCTGCACCACCACGCTGTCAGGCAGCATAAAATATGCGACCGCCGACAGGGCAAGCGCAAAAATTATCATTGCAATTACTATGATCTTCTTTTTCATAATAATCTTATTCCCTTTGCTGTTTTATTTCCCTCTTTGGGCGATGGTGAGGAGTGACTCTACTGGTATGTGGCGATTGTTCCGTCATCCAGCTTGCCGATGAAGGCATGAACACATACCTGCCTACCGCCCGGCTTAGGCGTATTCCAGTGATTTTTGTATATTCGGTAATGATGTTCATAAGCGTTGATTTGCCGCTGCCGTTTGGTCCGAGAAGAGCATATATGCCGAGCTCAAGTGTGGCTGTAAAATTGCTTAGCGCAAGGGTTGAGCCGTATGATTTTGTTATACCGTTTATGATCAGTTTCATTTTTTCTATGTCCTTTCAGACCCTTGAACTACTGTCAGCACATTATCTTCGCCTTCCTCGTATGTAAATTGTAAGTTGAATTTTGAAAATAATACCGGATTGTAAGTGACGCTTTCTCCCAACATAGTGAATAATAACAATAACATTATCAACGCCGCCAGCTTTCGTATTAAGGTAGATTTACTTAATGTTATCATAAAACTCATCTCTTCCAAATAAATAACATCAGGTAATACATTCCTACGTTTTTTCCTTTTAAGTGTTCATAATAAATAACAATAGAATAGACATATTTCTCGATTTTTGCATAATTTGCAAAAATTATGCTATAGGGGAATCCGACATCGGAGAGATATCTGTTCCGATCAGCCGCATCTTCATCTTTAATATAAATGGTTAAGCCGAGCGGATGCTTCATGTGCAAGTATTAAGTGGCAGTAACCTTATATTAATCCCAACAAAAGGATTCATATAAGGCTCTCTTTATATTAAAGTATTAAAAACAGTCTTACAGCATCGGACTTATTCTGTAATATGGAAAATTTGTCGAAAATGCTTGATTATTCTGTATCTATAAGTTAAAATGGATAAGTTAAAATGGATATAAAATTTTGATTTATAGGGAGAAGCACGTAATGAAAAAAAGCAGCGTACTACTTATCATTTTTATTATACTTATTTCGATCTCATCGTGTTCCAATAAAAGACAAGAAGATTTAATATATTATGTCAATCAGCTCGCAGAAATTGCAGATGACGAACAACACGACTACAGAAATAGCATAAATCAAGATAATATCGCCTAATGTAAAGCAGTGGGCGATATTTTTTATATCCGAAATGCAATAACTGGGAGATGATACTTATGTTCTGCTCAAAATGCGGTAACAATTTCAACGTCTTTCGATTTACACAAAGATGAAAAGCCTATTCAAGGTATTAATCGCATTTCTTAGCGCTAACACCTATACTGTCTACTCAACCCCTACGAAAAATGCCCTTTATCTAATCTGTCAACTCAACCCTATCACTTTATGCGTATTTGATTTATTCAGGCAAGCACAAAACAAGTGTTTCCTGACATTGTCATCTCAAGCAAATCACCTAAGAGAAATGATCATTAAAGCACTCCTTGTTTCGGACCGGGGCAATTGTTGGCTGTCGTAAATGCTGTGCTTTTTCAACATGCCTGTTAAATTGAAAAAGGAGCAGTTATTTATGAATTACGAACATTTGAAGAAAATCTGGTTGGAAGAAGAACAGCATGCTTTTCATGGATGGGATTTCTCTCATCTGGATTCAAGATGGTGGCATGAACCTCTTAAATGGGATTACAAGGATATTGTGATGGAATATCTTCATCCGACTCACAATCTTCTTGATATGGGTACCGGCGGTGGAGAGTTCTTGCTTTCTTTGGGTCATCCCCATGAGAACACATCAGTTACAGAAGCATGGCCACCAAATATTCAGTTGTGCATGGAAAAGCTTGCACCGCTTGGTATCCAAGTCTATCCGGTACAGGACGGTGCACCTTTGCCGATTGCAGACAATAGCTTTGACATAGTTATTAACCGCCATGAATCATATGATCCGCATGAAATAAGGCGTGTTTTGAAGCCGGGCGGTATGTTCATTACGCAACAGGTCGGCAGACAAAACTGCCTCTCACTAATAAAGCGCATTAACCTTGAGGAATCTATTCATCAGAATTTTTCTTTGGAAACAGAACTTCCTAAATTCCAAGATTGCGGTTTCTTGGTGAGATACTCAAACGAGTGCTTTCCTGAAGTGAAATTCTATGATGTTGGCGCCATCGTTTACTGGGCTAAGATTATCGAATGGTCTTTTCCGAGATTTTCTGTGGAAAGGAATTTTGCGAGACTATGCGCTTTACAGGATGACATTGAATCGCATGGGTTTATATCTGATTTGCAACACAGGTTTATCATCGCAGCTCAAAATGTGAAATAGATATTTCTCATCTCCCTTGGCTTCTTGTCGGGGGAGATTCCTTTTTATACCCCCTTGACATTTGATAGCCGGTCTAAAATATCCGGTGGGATAATATCGTCAATTGTTCTGTATTCCTTCGCCTTTTCAATGCCAAGCCACTGCCTATGGAACTCCTCTGTGCTCATGCTCATCTGAACTGTTCCGTAATAGAGCAGTCGGGTAAAGACCTCATCCTCTGTTACCCGACTACTGCGTTTTTTAGGCTGCCAGTACCTTCACTCTCAATATAGCGTTTTATGCCCTTGAGCATTGCTAATGTAGAATCTGAAAAATGGATGGGTCGGTCAATGATGTAGGTGGCCAATAATATATCAACAATACTATTTATTAAAGAAGGGTATATTTATGAAAAGGCTTAATATTCTTTTCTTGTATGCTTTGTTACTTACATATTTATTAACCTCTGTATCATGTGGAAATACTGCAAATCAATATAAAAACCTACCGTATAAAAGCTCTGATAGTTTTATATATAATGGCAATTTCTATTTCCTAAAAAATGATACAATAGAATACATTTCGTTGTCAAATGAATCCGCTCAAACAGTAAACTTGTGTTCAGACCCTCTTTGTAGTCATAGTGATAAAACTTGTCCAAATTATTATGATATATGTATGGCGTGCCAACAATTGTTATCGACAAAGCAGAAAGCGATAAAGATAAATTTTATCCTATTTTTTATGTTTCAGCATTCAATAACGGTAGATATCAAATCGTTAAATTTGACTCAAAGAACAATATTCGTCATGTGGTAATTGACAATATTGAAAATCCTATATTGTATAGACTTGAAATTTTTAATTTTAAACAAAGAAAATCAGAGGATAATTTCCATATTTGACAAATTATATTATTTATTATAATATAGCATATGATAAGTGATGATATTGTTGATTTCAAATTAACCTTTCTTTATTAAACCTATCCAAGGAGAATCAATAATATGAAAAACCTGAGTAATGCAGCCATGCAACTCTGGGCCAAAAAGAGCAATAATGACCCTCATTGGCTTCCTCTCTTTATACATATGATAGATTCTGCTGAGCTGGCAAAACAACTTTGGAATCACTGGCTTTCGGATGGTGCAAGGCAGATCATTGAGCAAGGTATACCCCCACGAGGTTTTTCAGAAGAATTATTTGTATTTTTGGCTGCTGCACACGATATTGGTAAAGCTACGCCTGTATTTCAAGCAAAACCATCAAGTTTTACACCACAGGATATTGATGAAGAGATAAACGATAGATTAAAGTACGTAGGGATTTCGTTACCTGTTTATAGTGACTTCCAGTTTTCTAAAAAAACACCTCACGCGCTAGCAACCCAACTTATACTAGAATCAAAAGGTTGTCATAAAAATATCACCTCTATTTTAGGTGCTCACCATGGAAAACCATTTGACAGCCATACGATTAGCACTCAAAGTATTAATAATTATTATAAGAATTACTACATAGATAAAGATAATCAACACATTTGGGATAACCTTTGGGACGAATTAATTAATTTTGCTTTGCATATAGCAGGCTTTAAATCATTAAGCGACCTTCCTATACCAAATCAATCGTCGCAGATTATTCTGAGTGGATTGCTTATTATGTGCGATTGGATTGCCAGCAATGTAAATCTTTTTTCATATTATGGAACCGATATACCCATCGCTTTTCATTATGATAATAACAGAATTGATTTTGCATGGAATAAAATAGATTATTTATCGTCACAATGGATACCCGGCAACGAATGGATGTCCGATAGTTTCTTTAAATCAAGATTTGAATTTAACCCAAGAAAAATGCAGTCAGCATTAGTAGATATTGCATCTGGCATTAATGAGCCTGGCATTCTCGTGCTCGAAGCTCCTATGGGTTTGGGCAAAACTGAAGCGGCATTGGCGGCAGCGGAAATCTTCGCCTATAAAACCGGTAGAGCAGGAGTATTTTTTGCTTTACCGACACAAGCCACTTCGGACGGAATTTTCCCACGTATTCTCGATTGGGTTAGAAATCTTGATGACGAAGTTCATACAATAAGACTTGCGCACTCAAAAGATCAATTTAACGAACATTATCAAGCTCTCCGGAACTTAGCAGACGGATATAGCGCTGCAACGCATTCTGATTTTATTGACAATGCAGTTGTTATCGAATGGTTTAAAGGCCCAAAAAAAGCTTTACTGGCCGATTTTGTGGTCGGCACAATCGATCAATTGCTGATGTCAGCACTTAAGCATAAGCATGTAATGCTCCGGCATTTAGGGCTGGCAAACAAAGTGGTTATTATAGACGAATGCCATGCATATGACGCTTACATGAGTCAATATCTTGATACTGCTTTGCGATATCTTGGCGCTTACCATGTCCCAGTTATTGTTTTATCAGCTACTTTGCCGATAAAAAAGCGGCAGATGTTAATTGACGCATATATAAATGCCCGTCCAAATCACCAAATACAGAGCGATCCGTTAGGACTTAGCTCAGAAATAGGTGATTATACAAACTCATTTGTTTTTGATGACATATCGATATACCCGGTTGTCACCTACACAGATAACGGCGACATAAAACAAAGTATATTACCCACAGTACATGCAAGCAGAACTGTATATATTAAACATATTTCAGACCAAGACCTACCTTCATACCTTGCATCAGCTCTTGATCGCGGCGGTTGTGCCGGAATAATTGTCAATACCGTTGAGAGAGCACAAAATTTTGCAGAGATTTTTAGAAAGCATTTTGGAAACGATGCGGTGTTGCTAATACATTCGCGTTTTATAGCCCCTGACCGAGCACAAAAAGAACGCAAGTTATTAGCAGAGCTTGGAAAACCTTGTAGAGAAGTTAACAGACCGGAATTACGCATAGTCATTGGCACTCAAGTTTTGGAACAATCTCTAGATATCGATTTTGATATTCTGATTACCGACTTATGCCCGATGGATTTGCTTTTGCAAAGAATCGGACGCCTGCATCGGCATAACCAAAACCCAAGACCTCAGAAGCTTAGCACACCCTGCTGCCTTGTGCTGGGGGCTGAAGGGATCCGCTTTGACTCGGGAGCAAGCCATATATATGGTGATTGCCTGTTGTGTCGCACAAAAACACTTCTTCCCCCAGTAATTAATCTGCCGCAAGACATACCTGTGCTTGTTAATAAAACATACGACATGAATTATAAAATCATTGACACTCCTGAATATCAGAAGGCGGAAGAAGAATGGAATTTGCTAATTGAAGATAAAAAACGCCGAGCAGAGGCATACCGCATTCCCCCGCCCCAGCAAAATGCAACTATAATTGATTGGCTCAACACCGATGTATCGAACACGGAAGGAGAAGCCGCAGTTCGAGATACTCCAGATTCAATTGAAGTCCTTTTGCTATGGCAAGATAGTGATGGCTACCTGCGCTTTATGCCATGGATTAACAATAGCCTAAGGTTGCCTAGCCACATTGTTCCCGACGATAACACTGCTCGGATGATAGCATGTCAGAGCGTAAGACTACCACCTGTTCTCTGCACTAATTGGCAAATTAAAAACACTATAATGGAGCTTGAGAGAATAAACATAGACATGATTCCGTCCTGGCAATCTTCATTCTGGCTGAAGGGCAGTTTGTGTTTAATATTGAATAATAATTTCTCTACTAAACTTTGCGGATACTCTTTGAAATATGACAAGGAAGATGGCTTGATTTTATGTAAGGAGGAGTAACATGAGTGAACGAGAATTTTGCCTTTTGTACGACCCATGGATTCTCGTAATGCGACATGATGGAAAAACCGAAGAACTTTCGATTATAGAAACACTCAGCCGAGCACATGAGCTTAAGGATTTATCCGGAGAAGTGCCCGCACAGGACATTGCTCTGCTTCGTTTTTTGCTTGCGATTCTACACGCTGTATTCGCGCGCTATAGTCCGGATGGGCGTTTCGATGATATAAAATCTCCTGAGACTGCACTCAAAAGATGGAGTGAGCTTTTTGAGAGAGGCTCTTTGCCAATGGGTATAATAACCCGGTACCTCAATCATTACAAAGACCGATTTTATCTTTACCCACCTGAAAAATCTTTCTTTCAAGTACCGAGTTTGGGCAAGGCTACATACTACACTGCAGCCAAGCTAAATGGAGAAATATCAGAGAGCGGAAACAAAATCCGACTATTTCCTCAGCGCACAGGCCAAAACAAGCAACAGCTTAGTTATGCAGAAGCAGCAAGATGGGTATTTTTTATCAATGCTTTCGATGACACAGCCGCAAAGCCTAGTGAAAAAGGGCTACCAAGTCCCGGAGCAGGTTGGTTGGGTAAAATTGGTCTTGTAATGGCAGCAGGTGAAAGTCTATTTGAAACCCTTATGCTGAACCTTATACTACTACCTGACGGTGAAAATTCTCTCTGGGATAAGGAGCAGCCATCTTGGGAACTTGAACTACGGTCGGAAGAAAGAACAGCTATTCCCCTACCGCGAAATCTCTCGAGTCTCTATACAATACAGTCGCGACGAATAGCACTTCAATTTGAAAATGACAAAGTTTCTGGATACTACTTATTAGGCGGAGACTTTTTCTCAAGTGAAAATGCTTTCAGTGAGCAAATGACTATATGGAAGCTTAATAAAACCGCATCAAATGTACCAATATACACCCCAAAAAGGCATGATCCCTCTCGCCAGTTATGGCGTGACTTTGCTTCCCTTCTCGTACAAAGTGAAAATAATGAACGACGCCCAGGAATTATTAACTGGCTGTCACGTCTAAAATATGAGAAATTAATTTCAAAATCTCATTTTTCTATTAAGACAGCCGGCGTGAAATACGGAGACAAAGACTTCTTTATAAATGACCTATTCAGTGACACACTAACATTTAATTCAAATCTGACGAAAAAATCAAACGAACATTGGATATGGCGAATTATTGAAGAAATTAACACATCAGAAAAACTAGTGAGACAAACAGCTATTTTGGGCAGAGATATAGCCAGAGCGGCAGGTGATGATAGCGGAGAAACAGCAATGAATATGACTAAAGAACAATGTTATTATCAGCTTGATCTTCCCTTTAGGGCTTGGCTGGAAAGTATTGACCCTGATCATGATGACATTGACAGTACCTGCGATGAGTGGTTTGGAACAGCACAGCGCATAGTCCGTAAAATTGGCGCCGAGCTTGTTGAAAAAGCAGGAATAAAAGCTTTTGTAGGTCGGGAAATAGAAGATGATAAAACCCAAAAAAGGATCCGCTATACCGCGTCTGAAGCGTACAATCGCTTTCTATACTACACATCAACACGTAAAGCGTTGCATGGAGGTAAATAAATGGTTGATGAAGCCAAAATGGCAGGCTCATATGTGAAATGGCAAATCATGCGGCTCTGTGAATCTTCAAACGAGTCAGCAGTGCGGGCCAAGCTGGCAAAACTGCGGAGAGGAATCAGCAAGCCGCCGGGCAGTATGCCTGACCTTTGGGAAATGACGCTTGCTCAATTACCCGAATCTATGGTAGGCAAAGCCGATGCTCCCTCACGCGGCGAGTGGGCTGTATATATCCCACTAACCTTATTTGCTCTGCATCAACAAAGCAAGGATATTAATATTCAGTGCATGCATAAAGATGGTGTTTCTCTTGGCGCGGCGGCAGGTTCACTTATCGATAGTGAGGATAAGATGATGCGTATAAAGCGCCGTTTTGATGCAGCGGCAACTTCGGATAGTCTGGAAGAATTCTTCCATCATTTGCGCGGCCTTATACAATTGTTTAAAGCTGAGGACAAGCCCCTCGACTATTCAGCATTAGCAGAGGATATCTACCGCTTTCAATCGGTTACTCAAAGAGACAGCGTAAGGCTTTCCTGGGGAAGAGATTTTTACAGGCATCTTAAGAATTCAAGCAACGAAACACAGTCTGACTAGCAACTAAAAATTATACATATATAAAAGCGAGGTTATTGTTATGAATAATAGACTTTTTGTTGACATTCATGTTTTGCAGACGGTTCCACCAAGCTGCATAAACCGCGATGACACCGGAAGCCCTAAAATCGCCATATACGGCGGAGTAACTCGTGCAAGAGTTTCATCTCAATGCTGGAAAAGAGCAGTTCGACTCATGTTCAAAGATTTATATCCTGATGAGCAATTGGCATACCGTACGAAGAGAATTGTAGATATGGTTGCGAATGAAATCCGCAGCCTCGATGCCAATGCCGATGCTGAAGCGATGGCAACTGCAATTTTAAAATCTGCCGGTCTGAAAATTAAGGATTCCGAAAAAACAACAAGTGCCCTGTTCTTTATGAGCATGGCACAAGCAAAAGCACTCGCACGTTTGGCTTTGGAAGACCCTGAGACTGTTCAAAAATCGCCATCAAAAGAAGCTAAACAGAAAGTTATACGCACTCTTAATGAATACCCCGGCATTGAGATAGCTTTGTTTGGACGCATGGTAGCCGATGAACCATCACTTAACACCGACGCATGTGCTCAGGTGGCACACAGTATTTCCACTCACAGAGTAACTAACGAATATGATTATTTTACAGCAGTAGATGACCTCTCACCTGAGGACAGTACCGGTGCCGGACACATAGGTACAGTAGAATACAACTCTTCAACACTTTATCGTTATGCAACTGTTGCAGTTCATGCCCTTGGCGAGCACCTCGAAGACGAAACCGCAACTGCCGTTAAAAACTTTGTCTATGCCTTCGTTTGCTCAATGCCCGACGGAAAGCAAAATACATTTGCTAATCGCACCCTTCCAGACGCAGTAATGGTCACACTAAGGCGCAATCAACCGATAAATCTTGTTGGTGCTTTTGAACAGGCAGTACCACCGAGTGAGAAAGGATATGTATTGGAGTCTGCGAAAAGATTGGCGACACACGCAAAAAGCGTTTATGAAAACTTCGCCGGATATCCACTGCTTTCCCTTACGACTGGCGCTCCCCTTGCCGAAACCGGTATAGGCGAAACGGTAACACTGGATGAGCTGCTTGTGATACTGGAGCATAAGGTAGATACCGAATTATGGGGAGAAAACAAATGAGTACACTACTTCTCCGGCTAGCCGCGCCAATGCAGTCATGGGGCTCCGATTCTAAATTTGATTGGCGACGGACTGAGAATGCACCCACAAAAAGTGGTGTTATCGGCCTTATAGCAGCGGCTCTCGGACGTAGACGCAACGAAAGTATTGAGGACTTACAGGCCCTTCGTTTCGGGGTCAGAATTGACAAAGAGGGCAAATTGCTGTGCGATTTTCACACTGCAAAAAGTGAAAAATCAGCTTATGTTACATATCGTTATTATCTTTTAGATGCTGTGTTTTTGGTCGGTCTTGAAGGTGATCCTGGCCTTTTGCACGAAATTGAATACGCGCTGAACAACCCAGCTTTCCCGCTATATTTGGGCAGGCGCTCTTGTCCGCCTGAAGGCAGACTATGCCTTGGGATAAGAGAGGACAAGCCACTCAAACAGGCTCTCTTGGAGGAAGGTCGGCAAACAATGGCACAACAAAAGCACGATCAACCCGAAACACTCCGTATTATACTTGACGCCGACGATAGCCATTCGTCCTTTTATCTGCTCCGTGATGTACCGATTTCTTTTGATCAGAGTCACCGGCGGTATGGTTTTCGTCGGATTTATGAAACCTCCAAGCTCATCTCCACAGACAACAGTATTACCGCGAGTTCAAAAGTCACAAGACATGATGCCATGTCTGCATTGGAGTGATAAATATGTATCTTTCACGTATTCGTTTAAATGAAAGCCGAAGGGATACGATGCGTGCTCTTTCATCTCCCCATATCCTGCACGGCGCGATTGAACAAGCTTTTTGTGGCGAAAGGCAGCGAAATTTATGGCGGGTTGATCATCTCAATGGCAATTGCTATCTTTTGATACTTAGCACACAACAGCCTGACCTTACACATATAGCCAAACAGTTCGGATGCCCTTCGGACGACCCTCTATGGGAGACAAAAGACTACAGTAAGCTTCTGGATAGGCTTGAAACGGGACAAAACTGGCATTTCCGACTATGCGCAAATCCTGTCCGCAGCAGCTTTGCTATCGGTAAACGCGGAGAAGTTCACGCCCATGTCACAACAAAGCAACAGAAACAGTGGCTACAAACGAGAGCATGCAAAAATGGCTTTGACGTATATGAAGATTCGTTCGATGTCATTGAAACCAATTGGAAGATTTTTTTCAAGAATCCCGGAACAAAAGTAACAATACGCACAGCGGTGTTTGAAGGCATTTTAATGATTACAGATGTTGAAAAACTAAAACATGCGCTTGTGTGCGGTATCGGGCGGGCAAAGGCGTATGGGTGCGGTTTGCTCACCCTTGCACAAATGTGAGGTGATTATTTTGGCAAATGTCCCCGGTATGAAAAAAGCGGATTTACATGCTTTGCCTCAAATAAAAGACAGAATAACCTTCCTTTACCTTGAGCATTGCAGACTAAACCGTCAGGACGGTGCAGTTACCATAACCGACATACGTGGAACGGTGCATGTTCCGGCTGCATCGCTCAGCGTTTTGCTGCTCGGGCCTGGGACAAATATATCTCATCGGGCTATTGAACTGATAGGCAATTCGGGTACAAGCATTGTATGGGTAGGTGAACATGGTGTTCGGTATTATGCTCACGGGCGTCCGGCAGCACATTCGGCACGACTGCTGATACAGCAGGCCAGCCTTGTATCTAACGTCCGTACAAGAATTGAAGTTGCACGGAAGATGTATCAAATGCGTTTTCCAAACGAGAATGTAGAAAATATGACAATGCAACAGCTCCGTGGAAAAGAAGGATCACGCGTCCGAGCAATTTATCGTAAATTTTCGAATGAAACAGGTGTTGCATGGAACGGCCGGGAATATGACCCGAATGACTATGAATCGGGAGACACAATAAACAAAGCTCTATCAGCTGCTCATGCCTGCCTTTACGGAGTGGCTCATGCTGCAATAGCAGCACTCGGTTGCTCCCCAGGCCTTGGTTTTATACATACCGGCCATGAATGTTCTTTTGTTTATGATATCGCCGACTTATACAAAGCAGATTTCTCCATACCAGTAGCATTTGAGGTTGCTGCTGACAATCCGCCCGACGTAGGCTCAGCCACACGCAGGAAAATGCGTGAAAAGTTTTCTGATGGGCACATACTTGAGCGAGCAGTACGTGACATCCGCTCGCTGTTATTAGGCAACGAAGCCGACGAACAGGAACCCGAAGTAAATGTACTATACCTATGGGACAACCTTAAAGGATTTGTAGCAAATGCTGTGTCATACGGCAAGGAATTAGATGAAGATCAGGAATATGCGCTTACAGAGGGATACGGAGAATTGGTGGTGAAATAAACGTGCTGGTAATAACACTAACGAATTGTCCACCAAGCCTGCGAGGTGATTTAACGGGTTGGCTGTTTGAAATCAATACCGGGGTCTATGTAGGTAATGTCAGTGCGCGCGTTCGTGATGAGCTTTGGAAGAGAATTTGCGAGAATATTAAAACCGGTAATGTAACGATGGTATACAGTGCTGCCAATGAGCAACACTTGGATTTTAGAGTTTACAACACATCTTGGCAACCGATTGATTTCGACGGCCTAAAGCTTATGTTGCGCCCAAGTGCTACACAAAAAATAGAGAACATGCAATTACGTCAGGGGTTCAGCAAAGCTGCTAAAAAACAAATTATTAAACAAATGTCAAGGTCAAAGGCAAAAAAGAAAGAAAATGCTCATCCGAGCAAATATATTGTTCTGGACATTGAAACAACCGGACTTTCAATATCGGATGATGAAATTATTGAAATTGGAGCTTTGCTTGTTGAAAACACAAAAATAATTGATATGTTTAATACTCTTATTCGTTCCAGCAAGCCTGTTCCATCCAAAATAAAAGAATTAACGGGAATATCCGATGAAATGCTCCGAGAAAAAGGCCGCGATATATCCGATGTGCTTCCCGAATTACTTTCTTTCGTGGGAGAATTGCCCATAGTTTCACACAATCCGAGTTTCGATTACGGGTTTTTGCGTGAATATTGCAAGCGTTTTAGTCTGCCATTACTCTCCAATAGATGTATTGACACTATTGCACTTGCCCGCCGCCAAGTACGTGATGTCAGCAATTATAAGCTAACGACACTTGCAGAGTATTTCGGGATCTCAATAGAATCCAGTCATCGTTGCGTAGCTGATTGTAAAATGACTAAATTAATATATGAAAAACTCATTGATTTTGACTAATATTAGATTAAGAAAGCAAAGTATTTCAATGCTTTTCTTAGTGTGTTCCCCGCATACGCGGGGGTGATCCTGTACTACAGCACCTCCAGGTCGCACGGGTTTTGTGTTCCCCGCATACGCGGGGGTGATCCCGGCGAGCCGCTAATCGCAGAGTGAGCCGGAGCGTGTTCCCCGCATACGCGGGGGTGATCCCATGTTGGTCGGCAATGCCCGCAACTACCTAGAGTGTTCCCCGCATACGCGGGGGTGATCCCATCATTGCTCGGCACCGGCGCATCAGGCTCTGGTGTTCCCCGCATACGCGGGGGTGCTCCCAT
>LSQX01392706.1_pt1 | contig 16651 bp, 16 predicted proteins | sample 654561 | NCBI WGS metagenome assembly LSQX01 (sample SAMN04489861, study PRJNA283612) | anaerobic digester metagenome | isolation source: 4 biogas reactors fed with cattle manure at either 37C or 55C with and... | place: Denmark: Kongens Lyngby | collected 2014 | reverse complement strand
CTGACCAACGTGGTCATCGGCAATAGCGTCACGAACATTGGGGGGAGCGCTTTCGCGGCGTGCAGCAGCCTTCCCAACATCACCGTGTCCTTGGCCAACACGGCTTACAGCAGCGTGGATGGAGTTCTGTTTAATAAAAATGGTTCCGAGCTTATTCAATGCCCCGCCGGAAGAGCCGGAAGCTATACGCTTCCCGATGGCGTCACGAACATTGGGGGAGCGTCGTTCTATGGGTGCTGGAGCCTGAGCAGCGTGATCATTCCCGACAGCGTTACGGGAATTGGGAGCTGGCCTTTCGAGGGGTGCGCCAGCCTGAAGAGCATCTGCTTCCATGGCTCTGCGCCCGTTTATAATTCTTATGTTTTTTCGATGTCGCCTCCAACGGTTTATTACCGATATGGGGCAACCGGATGGACTAATATATTTGCCGGTTGCCCTACGGCAATTTGGCCGGAGTGTATGAGCGTGTCGGTAACGGCAGAAGGCTACGTCTTCGAGATTGTTGCCGACGAAAATCAATCTGTCACCGCAGAGGCTTGCACAAATCTTTCCAGTGGCGACTGGGAGACTGTGGGGGAGCCCTTTATGGTTCCTGCCGGCAACCGGTACACCTTCGCGGACCCGGCTGGGGCACCTGCCGCCAGACGCTATTACCGCGTGGTCTTACGGTAAGCTGCAGGCAGTGGGGCCTGATTTCGGGGGGAGGTTTTGCTTGTGGCGGGGCGGGGGGCGGGGTATGTGTACCCGTTTGTCATGAAACGTATTCTTTCTTTGTTGATGTTGGGCGGGTTGGCGGCGGTTGTGCTGTCGCTGGGCGGCGGCTGCGCGCTGATGCGCAAGGGCGCGGCCCGGGTGATTACTCCGGTGGCGGGGCAGTTGTCGGAGGGTTTGATGCATCAGGACGACGTGGAGCTGGTGCGCGATGGCGCGCCGGCCTTTTTGCTGGTGTTGGACGCGCTGGCGGAGAGCCATCCGGACAATCCGGGGGTGCTGCTGGCGGCGTCGGAGGCGCAACTGGCCTACGCGACAGGTTTTGTGGACTCGGCCAACCGCGAGCGCACCCGTCAGATGTATCGCAAGGCGCGCGACTACGGCCTGCGCGCGCTGGCCAAAACACGTCCGCGTTTTGCCAAGGCCAGCAAGGGGGATGCCCGCTCGTTCGAGCAGGCGTTGCAGTACACTCGCAAGGCGGATGCCAAGGCGCTGATCACCACCGCCACGGCCTGGGTCATGTGGATTATTGCCAGTTCGGATTCGCCCGCGGCGCTGGGCGACATGCCCAAGGTGCTGGCGATGATGGAGCGGGTGAAGGAGCTGGATCCCACGATCCGGCAGGGGGGGGTGGACCTGTTTTACGGCATCTATTACACAGTGCTCCCGCTGGGCGGGGGGCGCGATCTCGAGAAGGCCCGCGAGCATTTCGAGCGCAGCATGAACATTGCCGGGCCGGACTATCTGCTGACCAGGGTGACGTTTGCCGAGTTTTATGCCCGTTATGCCTTTGATCAGGAGCTTTTCGAGAAAACCCTGCAAGAGGTGATTGACGCCCGGCCCGAAGCGCCGGAATTCACTCTGATGAATGCCGTGGCGCAGATGCGCGCGCGTGAGCTGCTGGAGCAGGTGGATGACCTGTTTTGATTGGAAAATGGATGTTTGAGGCCAAAAATTGGTCGAAAACGCCCAAAAATGGACAAAAAAGGGCGAAAAATTGTTAATTTTTGGAAAAAACCGCCAAAATTGAGGTTTTTGCGTCATTTTTGGGGCGGAAGAGATCATAGCGAGAATTGATGAGTTGATGGAAAGGGATGTCATGATGACCCGGAAAAATACGGTTTTGGTGGGATGGTTGACGGTTTTGGTGCTGGCGCTGGGGCGTTTGACGGCCGGCGCGCAGGTCCGCCTGAACCTGGCCACGCTGTCGCCGGAGGGCAGCATCTGGATGCAGGCGATGAGCGATGCCAAGAAGGAGATCGAGGAAGCCACCGGCGGCGCGGTGAAGGTTCGAATTTATCCCGGCGGCATCATGGGGTCGGAGAAGGATGTGCTGTTCAAGATTCGCACCGGGCAACTGCATGGCGGCGGTTTTATGGGCTATGCCATCGGGATCATCTGCCCGGACGCGGCCGCGCTGATGTATCCGCTGGCTTTGCGCGATTATGCCGAGGCCGACGCGGCGCTGGAGGCCATGCGCGGCTTTCTCGAGGAGCACTCGCGCAAAAACGGTTATGAGGCGCTCGGCTGGACCGAGGTGGGCTTCAGCTATGCCTATGGCATGAAGCCGTTCACCAATCTTGAAGAACTGCGCGCCACCAAGGTGTGGGGCCTGGACGCGCCGATGCTGATCGAGCTGTTCAAGGCCGGCCAGATTGCCTCGATTCCGGCCAATGTGACCGATGTGCTGCCCGCGCTGCAAACCGGCGCGCTCGAAACGGTGTTCGGGCCGCCCACGGCGGCGGTGGCCGTGCAGTGGCATACCCGCGTGCGCTACATGCACGACATGCGCCTGACCTATTCGGTGGGCGGCGTGTTTCTCTCGAGCGCCGGCTGGAACATGATTCCGGCGCAATATCGCCCCGTGGTGAAGGAGGCTTTTGACAAGCACTGCCGGCTGCTGACCCCCAAAGTGCGCAAGAGCGACTCCGAGGCCGTGGAGTTCATGCTAAAGGACGGCGTGAAGCCCTTGGTCGAGACCCCCGAAAGCCGCGCGGACTTCCAGCGGGTGGCCGCTCAGAGTCTCGATCAGGTCAAGGGCAAGGTGTTTTCGGCGGAGGCCTGGGATCTGCTGCAAAGCGCGGTGCAATCTCTGCGCGCGCCATAATGAAGCGCATGGCGGCAATTTGGCAGAGCGTCCGCCGGGGGGTGGACACCATCGAGCGGGGGGGGCTGACGATCCTGATGACCGCCATGGTGGTTCTGGCGGCGGTGCAAATTCTGCTGCGCAACATCTGGAAGACCGGTTTCATTTGGGCCGAGCCGCTGTTGGGGATGGGGCTGCTCTGGCTGACCATGTTCGGAGCCCTGGCCGCCACGGGCCGCGTCCGGCATATTGCCATTGATTTGACCGGCGCGCTGCTGCCGCGGCGCGCGGCGGGGGTTATCCGGCGGGTGACCTCGCTGGCGGCGGCCGTGGCCTGCGTGGTGCTGGCCTGGGCGGCCGGGCGCTATGTGGGTTTTCAGCGCGAGATGCAGATGGGCGAACTGCTCGGCTGGCCGCACTGGAAGTATTTCATGGTGATTCCGGTCACATTCTGGCTGATGGGCTGGCGGTTTCTGCTGCAGGCCGTTTTGCCGGCTTCGTGGCTGGGTGAGCTGGATGCGGAGCCGTCCGGGGGGGGCGCGTCGTGAGCTGGTTCATCCTGGTGCTGGCGGTTCTGGGCGCGCCGTTGTTTGCGGTGTTCGGGGCGACCGCCATGCTGGCGTATCAGTCCAGCGGGATGGATTTTGCCAATATTATCGGCGAGCTGACCCGGCTGACCAATATGCCGATGCTCCAGGCGCTGCCGATGTTTGCTCTGGCCGGTTATATTCTGGCGGGCAGCCGCGCCTCCGAGCGGTTGCTGCGCATTGCCCGCGCCGCGTTCGGCTGGATGCCCGGCGGCCTGGCCATGGTCTGCATTATTACCTGCACCTTCATGACGGCCTTCACGGGGGCCTCGGGGGTTACGATTGTGGCGCTGGGCGGGCTGCTGTTGCCGGCGCTGCTCAAAGATGGCTACCGCGAGAAGGCGGCGCTGGGACTGGTGACCAGCGGGGGCAACATGGGCGTGCTGTTTGTGCCCAGCCTACCGCTGATTCTCTACGCGATCATCGCGCAGCCCATCTCGCCGGAAGTGACCGTGCAGGCGGTGTTTCGCGCGGGGATTTTGCCGGGGCTGCTGGCGCTGGTGGCGCTCTGCGGCTACGGCGTATGGGCGGGCGTCCGTTCGCGCATTCCCCGGCATTCCTTCCGCAAGGGCGAGCTGGCCGCGGCGTTGTGGGAGGCCAAGTGGGAGCTGCCCCTGCCGCTGGTGGTGCTGGGCAGCATCTACGGCGGCTGGCTGGTGGCCAGCGAGGCCGCCGTGCTGACGGCCGCCTATGTCCTGGTGGTCGAGGTGCTCATCTATCGCGAGATCCCCATCCGCCGGCTCACCGCCATTGTGCGCGACACCGTGGTGCTGGTGGGCGGCGTGCTCCTGATTCTCGGCATGGGCATGGCCATCACCAACTTCCTGATCTTCGAGGAAGTGCCGCAACTGATCCTCGAGTGGGTTGGCGCGCGCATTGACAGCCCGTTGGTGTTTCTGGTGGCGCTGAATCTGTTTTTGCTGGCGGTGGGTTGCGTCATGGACATCTATACCGCCACGATTGTGATCGTGCCGCTGCTGGCGCCACTGGCGGTGCGCTATGGCATCCATCCAGTCCATCTGGCCGTCATCTTCCTGGCCAACCTGGCCATTGGCTACAGCACCCCGCCGGTCGGAATGAACCTGTTCATTGCCGCTATGCGCCTCGATCGGCCCCTGATGAAGCTGGCGGCGGCGTCTTTGGCGTTGATGGGGCTGATGCTCCTCGTGCTGGTGGTCATCACCTACTGGCCGGCGCTCAGCCTCGCGCTGGTGCCCTGATCCCGCCGCGCCCGTTTGTTACGACGGCACTCATCGCGACTCACGTGTCCGGCCGGTGGCCGGCGCGGGCGCACACGCGGGATTTTATCCAAAACACCGATTTGCAAATGGACGCGAATTTTCGCGCCGAAAAGGTTGGGACGGCTCGCCGCCGCCGTCCGATATGAGGGAAAAACATTCCTTTTTTAACGCAAAAGACGCAAGCGACGCGAAGGCTCAAGCGGCGCGGGGGGAAGAGGCCAACAGATCAACGGACGCCTCAGCGATGCATTGCAGCCGAGGCGGGCAGGTTTCTGTTTTAAGAAAAAATGGAAGGAAATATTGTTGACAATAATCTACATAACTGTAGTTTATTGGTTATGACTTATGAAACGTTGTTTGAGCGGTTGGGCGGGCTGGCATTTTTTGATCTGGCGACGGTGGTGCAGTTGTTTGACGAGCCGAGGGCGTCGATCCGGATGCAGTTGCACCGCTGGGCGGGCCGGGAAAAACTGTTATCGCTTCGCCGGGGGATGTATGCTTGGCCGGAGAGCCATCGGAGGGCGCCACTGAACCCGGCGGTTTTGGCCAACGCGCTGCACGCGCCGTCGTATTTGAGCGGTTTATGGGCGTTGAGTTTTTACGGACTGATTCCTGAACGTGTGATGACCTATACCTCGGTGACTCAGCGGGGGCCGCGCAAGTTTGAGAATGCAGCGGGCCGGTTTGAGTACCGCCATGTAAAACAGGGGGCCTTTTTTGGCTATCAGGGGGTGCAGATGGAGGGGGGCAAAGCGCAGGTGGCGCTGCCCGAGAAAGCGCTGCTGGACTTCTGGCACTTGTCGAAGGGAGCTTGGACGATGGAGCGGATGGCGGAGATGCGGTTTCAGAATGTTGACGCGGTCAAGCCGCGCCGATTGCTTCGGTTTGCGCGTCAATACGGCTCGCGGCGTTTGCTCGGGGCCGCGGAGGTGTGGCGTGACACGGCTCAAGATGCCCGGAAAGGAACGAAGACGCTATGAGAGAGGAAGCTTTGGCCGTCGCGCGAGAAAAAACCGATCCGGCGCAGAAGTTGAATGTGCTGCGCGAATATCTTCAGACTTGTGTGTTGCGGTCGCTGCACGAGAGTGAAGCATTCGCTTGCCTGTCTTTCGTGGGGGACACCGCACTCCGCTTTCTTTACAATCTGCCGCGGTTTTCGGAGAATTTGGATTTTTCCCTGGAAGACGCGTCCGGCTATGATCCGGTAAAATGGCTGGACAAGGTCAAGCGTGACCTGATGGCGGCAGGATTTGATGTCAGCCTGACGTGGAATGACTGCAAGACTGTTCATGTGGCATGGGCCCGGTTTGCCGGGTTGCTGAAGGCGGCAGGTTTGTCGGGAATTCCGGAACAAAAAGTGTCCATCAGACTGGAAATTGACACTCGTCCGCCGACAGGCGCCGAGATGGCGACGAATATTGTCAACCGTCACAACCGGCTGATGGCGCTGCGCCATCATGATCTGCCGTCACTGATGGCCGGCAAGGTACATGCGCTGCTGGTGAGGCCTTATCCGAAGGGCCGCGACTGGTACGACGCGTTGTGGTATCTGGCCCGGCGTCCTCCGGTGGAACCCAATCTTGTGCTGTTGCAGAATGCCCTGGATCAGACCGGACCAACCGGAAAATATGATGCCGCCAACTGGCGCAAAGCGGTGGGGAGTTATTTGGACAAGCTGGACGACGAGGTCTTGCGTGCTGATATCGCGCCCTTTTTGGAGCACTCCGAGGAGGCCCGGTGGCTGGAGAGGGGGTATCTGCAAGCGGTTTTGGGCTGAATACGTCATCTGGATGGATGAAAATCGGGCGCTTTTGGCGTGACAAGAGACAAAGAACGCGAATGGACACGAATTTTCGTGAATTGAGGGCGCTGGCGCGTCGAAACGGCAGGGTGGGCGCGTCGCAGCCTTCCGATATGAGAAAAAATGGGTTCCGGGCAGGTAAAACGCTTAACCTAGTGTTTTTATCGTAACATGTTGCTGTTTTGGGGGATATGGCGGAATTTCGGGTGGTTTTGGGGGTAAATAAGCGGAAAAAGGGCTTGCAAGGGGGTGGAAATGGAATATTGTGCGCGCCAAATTGAGCCCGAATTGGGCTTTGAAGGAGAAAAAACGACGCCGCGGGTTGCGGCGCAGGAGAAAAAATGACAACGAAGAAGAGAACCTGTGGAAAAAGCAGTGCGACGAAGGCTTCGGTGAAGAAGTCGGCGTCGAAAACGGCAAGTACGGCCAAAAAAGCGGCTCCGAAGGCGGTTTCGGTGAAGAAAGCCGCGCCGAAGGCGGCGGTTGCCAAGAAAGCGGCGGCTCCGAAGAAGGTCGCGGCCAAGAAGACCGTGGCCAAGAAGGCGGCGGTGTCGCCGGAGGAGCGGTATTGCATGGTCCAGGACGCGGCGTATTACATTGCCGAGCGTCATGGTTTCAACGGCGACAGCGCTTACTTCTGGGCGCTGGCGGAGAGTGAAATCAAGTTGCAACTGGGAGAATAAGCGGGTTCAGCTCGTTTGGGTTCCATTTTGCGTGATTAGCCTGAATCATTCATCAACATGGATGAAAACATCTTTACTTATTGTTGCACTGCATGATGCGGATATTTGGATAAAAAAAATTATTTTTCATCCCTGTTGCCCTTCGGCGCGACGATTCCAACCCGTCTGCGGCGTTATTCGGGGCTCGCAGGTTGTCCAACCAGCTTCGCCCCGCCTGCCTTGTATCCGGGCCGGACTTGTCGCGTGAATTATCCAGGTTAACGGCCCCGGACAAGAAGAAAATACCGGGACTATTTCGCGCGTTGCGGTGGAAAAACACCGTGAATGGCGTAGGTTGTTAAGATAGCGAACGAGTTTGTTCGCAGGCAAGGCGCCATCCATGACGCATCTGGACGGGCGCCTTGCAAAACGGATTGATGACAGCACTGATGACGGAGAATTTGACCAGGATGATAGCGGCCCGGAGCGGCGGTGGTTGGCGGCAGCTGGCGCTGCTGGCTGCGGCGGGCGTCTGGGCCCTCTGGGGGGCGGGAAGCGCTCGCGCGGAGTTGCGCGCGGATGATGTGTCGTTGCGTTTGACGTCCGGGGATTCCGGCGCCGTGGTGCTGGAATGGACCAGCGATATTTATCCGGCGGCCATGACGGGCTGGCATGTCGAGCGGCGGGAGCCGGACGGCGCGGTGACGCGCCTGACCGCCGATCCGGTGGCCGTGGAGCTTTTCGCGGCGCCGGGGCATATGTACGTGTTTGCTGACGAAGGCGCCGGCGCGCGGGCGGGAGAGATACGGACCTACCGGCTGGTGGCGGTGGACGCCGAATGGCGCGAATGGCCGGGATCGTTCCGCGAGCTGGTGGTGGAAGCGCCAGGGCCGGACGCACCGGAGGAGGCCCCCGTCCGGCGTGAACGGGCGGGCGTCCAGCGGCGGAGCCTGCCCGTGGAGCCCGGCAACCGGGTGCGGATGACGGTGACCAACGACGGGGTTTATCGGGTGAGCGCGGCGGAAATTGCCGGTCTGCTGATCGGGCAGTCTGAAGCGGATATCGAGGCGGCCATTTCAAGCCGGGGTCTGCGCCTTACGCGGGACGGACACGAGGTGGCCTGGACGGGGGAGGCGGACGGTTCCGCCCTGCGCTTCGTGGGTGAAAAGTACGCGGACAGCTACGGCCATGAAAACATCTATTGGCTCGAGCCGGGCCCGGGCCCGGCCATGGCCGAAGCCGACCGGCGCACGGATGACGCGGCGCCGGACGGATGGTTCTGGGAAACGCTGCGCTTTGAACAGCAGAACCACTACCAACCGCAACTGCCGGGCGAGGTGGACGACGACTATTTTGTCTGGGACGGGAAGTCGCTGACATCTCCCAACAGCACCGCCACGATCACAAACCGCCTCAATCTGCTGGATCCTTACGCGCCAGTCAAAACGGGCATGGTGTCGGCGCTGTTGATTGGCGCCTATGACGGGCCGCCGGAGTTTGACAACCACACCAGGTTGCGAGTGGTCGGGGAGACATTGGCGGATCGGCGCTGGAGCGGGGACGAGCGGATCGTGTTGGCGGGGCCAACCACGCGGTTGGGAGGCGAGACGCTCACGGTATATCTGGACATCCTGCGGCAGACGGGGGTGGTGACGACAACGGTGATGCTCGATGCGTTGAAAGTGACCTATGCGCGGCAGTTGCGCGCGCGGAACAACCGGTTGCTGTTCACCGTACCGGCAGAGACCGGCGTGCTGACGGTGTGCGGATTCACGAATCCGGAGATCCGCGTGTTCGCGGTGGACAACCCGCGCGCGCCGGTGGAGGTGCAGGGAACGGTCGCAGCGGACGGGGCGGAATGGCAGGTGTCGTGGGCGGCGGAGGGGGCGGGAGGCCGCTATCTGGTCAGTGCGGCGGATTTGACCCCGGCGCACATGACGGGTGCGGCCGGAACTGTCTGGCGGCAGCCGCAGGCGGGGGCGGAATATGTGGTGATTACGTCCCACGCGCTGGCCGGCGCGGCCCAGGCGCTGGTGGATTACCGGCAGCAAACCGGCATGAACGCGGTGCTGGCGCAAGTGGAGGATTTGTTCAACGAGTTCTTCCACGGCCGGCGCGACCCCGGCGCGGTGCGCGAGTTCCTGAAGTACGCCGAGGCGAACTGGGCTGAAAAGCCGGCCTATGTCTGCCTGGCGGGGGACGGGCATCTGGATTATCACGACGTGTTCAACCAGTCGGCGTCGCGCCCCAACCACATTCCGCCGGTCAAATCGCGGGTGCCGATCGACGCGACGCCCAGCGGCAACAATCTGACCGTGGGCGCGGACAATCCCATGGCGGACTGGCGCGGGAACAGCCGCCCGGAGGTGGCGATTGGCCGGCTGCCGGCGCAGACGCCCGCCGCCCTGACGCGGATGATCGAGCGGATCATCCAGCACGAGAGCGGCAACGCCTGGAAGAACCGCGCCCTGCTGGTGTCGGACAAGGATGTGGACGAGGCGTTTTCCGACGCGCGCAACCGGCTGGCGCGCAAGTTCCCCCCGGGCATTGCCGCCATCAAATTGGGGCGGGCGATGAATACGCCCGCGGCGGAAATGCGCACCAATTTCGTAAAGCAGTTCAACGCGGGTCCGCTGCTGGCGGTCTATTACGGCCACGCCAACAACATCGGGATCAGCTCGCCCTACTTTCTCGAGCACAGCCATCAGCGCTCCCACATGAACTTGCTGACCAACCGGACGCAGACCCCGCTGTTTGTCGCGGGGACGTGCATGTTGAACAATTTTGCCGAGCCGCATCCGCAGTCGCGCTGCCTGGGCAAGGGCTTTCTGGACACGGCGCCGGGCGGGCCCGTGGCGGTCTGGTCGTCGGCCACCGAGAACACGCTGTCCATGGCGGAGGCCACCGCGTCGGTCATTGTGACGAATCTGTTTGGCGCCGATGAGAGTTTCCTGGGCGACATCGTGCAGAAGGCGCTCGATCTGCAGGCGCGCAGCGCGTCGCCCTGGGTGACCGGCGCAAGCGTGCTGCTGGGCGATCCGGCCCTGCGGATGAATCCGCTGGTGCCCACGGACCGCACCCCGCCGACGCTGCAAATCACCAGCCGCCCGTCGGCCACCAGCTCGACACCATGGGTGAATTTGGCGGGCACCGCCGCCGACTTCAACGGCGTGGAGCAGGTGGTGGTGCGCAACAACCGCGACGTGGGCGCCACCGTTTCCGAGGGCACCACCCAGTGGCGGGCGACCGGTCTGCGCCTGCATCAGGGCGTGAACTATCTCGATGTGATCGCCACGGACATCAACGGGAATGCCGCCACCCAGACGGTCAAGGTGACCTATAACGGCGACGCCTTCTATGATGCCGGCCTGCGCTCGGGGCAGGTGGTGCAGTTGATCGATTTCCCGGACGAGGTTCCGCGGGGGCACACGGTGCGGGTGCGGTGGCAGATTCTCTCCTATGTGCCGGTGCGCTCCTATCTGCAGACCATGCACCGCGACGACACCAATGTGGTCTGGAACGTGCGGCGCAACGGGGAGTTCATGGGCGAGAAGGAAAGCGCCTGGAACGTGGGCCAGGGCGTCAAGAAGGCGCAGGTGTATTCGTTTGAGTGCGATTGGACCGCGCCGGACTCCGGCGAGGAGCCGGTGGACATCTTTGCGTGGTTCAACGTGGCGCAGTCCGACGGTGTGCGCTATCTGCTGGCCAACATCCCCGATGGCGTGGACAACCGGCCGGACCCGGACACCGCCAAGGTGTTCCGGCGCACGGTGCGACCCGCTGCGGTCCCGGGGTCGCCCGGTTTTATTGGAGCCATCGAGGGCGACGAAAGCCCTCTGCGCGAGAAGATTCCTCTGCGCGAGTTCGACAACATCACCGACATCAAAAAGCGTTCGGGCGGGGTGATTACCCATGTCAACGTGCCGGACAACTGGAAGCCGGGCGCGAGGGTGACCTGCGAGTGGAAGACGCTGGCCTATATGGACATCGAGGGGCAGCTGGCCGTGGCGGACTTCGCGAACTCGGCCATCCTTGTCGAAACCAACGCCGCGCGGGTGGCCGCCAAGCCGACCAGCTACAATTTCACGCACAACGGCACGGCTTATTCGGCCACGGAGTATCATTATCGGGTGTCCTTCACGGTGCCGACCTCGTGGGCGGCGAATCCGCCGGGCGAGGCGGGCGCGCCGCGCGTGCAGGTGTTTTTCCGTCACCGCATTCGCAACACCAGCGGCACGCGCATGGCCTGCAACCTGGCCTCGGGCGTGGACGCGCATCCCTATGAAAGCGACGGCATGTTCGGGCGGTTTATCGAGCGCAGTGTGAAGATCGAGGACGAGCCATGACGCGGCGGGTGCTGGCAGGTTTGACTTTGGCGCTGGCGGCGCTGGGCTTCTGGCTGGCGTTGGGGCGGGGGGGGCGCGCCCCGGAATTGTCGGCGCAACCGGCAGGGCAGCCAGTGGCGGAGGTCGCCGCGGCGGACCTGGCGGCAGACGCCGCCCCGGTGACGGCGGTTGCTGCGGATGGCGAAAGCCTGCCGCGGGAGGCGGAGCATCGGGCGATTGATGCTGACGAGTTGCCCTGGGCTGGGGATCATGCGGTCAACCCGCGGCCCCATGCTGAACTGGAACAGGTGTTGGCCGATGCCACGCGCGATGGAGATTTGGCGGAACTCCGGAACCGCCTGAACAGTTTGGCCACGCGTCAGGAATGCCGGGAAGCCTTTCGGCGGCTGGCGCGCGGCGATGACAGCAGTCTGGCCGCCGCGCTGGCGCTGTTGTGGTTGTTGCCTGCCGGTGATCCTTTGCACGAGGACGGCCTGCGCGCGCTGGCCGGGATGGATCATCCCGGCCTGGCGGCCTGGCTGGCGCGGGTGCTGCCGGCGGCGCGTGACGAGGAGTCGCGCGCACGGCTGGGGGAGATCCTGGCGGTGATGCAGGGGCCGGCCACGGTGGGGGCGATTGCCGATGTGCTCCGCGCGCTGGATGATCCCGCGCAACGCGCGCCCTGGCTGGCGCTGCTGCGGCGTAGAAGCTCCGTCGAGGAGCTGCCGGCGTTGGCGCGGCTGACGGAGTCGGCGGAGCGGGACATCGCGGCGGCGGCGGCGTTCGGCATGGCCGGCGTGGGCGGCTGGGAGGCCTGCCTATGGCTGGCGGAGATGGCCGGCGCGGCGGACGCGCCCGGCTTTTATGCCGAGGCGCTGGCCGCGAGCCTGTCCGCGTTCAGCCGGGAGGCTCTGCGGGCCTTGGCCGCGGAATCGGGTGTGCCCGGCGCGGCGCGCGGCGCGGCAATGACCGCGCTGGCGGCGACGGAAAGTTCCGTGACGCCGAACCAGTGGCCGCATATGCCGGTCGGAACCGGCCCGGAGGTGGTCCGGCCGGATACTGACGAAGTGGCGGCCGGCGGATCGGATGACGATGAACGGTGGTTTTGAGGAATAACACGCATTTGGCCGGGACGCCCGGCAGAAAAAAGACAACCCATGAAAACGAACAAGACTTGGATGATGTGGATGCTGGCTGGCTGGCTGGCGCTGGGTGGCGGAATGGCCATGGCCGACGCGCCCCGGCTGACGCTGCGCGCCGAGTTGCCGGAACCGATGTTGAGCGAAGACCTCTGGTTGGACGCCGGGGCGGGGGGGGTGACGGCCCGCGAGCTGCAACTGGCGATCGAGGAAGGACGGACGCTGCAACTGGCCCAGGCCGCGGCGCCGGCTTCGAGCCTGTCGGTGCAGGCGAGCAATGCCGGGGTGTCGGCGGGGGTCGCGCAGGAATACAGCACATGGGCAGATCTGACCGCGGTGTTTCGTCCGTCGCGCTGGCGTCTGCCCATCCGGGTGGGCGAGCCGCTCTCGTTTTTGAACTGGCGCGCGTGGCACGATGCTCCGGGGCGTACGGCCAAGGTGTTTGCCGGGGTGGTGGTCGTGGCCGGCGTTACGGTGGCCATTGTCAGCGCGGCAAGCAGCAGTGGCGGCAGTGACGGGGGGCACCGCGACACGAGCGTGAGCCAGCCGGCTCCACAAGCTTCGCCGTCTTCGTCGAGCGGCGGGGGCGGTACGTCTCGGCCCCGGCCCACGGGTGGAGGCAGCTCTTCGAGTAGCGGCAGCGGCTCGAGCAGCAGCGGCTCGAGTGGCAGTGACTCAAGCGGCAGCGGTTCGAGTGGCAGTGGCGGCTCGAGTGGCGATGATGAATCTCCCTTCTAACATAATGAGGCCAGTCAATCCATGAACACGAATTCTGCTCACAATCGATACCAGCAACAAACGGGCGTGGTCCTGCGCAACGTGGCTGGGGAATACATGCTGGTGCCGGGCATCACGCGCGAAATTGACATGGACAGCCTGTTCCTGCTCAACGCCGCGGGCGTATGGGTATGGGAGCAACTGGCTGAACCGCAAAGCCTCGCCGCGTTGCGCGACAACATGGCGGCCCGTTTCGGGATTGATGCCGCGCGGGCGGAGGCCGACGCCCGGACCTATCTGGAACAGCTGCTTGCGCAGAATCTGGTGGTGGCGCTGCCGGCGTGATGAGGGCTTGCGACACCAGCACGGCCATCGGGCGCGTCGAGGCGCTGCGGCGGCGCGGGCGCGAAGAGGGGCTGCCGCTGCACGCCACGCTCGAGCTGACCCGGCGCTGCAACTTCCGTTGCGTCCATTGCTATGTCCTGCCCAACGCGAATGCCGAGGAGCGCGAGCTGACCGGCGACGAATGGCTGGCGCTGGCGCGGGAGGCGGCCGACGCCGGCTGTTTTTCCGTGTTGCTGACCGGTGGCGAACCCCTGCTGCGGCCGGACTTTCCCGAAATCTATCTGGGGATCCGCGCGCTGGGGGTGCATGTTATGATTTTTACCAACGCCACGCTGGTGAACCGGCGCGTATTGGACGCTTTACGGCTGGCGCCGCCGCGCCTGATCGAAGTCACCGTCTATGGCGCGTCGCCCGAGACCTACCGGGCGGTGACCGGCCGGGCGGAGGGCTATCTGGAAGCCCTCGAGGGCATCGAACGTCTGCGCGAAGCCGGCATGCCGGTGGCCCTCAAAACCATCCTGATGAATCTCAACGCGCACGAGTTCGAGGCCATCCGCGCGCTGGGGCGCGAGGGGGAGCGCAGGGTCCGCTATGACGCGGCCATCCACGCGCGTTTTCCCGGCGATCGCGACATGGAGGGCTATCGACTGCCGCCCGAGGAACTGGTCGAGCTGGAAGCGCGGGTGGTTCCCGAGTTGCGCGAGGAGTGGGCGCGCACCGCCCGCCGCGAAGCGGAGCAGGCCGCCACCGCCGCCGAACGCGGCGAGGTTTCCGACCGGCTCTACACCTGCGCGGCCGGCGCCATCTCCTTCTATGCCACCGCCACCGGCCTGATCCAGCCCTGTGTCAGCGCGGGCCGCTACGCCGTGCCCTGGCAACCGGGGCGTCTGCTGGAGGCCTTTCGTCAGTCGCGCGCGGAGCTGATGGCGGCGCGCAAACCCGCGGACCATGCCTGCGCGGATTGCGCGGCCAAACCCTACTGCGGGTCGTGCCCGGCGGTGGCCGATCTGGAAACCGGCCGCGAGGATGGCGTGTTCCCCTACGCCTGCGAAATCGCCCACGCCCGCCTGCGCCGCGGACGGGCATCCGGCAACATCTGACTATAAGCAAAGAAAACTTGTCAATGAGCAACAAAACCGCCTAGATTAGGCGAATCCTTAGGGAGAAAGATCATGGAACAATCAAAGCATGCCGAGCAATACGAAGCCCCCAGCCTGGAAGTGGTCAATCTGCATGGTGAAGAGTTGCTGGCCAAGGCCTGCAAGGACATCACCGGCGCGGGACCAACCCTGATCTGCGAGGACCAATACGGCGTCACCTGCTCGGAACCCGGCTCGTAACATGCCCGGCAACGCGCCCGCGGGCGATTCCCGCTCGGAGCGCTGTATTCTGGACATAGCCGGATTGGCCATTGAACTGGACCAACCGCTGTGTCCAGTTTTTTCAGCGTGGCCCGAGGTCTATCATTCCTTTCTTCGACGCGGCAGCGACCCGCAAGTTGATGCCCGCTTTCTACAGGGCGCCGATGCGTTGCGCCCCACCGAGTCCCGTTTCACGGTCACCTATGCCGCTGGCGCGTGGCAGGCGGGGCGGGTGGCCAACCGCGAAGTCTTCCGCTTCAGTGCGGGCGATCTGCCGGCCTATCTCTGGGCCGAACCCAACGCCGACTACAGCCGGGTGGAGGTTTGGCCCGACCCGGTGCACGGCCGCCCCATGCCCCCGCTGCTGCACCCGGTGGACCGCGTCCTCTGCATGGGCGTGCTGGTGCACCGCCGCCGCCTGATGGTGCATGCCTGCGGCTGGCTCCACAACGGGCGGACCCTGCTGTTTCCCGGCGTGAGCGGCGCGGGCAAAACCACCATCTGCAACCAGATCATGGCCGCCGGGCAAGGCGCGATTCTCTCCGACGACCGCGTGGTGCTGCGCGAGAGCGCCGACGGCCTGGCCGCCTGCGGCACCCCCTGGCCCGGCGACGCCAAACAGGCGCGCAACGAGTCCGCCCCCCTGCGCGCCATCTGCTTCATCGAAAAAGCCGCCGAGAACCGCCTGACCCCCATCACGCCGATGGAGGCCCTGCGGCGCATTTTCGAGACCGCCTCGGTTCCCTGGTTCAAGCCCGACATGCGCGACACCGCCCTGCTGGTGGTCGAGCGCCTCATCCAGACCACGCCCGCCTACCGCCTCGACTGGCGTCCCGATCCCGGCGTTGTTGATTGCCTCCTGCCCCTTCTGCAATAGCTCGCCTGGGGGCACGTCTTCGTGACCTCTCCGCGGTCTTCGTATGGGGTATAGGCTTTCCCTGATTGTTACTATTTGGTTAGGATGCTGGCATGATATTCCTGAGTTCCGAGTTACCCGAAATTTGAGTCGTAACTCATTGGTAATCAATGCGAGAATTTCATTTGGGGGTGTCCCGCCCCAAAAAAACCGAATATTTTTCGATAGAAATTTCACTCAAAAACAGTGCGCCAATGGCTGATTTTATCGAAAATTCATGAGAGAATCTGAAAAATCCCTTCCAAAAAATCGGTTTTTGTCATTTTTCCATGCGCAAAGCTTCAAAACTGACAAAAAATCTGCTCCATAATGACCTTTTCTCACCTTTGCGCTCCTGATGTTCATTACGAGAGACGTTTTTTGCTGTTTTACGGTTCTTCGTAGAATTTTATGGAATCATGGCTAATTTGCCGCAGAAGAACAGGATGCTGATCCGGTAGTTTTCAAAGTTCCTAAAGCCCCTGGCATTCGTTTTGATGAGTTGGATCTTCGAGTTGAATCCTTCCGATAGGGCATTGGTGATATAGGAGTCAAAGTAGGTCAGGATATTGGCGAGATGCTTCTTGAGCATGCGTGCGACCCGTTGCACTTCTCTGATGCCGGTTTCGTAGGCCTCTTTGTACCAGTGCTCGAAAAAGCGGAGTGCGTATTGAGCATCCCTTCGCGTCCAAAAGTGCCGGAAGAGTTCCTTGATATACCAGGCTTTGGCGACCTTGAAGTCCGTTTTAGTCAAGGAGTCGAGTTGCGCATAGGCTTCGTC
>LSQX01271491.1_pt2 | contig 16654 bp, 14 predicted proteins | sample 654561 | NCBI WGS metagenome assembly LSQX01 (sample SAMN04489861, study PRJNA283612) | anaerobic digester metagenome | isolation source: 4 biogas reactors fed with cattle manure at either 37C or 55C with and... | place: Denmark: Kongens Lyngby | collected 2014 | reverse complement strand
CGTTGTGGCCCATATCCCCACCGATGAGCATGAGGACGGCATCATCGAACTCCCGGGCAACCATGGCGAACGAGCGTATCAGGAGATCGATCCCCTTTGTCGGATCGAGTCTCCCGAGATAGAGCACGACCTTTGCATCATCGCCGATCCCCCAAGCCTTGCGGAATCCGCCGCGAACAGGGAGTGAGGGGTATTCGGCGAGGTCGATGCCGTTCGGGACGATCGCGATCTTTTCGGGGGCGATGCCCAGGTCCCGGTAGCGCTCCGCCTCTGTCTCGTTGAGGGCGATGACCCCTGCCGCGCCGAGGAGCACCTTCTCCGCCCAGAACCGGTCAAAAAGCCGTTTCATCCGTGCAGAGCCCGTATCCTGGGGGAGCGCACCGTGCGCCTGAAGGACGTATGGTATGCCATACTTCCTTGCGTAATGCGAAGCGATGATGGTGAGCATGGTGCGGTGATCGTGGATGTGGATGAGATCGAACCCGGCCACCTCCCTTCTTGCGACCGCCGGCATGCGGTAGGGCATCACCGGCAGGGCTGTCCCCGGGGTGTATCTTCGCAGATTTTCAAAGTAGTAAACGTTCATCCCATCGACGGAGGTGGCGCGGTTCGTCGGCAGATCGTTTGGATGGATGCTCCGGTTCGTCGTGTAGACGGTAATGTCGTGCCCGTTCTCGTGCAGGACCCGTGAGATGTCGTATGCAACCCGTGCCACCCCGCCCGATTCCCAGAGGGGTTTAAAGAATGGAGTTACCTGTAATATCTTCATGTGCGTTCTTCCTATGTTTCCTGTCTCATCCGTTTCCGGATCACGCCTGCATAGCAGTTCAGGCAGAACGGCGTCATCAGCCAGACCCCGCACTCGAGCAGGGGTGCAAGCCCGTGCTGCCGGATCCGGTAGCGGTAACTCTCCAGGTTGTACTCCAGGTAATTCGCGCCGATCTGCTCAAACCACCACTTTTTGGTGACATCTCCATTGCGCACCTTCTCGGAGCACTTTGCTATCCAGCGTGCCACCTGCTCCCCGGTCCGCCCTTCCGCCACCTCTGGCTGGAAGTCGCTGTTGATGATGCAGGGGATGACTGTGTAATCCCGGATGCCGTGCCGGTCGAAGTCCACCGAGAGGATCATGGAACTGTTGATCTCCTCGTTGAAGAACTCGGTATCGAACTGGAAGTTCCCGAGCGAATACGCGATCAGCCCGCCCTTGTATCGTTCCAGCCCCTGGATGGTGTGCGAGTGGTGTCCGAGGATCAGGGTTGCTCCTGCATCGATGAGGGCGTGAGCAAGACCTATCTGGTCGGGCGATGGGTAGTAGATGTTCTCGATCCCCCAGTGCAGGGAGATGACGATATGGTCGGTATGCTCTTGTAACGCCCTGATATCCTCGATGATCTCCTTCTTCTTCAGTCTGGCAACGGTGACGCCCGGTGGCGATCGGAACCTTCCGCTTGTGTATGCGAGGAAACCGAACCGGATCCCGCTCCGTTCGACGACGAGTCCCTGTGGTCTCTCATCTCCTCTCCCCCCTCCGATATACGCGATGCCGCGTGCCTCCAACTCCGCAAGGGTATTCTCAAACCCCACTCGCCCCATATCGAGCGTGTGGTTGTTCGCCACGCTGAGGATATCGAACCCGGCATCCCTGAGGTGATCGCCGGTCTCAGGAGGGGATGTATTGACCCAGCGTTTCTTCTTCTCGACCCCGCTCTCAGAGAGAACCGTCTCCAGGTTCCCGAAGAGCAGATCCTTCTGCCGGAGTTCGTGCTGGATCCGTTCAAACGGTCTCTTGCCGTTCCTGACCCAGAGCAGCACGTCTCCGACCGCTCGCAGCCGCACTGAAGTCATGCGCATCCTCCCGGTGAGTCCTCACCCCGGATGGGATATCCTGATTTGCAGATGGTCTTCATCATTGATCTGAAAGCATCTATCCTCTTGGATTGGAGTGATGGAACACCGGCGGTGCCTGTGAAAGATGCCATCGTGTACGGGTAATCGTGAATACTGCCGTCCCTCCCCGGTACATTGAGTTCCAGACAGGTGATGTGACAATATATATTTTACCCTGATTGTGATCTCCGACATGCTTATCCCGGCGGATATGACTTTTCGGGAGTTTCGGAATCCTGACGGGGCATGGTGCGGTTCCGGTGTCAACGGGGTTCATGGTGCCGAACCATTAACTGTTCATGCACCGAGTATGTACCTGCACCGTCAGGCGGCAGATGATGAGAGTTACCCCCACTGATCGGTGATGAAGCAGGGGGCTGATGCCGCCATTCTGCGGAGTTTATACGTCGGGTGTGGCTATTCTGTTCATTTGCTCCCGGTTGGGTTATCTTCCTCTCCGAGCGGAGGTAATTATCCTGATCACCGGATGCCTGCTATCGTGCATCATCAAATTTTCCGACACCGGGGCACCTACTCTGGAATGGGTTTTGTTCTCGATACGGGAGATATGCTGGTTTTCTGTCAATTTCGACGCTATTGGTTTTGTCAATCCATTTGGATCGATCCTGAGTTTCCCGATACCGATAGTGGAATGTTGTGCCGATGAAACATGATAGGAGCGGAACCCTCCCGCACCACCACCCAGTATTGGTAATCCATAGCAGATCTTGCGCCTCCGATCTCCCGGCAACATCCTCTCTTCCTCCTGGATTTAACTTGCGGGGGTTGAGATGGGGCGATTCATGGGAATATAGCCGACCCGACAAATCGGGGAGGCTCATCCCTTCAGTCCGGCACCTCTGCTCCCTTCGCAAAGATATAATGAACCCTCATGAAGGGTGACCGGGCTGTTTCATCCAGGACCACCTGGCTTAGGTTGACCTCACACCCGAGCCCTTCAGAGATCATGCACGCGATCAAGCTGCAGATCGAGCAGGGACAGAGCATACAGGACGTGGAAGACGCTTCCCTGCGGGAGATGCAGGTGGGGAGGAACAGATAGTTGTGCAGGTCAAACGTTACCGTATCACCCTCTCTTCTCACCTCTACCCGGTCGACAACCGAGAGGAGATCTTCACAAACCTCCCGGATCGCTCCCGTTAGCCGGCTGTACTCATGGGGGAGTATGAGGTCGTTGTCGCGCTTCAGATCATCAAGGATAGGGGCTGCGAGGGGTGGGTGCAGGGTTCCCACACTTCCGTCATGATATATGAGCACCCCCTCATCTCCCCTGGATACTCTGTAGTTGGATTGGATCGGAATAAACTGCATTACACTTCCCTCATTACTGTCCGGTGGAAGAAAGATTGCGGCCCTGTTGCCACCCAGAACAAGAATGGTGTTATCAAGGGCCGGGATACCCTGCATGGAAAATCGGCTTGCCAATTGCGCATCTACAAAATCACCTCTACCAAGCGCAAAGAGAAAGACCCCCCCGATTAAGCAGGTTGCGCTCAGCATAAGGAAGGGGCTTTGCAGATATCCCTCTGGATCCATGAGCAGGGCTGCAAGGATGAACAGGGGTGCAAAACCGATGAGGAGATATACGCCGATCGTGTAGCGGTTATATTTGGTTACTCTCATGATTGTCATCCGGAAGAGATCTGTGGTATGGGGTACGGTACTCCTTCAACCGTTCAGCCCCAGTGTTCGATCAGCTCCAGTATCCTCAGGTAAATGACCAGGCCAAAGAGCACTGCACTGGCTACTGCCATGCGATCGATGTTGCGGATGTAGTTCGGCTTTGAGAAGACCGGGCGAATAGTGTAAGTGATGGTGAAGAACCCCACAAGTGCGACGGCTATGAAAAATCTCAAATCCGGGCCGTAGAGTACTCCCATGAGGTTACTTGCGGCGAGCATCCAGACCATAAGGATGACTGATGCTATATCTTTTTTGTGCATCGTCGGGCTTATCCAGACTCGTTCATACTACATATAATACCTGCGGCAGCCGCGCAACTCCTCGGAAAGGTGATCAACTTGCCCAGGATGATCTGCTCCCAACTGTTCATCTTCCATGCTGGAGGTTTTTCGTAGTCGTCTTCGACCGGTGAGAATGCCGCTTGCCCAGCCTCTGGTGGTGAGCAAAATATATATCATCATCCTCAGGTGTAGATGGGATGGCTTCATGCCGGGTTTCTTCAGTAACGTCTTCAAGCTGACAACAGGTACCGTGCTCGCCCAGATAACTGGAATCCTCCTTATCCCGGTAGTCACACGTATCTATTCCCCAGAATTTCTCGGGATATCCCAGCTCTTCCTCTCTCTCTCAACGGTTATCGTGGTCGCCTCAACGCTCTCCTATCACTTTGCCGTCATGCTGCCGGAGAAGGATGAGGACTCCGTCAATATCTTCGCCATCGCCGTCATCTGTGTGCTCGGCACCTCCACCATCGCCGGTGCTGTTGCCATCGGATTTGCCGATATGATCGGGGAGATCTTTGCGGTAGCGGCCATTGCCGACTATCTCATATGGCTCCCGGTATTCGTTTGCCTCAGCGGCCTATCGCTGATCCTGAACGAGTGGCTCTCCCGGAAGGTGAAGTACAGTATCCTCTCCCGAAGTATCGTCATGAATTCAGTCTCAACACGTATTTTCCAGATTGGAGGTGGGTTGATGATGGCATCCCCGCTTGGGCTCATTCTTGGTTCGGTGACCGGGTTGGCCCTTGCCAATCTCTCCATGCTCCGGGGGTTGAGGGGGGATGCCCTCCTCTTCAAGACCGTCACCACACGACGCATGAGAGATCTTGCTATCCGGTATAAGGAATTTTCTCTCTTTGGGACTGCCGGAAGCCTTGCAAACAGCATGTCCTGGGAGTTGCCCGCCTTCATGATTGGTCTCTTCTTCAGTTCCACCGTTCTCGGGTATTATGCCCTTGCTATGATGGCGGTGAGGATGCCCATGATGATGGTAGGGACAGCAGTATCGCAGGTGTTTTTCCAGAAAGCAAGCGAGGAGATGAACCTTACAGGGGGTGTGCAGACTGTCGTCCAGGAGATCCACACACGCCTCATCTCCATCAGCATCTTCCCTTTCATCATCCTCATCATCCTTGCTGAAGGCCTTTTCACCTTTGCTTTCGGTGCAAACTGGCTCATTGCCGGCACATATGCACGGATACTTACCCCGTGGATCTTTGCCGTCTTCATATTCTCACCTATCTCGGCTCTGTTTGTCGTCATGGAGAGGCAGAAGGTCTACCTCTTCTTCGAATGCATGACCCTCTGTGCATGGGCGGTCATCTTCTTCGTTGGCGGGACCGGCGGTGACCCCATCCTCACACTCGCGCTCATTTCTATCGGTGGGATGCTGATATGGGGTTCAAAATGCGTATACCTCATAAAGTTATCCGGGGTCGGATACCGGGGGAGTGCAGAGAGTCTGGTCCGGCACCTGGCCCTGAGCATCAGCGTAGCCTTCCCTCTCCTCGTTGCGGTGTATATCGGTCTCCCGTTCCTCTTCCAGCTCGGGATTGCGGGGGTGGCCGCGGTTGCCTACTACCTCCTGATCTTCCACACCGATGCCCTGATTCGGCAGGAGATAAGGAACCTCGTCCTAGGTCTCATCCATCCAGATCAGGCTGCTCCGATAAAGCGGTAGGGTCTGGTCCGACATCTATCCGCCGGAACCATTTCGGTATATCCGTTCCTGCAACCACTTGAAAAACCGGTACCTGGCTTGTGGATAGTCTGCATCATAGTAGGGAATGAGCCCGGGGTTGAAGCCGGAGTTGAATGTACTCAGGTGAGAGCGGTTTCCCGCCATCAGGTTTATTGCCCTGAAATTCCGCTCAAAAAGCGAGGTGAAGATGTCATAGCAGAGGAGCGAAACCGCTCCGGTGGAGAGATACTCGGGGGCTGCCGCGGCAGACCAACTGTGAGCCATCTTTGTATCCCATAGAGTGACCTCAGCTGCAGCGGCCTCTCCAGTGGAGGTACTGGCGATCCGCATCTCCCCGATCCCCTTCTCCTTGATCATGGAGAGCATACCGGTAAGGTGTTTCTTGGAAACTGTGGGCTCTTTACCCTGCTTTGCAAACGTATGCACCATGAGTTCCCAAAAGAGGTCAGAGTCAAATCTCCTGGTCGACTGGATGCCTTGCTTCTGAGCCTTGCGGATGTTCTGCCGCACATCCTTTGAGGCTCTCTTCTGGACATCGCCCTCCAGTGGGAGTACATAGGTGTAGTGGACTGTCGTGCTCCACCCCTCCCGTGTGAATGGGCGGATATCGGTAAGGCCGGGGGAGTTCATCAGGTTCACGTAATCGAACCTCTGGCGACCGATGTGCTCGATGAGCGCGTTGATGATCCGGTTGGCATGTACTTCCCGTGTCCTCTGTCTTGCTCCCTCGATCTCGATCACCATCACCCCGCCATAGGGGGTCAGGGCTGCGGTTGAGATGGCCAGCCCGAGAAGGTTGTAAGGGCGTGACAGGTAGAGAGGGCAGCCCCCGATCAGTTCCTCGCCATCATAACATCCCAGCAGAACCAGATCCTGGCCCTGCAGGGATGCACTCTTAACCAACCAATCGCTTGAGTGAAAGATCGTTCCCTGCGCCGAGCTGGCGACCAGTGCATCCCATGCACGAAGTTCATCATTCCCGACCTCCCTCACTTCCAGTTGTGCCATGCAGAACCGCCCGACTCGCATAAGGGGGTGTCCACGGTTAAGCGTTTCGGCTCCTCAGGACATCTTCTTTATCCCGTAAAGTGCCAGCATGGATCTTGAGAACAGGATCAACTCCAAGTAGATCGGTGTACGTTCAGTCCTGAACTCCGCAGAAGTTCAGTACCGCCTTCCCGACTCTGGGGATTATTCAGACAACACTCAGGTCATCGAGAATGGGGTAGTTCCTTGGTTTTAGATGGAGTACATCCGCAAAGCACTTCCTTCCCTCGCAAACTGTAAAAGAAGATGTCTTCAGGAGAATGGGCATCATGTCCACCATTGCCCTGTGTAATCCCCGAATAGCGCGGTTCGATCGAGCACTTCATGCGGGAATCTCACTTTTGCGGCACGTGACATCAATGGTTGCCGCAGTCTCTTGGGGATGATCATCCCTGTCTCCCCGATCGGCAAGGATTGGAATCTACTCTCCGGGGGAGAGCAGTTCCGGAACACCTTGTAACGGGGTGAGATAGGTGGAAGCGCTTTGGGGCGGATATCCCACAGGGTCAGGTGGCGGGCGCATGCCGTTCTTCTGCCACCATCTCTCAACCTCACCGCAGCTCGTCAACCAGGCCCCCCTCTTACGGCCATACTCAAGGATCTTTTTGTAGAACCGGAGCGACATATCGGTCATGAATGTGTTGTGCCAGAGAATGGTGATCACACCGTTGTACCGCTCAACCGTACCGAGGAGGTTTTTCAGCTGAGTCCAGGCCTGCTCCATGTTCAGTTGCATGGAGTTGAGCAGTGTCTGGTCCATCACAGTGAGCGGGATCTCCAGGATCTCCATCTCCCGGTTGGTATTGATGTTGAACGGTCGGAACGGATGGCACATCCCGTTCCGGAACCCAACACAATCCGGATACCCGAGCGTGGTGTCATAACGAAAACCAGCCTTTTCCAGCAGTTCCCAGGTATTCGGGACCTGAAACTTGAGAAAGTGGTTCCGGTATCCGTTCACCTTCTGGTTCAGGACCCTTTCCAGGTACCGTTTCTCCTTCTGCAGCTGAGGAAGGTCGAGGTAGGCCTCACACCCTCCATGCAGGCCGATCTCCCACCCCTTATCCCGGAGCATACCCATCTCTTGCTCCAGATCCTCGACTGCGTATGTGTAACCCCTATCCCCCTCCTCAAGGGCCAGGAAATAGAAACTGGAACGTGCTTCATAGGCCTCCTCGAGATCGGCGATATTGCTGAAGTTCCATCCGGGGCGCTTCTTCGAGATGAATTGCGGTACGGTACGGCCGGCCCGGGCGAAATCCCCATTCATCAGCGCACTGATGATATTGTAAACCTTAGAACGGAAGGGTATGTACACCGTATCAATATCGTGCGTCAAGCAGATCGCAAAAGACTGTGATTCCGGATATTCACAATGGTAGCCCCCTTTTATCAGCACTTCCGATGCCCGGGGCATGAATATGTCCCGATGGCGGCTCTGGTAGTACGGGAACCGGTCATGGCGGTCGCGGTTACACCCACTATACTCCTCTTTTCGGGTAAACAACTCCCAGATGTCGTTATCTTGCCTAAGCAGATCTATATCCTGCAACCGTCTCCTCCTGTATACCTGGAGCTGAAGATGATACACTTCTTCCCACCCCGCCCCTCAAAAAAGACAGGATGCGGTGGAGTATTCTCTCTCGCCGCATCCCGGGTTTGTCTATTGATCTCCGCCTCCGGTACACGCAACCAGAAGTTGCCATGGATCTCCGGAAGGCGGTAAAAGGTGGTCCCGGGTTTTTCATCGCCATTCCGAGGTCCTGCCATGCCGTCAGGACCTCCCGGCTACCGGAACATTCTGTTCTGGCTGGATTCGATCGTACATCCCTTTGAGTCGGTAGAGCAGTGAGGTCACTCTCGATAGCAGAACGATGCTTGAGTGAACCGGTACATATTCCGCTCCAAAACCTGCTTTTATTCGAAAACGGGGGTTATTAGGATCCATCCCTTGCCGACCGAAGGAGATCTTCCGGCATCCGTTGTCCCACGCCCAGTTAATCCCTTCCCAGAAGAGTGGGTAGGTGGGGTGGTATGTGTTGGGAAGATTCCGATTCAGGGAGAGATACTCAAAACATGCTGTCCTGCTGATGGGGTGGACAAAGGTGATCAACCCTCCGGCGTATATTTCCCCTTTCGACAACAGCATCACGTGCATCTCATCCTGTGAATATATCTCAAGAAGTTTCCGGAAAAAGGTGAACGGCAGGACATTGCCGTTAACACGCATGAGGTTCTCAGCATAGTAGCGATAAAACATCTCCATCTCTCCTTTTTCTCGGATTTCTCGGATTGTAAAACCTTTTTCATCAAATCTGCGGATAAATTTCCTCTGCCCCTGTCTGGTGGAAAAGTTCTCCCATATGTTCTCCGGGGTTTTTTGCTGCAGATCCAGAATCATATTCCCTGTATCTTCAGAAGGATAGTGACTATATCTCACGTAGTCCAGCAACGTCCTGTCATTCACATTCAGGAAAAAAAACGAGTGATCAGACGCAAATAGGGCGAGTACCTCATTCAGATCCCCGGGGTTAAAGCCATCGTACAGCAGGATGCTGTTGAACTCTGAGTAGGGGATAGGTTCGAGTCCTTTGAGAAAACCGATTGTGCGGTTCATGAAAGGAAGTATGCCGACTACCTCCTGCCCTCTCCGGATAATCCAATACCTGAGATCGATCTTGAGCACATCCTCTAACAGGCCCTTCCATCGTGTGGTATGGTAAAATGTCCCCTCCGGGCACCGGTTGTTAAACGCATCCCAGGCCTCTGCGTTCTCCTCCGACAGCTTCTCTATGGAATAGCCCATGGAAACTCACTACCTTTTTCCGATTTAAAATACCTTTCTATCCATCATGCCGTAGTTCTCAACCGGTGAGGAACCCGGTTTTATCTCTCTGCCGGGCAGTATTCGGATCTCCCGGTGAAGAGGGTCGTACAGAACCGAGATCCCGGCAAATGGTATATATAGGATAGTGTCCTATGCCCGGCATATCTGGAACCTTTGCTAATCGCGCGACCGGATGAGAGGAAGCAGGTGTGGCCGATCCTGTACCTCTCTCCCCGGGCACTGCCCGTGGTGTGCCGGCGGCAGAGTTCTCGATCATCGCAGACGATACGTTTAAATGTGTGACTGCCGACCAGAAGCGGCGAGAATCTGATTTACTGGTGAATACGAGGGAGAGAAAAATGAGGAATAAACGCGCAAAGCCCTGTACATTCATGGCCCAGGAGGTGTATAAATTCACACGGCCATCATACGGATACCTCACGCGGAGGTTCTGGAATGAATCTATCCAGGCCCCTCTGGTACCTGTTGTCAAACAGATCCCATACGCCGTTTCACTGTGGCATCAGATCTATCCGGTTGCCTCGCCCGCCGATGACGACGCTCGCGATGCGAGCCGGACGGCAGTTGCCCCAGAGGAGGTTATGCCTGTGCAAGAGGTACTTGATCTGCAACCCGGTGAATTTGTCCAGGTCCGGTCTTTAAATGAAATACGCTCCACGCTCGATGAAGATGGGAGATATAGGGGCCTGTACTTCATGCCCGAGATGGAGGATTTTTGTGGGAAAAAATACCGCGTGTTTAAGAAGATACGTTCAATCACCCTCGAGACCGATGGTGAAGTGCGGAAACTGAAGAGCCCTACAGTCTTCCTGGAGGGAGTTTTCTGCGATGGGAGGAGGCATGACGATTGTGATAGGTCCTGCCTCCTCTTCTGGAGGGAGGCCTGGCTGAAACGAGTTGAATCCTGATCTCTTCATAGTTCCTGCACCCCGGGGTTATACGGCCCTCGTCGCCCCCCGGTGAACACCTGTAATGAGGCCTGCCCTTTTTGCCGCCAGATGTGTATCTCCATGGTGATCAAAAGAGGTTCTTCATCTAAATGGGCAAGGAGGTCCCGATCTTCAGGGCGGGGTAGTTGACTCATCCAGCCCGGGAACAAACGGGAGCCCGCACAGCACATCGGTTACGGTGTATACCACACCCCGGTGCTGTCTGTTCGGGGGGGAAGGCTCTCTATCTGCGGTTTCTCCCATTACTGTATACCAAGGGACGAGGCCATCGGGTTCAGTAACGTGCGGTACAGCTCGATATACCGACACGCCACAGATTCCCACGTGTAATCGAGGCTTAATTTTCTGGCGCTATTCATGTAAGTCTTCAATCGCTCGGGGCTATCGAGCAGATCGAGGACCGCCTGCTTGATGGTCTCGTTCTCATCCTCCCGGTCGAAGATGAGCGAGCACTCCCTCAATCGATCGGCATGATCGATATTCGCCCTGACGATAGGAACCGTGCCGCAGATCAGGTATTCAAATAACTTGTTGGGGGATGATTTCACCCAGTAATTCGTCTCCGGCTTCATGAAATAGAACCCGATATGGGCCTTCTGGGTAAGTTCGATGGTCTTCTCCCGTGGAACATAGCCGAGGAACTGAAACCTGCCGCTATGCTTTCGGGCGATGCTGGCTATCTTTACCCTCGAATCCTCACTCATGGAGGTCCCCCCAACAAAGATGGTCACATTGTCGTGGGAGCGGATGACCGCATCCGCAATATCGAGGAGAAGATCGACATCCCTGTCGACCTGGTTATTGAGACTTCCTATATATACGCACTGTATCTGCTCCCCTCGGTTGATCGACTGGATCTTTGTGGTTATCGCATCCCCATCATAGGCTGTGGATGCCGCATAGTTCGGGACTACTATAGTGTGGGATCCTGGGAACAACTTCAAAACTGCGTCGAGATGATGATCCGAGACGACGACCGTTCCGGAGATCCACTTCTTTGCAAGGCCTTCGTAGAAGACCGGGATGGAGATACCGAAGTTGAGCCACTCCTCGTATACCTCATGCCGATCATAGATGACACTGGTATTCGGCAGGCTCTTCCTCACCAGCATCGCGGCCAGCGGCAACAACAGGGGGTCGTGCACATGAAGAATGGATGGATGTGCCGGATCGATATCGAGCGATTGTAGGGCGTCCCGGCACTCGATCAATATCTTTCGCCGCAGGCAATAACTCATGAAGTAGAGGGTCCGGACTTTTCCTTGAAAGAGGAACTGGTTTATCCTGAAACCTTTTACCCCATACTGGGAGAAAAGACCGGGTTTTGCAGAGTCATCAAGGTAATTGAAATGTATCCTGCAGACATTTACTCCTTGCTCCGCAAGATAGGTGATATGCCTTCCGATCCGTGCATCCTCCACTGGATGCGCATCAAGGATTACGACGTCCATGCTGGAACTCCACCTGCACTGCCTCTCGATCCAAGATATACCTGACGATGCCCGGGCCGTCACACCCGCCACCGGAGTGTCATGGGAATGAGAGGAACCACGGGGTTGCCGTACGTCCGGCACCACCGTGAAGACCATTCACCTGTTTCACGTTCCGGTCAGATGCTCGAATATCCGGGCGTATCTCGCCGAGAGGATATCCCAGTTCAGGACATCTTCGGCGTATTTTCTCGCATTTATCTCGTGTTCCGGATGTTCTTCACTCAGGTAACGCAGGATCTCATCCCCGGCTTTTTCCGCATCATCGAACGCGACAATCCTCCCACAATCAGCTTCTCTTACCACCGCGAGGTTCGGTATATCAGAGACGATACATGGTAATCCTGTGGCCATTGCCTCCGCAAGGGTAAGGGGCGGCATCCCCCCCTCGTATTTTGATATCATGATGTAGTAGTCGGCACAGGCATAGAGGGCAGGGAGATCCCGGTCGTGATCGACATGCCCGAGGAAGAAGACCTTGCATAGCCCCATCCTCCGTGCGAGATTCTGTGTTGCCTCCAGGAGCTCACCGCCACCAGCGATACAGAGGGCTACATCTTCGCGTTCCGCCTCGATCCGAGAGAACATCTTGAGCAGGGTAAAAGGCCGCTTTGCGGGCGTCAACCGGCCGACACTCAGGAGAACGGTGTCATCTGCCGGGATACCAAACGCCTTCCTGAGTGTTCTCTTATCGGGTGATGGGCGAAAATGCTCGATATCGACTCCGTTTGGTATATAGGTTATCCGGTTTTTTGCTATCCCGATCGCCTCCAGTTCTTCACAGACCGGCGCTCCGACGCCGGTAAACCGGGTGGTGAAGGGCATGCGGGTAAGGCAGGAGCGCTCGACGGGAGCGACGAGTGCGTCGTACAGGCGGATGGAGTGGCTCCCGATCCCCTGAGCACTCATACCATAGTAGGTTGAGTGTATGGTCACCAGGCAGCGTGAAAACGGGTTTCCCGCGACGATCAGCGGGTTGTGGAGCCAGACAACGTCATAATCGTTCTCCTTGAAGTGTCGTGAGACTCGATACCAGTAGTTGAGCAGCCCGATCACACCCGTCTTCAGGATAAAGTTCCAGTCCCCTAACCTGATATCGGGGCCTGTCGGCGTACAGACCGTACACTCGACACCCTGCCCCTTGAGATACTCGACGACGTTATACACGGCGTTGGCAATACCGGAACCGTGCGGGATGTATTCTGAGGCGCATATAAGCAGTCTCATGGCTCTGGTGTGGGATTGAATGGCGTGGGAGATGGATCTTGCTATGGTGTTATATGGCAGATCAGGCCCAAATCCATCTAATTTCAAGGTATCCAGCAGATTATCCGGCTGTTTTGTATTCTTCAGCATCGGACATTCCGGGTAGTCTTCAACGGATGACATATATACTTTTCGAGAGATGGCGACTCTCATCCAGGGGATGAGCCATCTTCCCGTATTCGTGGCGTTACAGAACATTCTGTCTTATTATATTGCTGAATACTACCTGTCAAACCTCCAAGCATCGGATGTACCCTAATCGGGGCACGTTGCTTCTCTTCTGCAGCACATCCATGCCTATCGGTCTGTGTACAATCGTTCTCTGGAGCAGATGATCCGGGCATACGAACAAGCTTCAACCAAAAATGCCAAAGATACGGCAAGACACTCTTGAGAATCGGGAGATTCGATCCGACCGCAAAAACCTGCAATCGTTGCGGGCATTTCAACCGGGATCCGAAACCCTCGGATCGGGAGTGAATCTGTTCCGATTGCGGCATCCACCACAACCGTGATAGCAACATAGCGATCAACATCAAAATATTCGCTCTGCATGGCCTGAATCTTGTCGGGGTAGCAGGTGATGAATGAGCACCGTTGAGCCTCAGTACTTCGCTCATTTTGGCCACCCGGCAACGATGTTGCTCGTGCGGCGCTGCAACGAGGAGTTGGCAGCATCAGGACACCGGACTTTGCATTCTTCCCGCCTTCGCGTGAATGAATGAGTGTTGGAGTCGACAGAGGCTCTCGCGTTGACGCAAAGCCGCGACATGAAATCCGGGTTTGATCTCCTGGGTGATTCACCCGGCGAAAAACTGATAGATATCGATGCCCGAGTTAGCATACACCTTATCCCCTAGAGATAGCCTGTGGGTCATGTTCTGCATATTCTCATCCGTGGGCAGATATGGTTGGTGGACCTGTCCCGGATCAAACTCTTCCTCCTCTTCTGCTCCGGACTCTCCGAGGAGCAACCCTCCATGCCTGAGTTGAGCGGTTGCGAAGATAATGTAGCCGTCTTCCGCAATTTCCAGCTCTTTTCCCAGCATATGGTTCGTGTAGTATGGCAGTTTCAACTCCTCGGAGATGGTGATCTTCTTTCTCGTGAAGAACCGTAACGTGTAGTAATCCCCGTGCAAGTCGGACCCGCTCGGCACCTTCTCCAGAACGTGATCAAACCCTGTTACCTCATCCTGATTGAAGTAATAACGGTTGTACCCCGGCTTATCCTCGACGAATCCGAGAGAGCCTATGCCGTAGAGGGCGACCAGAGCGATGACTGTTACCTGTCCAACCCATCGCGGTGACCGTTTTGCGGTGGACAGGAATCGCATGAGGATATATATCCCCACGCCCATTGCTATGGCGAGCATCGGTAAAAGGAGAAGGCCGAACCTGTCGATGCAGAGCACTGTCGTGAACTGAAAGAACATATTGGAAAATCCCGGAACATTCAGGACGATTGCCATGACCCCGAAGATGCCGAATACGGTCGCATATTTTGGCTGTTGCTTCCACACGAGGTAGATAGATCCGATCAGAGCAAAGAAGATGATAGCCTGAGAGTCTATCTTGTTAAGAAAGAAACCCCAACCCTGGGATACCGCTTCACTGAAGGCGAAATTTTGAGATAACGCCTGTGCACGTGGAAAGAGAGATTCGATGAAAGGGTAGGCTATAAAGAGCCAGTAACTGGCGAGCAGGGAGATGGGAACGAGCAGGAACGCCATGCTCACGGGATTTTTTTCCTGAATAAACAGCCCGATGGCGAACAGGAGGCAGAGCAGGATGATGATCATGGGAGCGGAAACCTGGTGAGTCAGCAGAATGAAGGTGACCATGACCACGACGAAGCCCCTCCAGACCGTGGGTCTGGAAGCAGCTCGCTCACCACCGATATCCTGATCCCCAACAACCAGGAGCAGGTACAGGAGGATGAGAAACCCGACGTAGGCCATGGTCCTCGTCACCATATAGGTGCCGTAGTATACGACATCGGCGTTCATTGCATATGCGAGAACAGCTAAAAGTGCGATCTGCCTGTTTTCAAACACCCGTTCGCCTAGATAATACAGAAACAGCACCGTTGTGGAGAAGATCAGGCCGGTGACAATAAAATGGGAGACCTGCGGGGGGAGCCCGAGCACATGCGCAGATAAAGCCACATACACATGATACAAGGGGAAATACGTGTACGTTCCAAGGTCGCTGGGGATGACATGTCCTGAAAGATAAGTAACTGTGGACATGTAATTATGCGGCACGATGTCGGTACCCCCAAAATACAGAGCCGGCAACAGGGTCTTACTGAAGATCGTGAGGGCAAGGACGAACATGACTTCAAGGAGCACTATGGCCGGTTGCACCCGTGCAGATCCGATCTGGATAAAGATTACGCCGTACTGGAGGAAAGTGGGAAGCAGAGCCCACCACGAACCGATAGGGGCGATGAGAACGGCCAGGATGGAGAATATGGAGAGTACCAGGAAGATCGCCGGTGAGACAGAGGGGTTGTATGAAAACCCTTCCACCTCTTCGGATAGATCGAAATCTCTCTGTTTGATGAACAGGAACACAAAAGATCCGATGATTACCGGGATCGCGAGGATCGACCCGTTGATCAGATAACTCATCCTGTCGATCCATATACAGAAGACACAGCCCGCGATATAGGCAGAAAGCACCAAGTATGGAAGGAAATTGGCAATCCTTTCCAGCATCTGGATCTTCATCCTCGTTCTTCTCCCACTGAAGGACTCCCTTTTGACTGAACCTTAATAAAACTGAGCTAGCCGTCGGGGGGGCACCGGTGGGATAGATATGTTTCGGAATGCCCCTCTACAGCGGATGGTCTCAACGGATCTTTCTCGAGTTTGTTCCACCCTTCCGGCCGGGGTCTTCTCCATCCCTCCCTCCCTGCGCTGGATCTCAATAATACTTGATTGGGCCCGATGCGGAGAGATCTCCATCCTCGCCGATGAGGTTATCAGTCACCGAGACATTTTCTCTTCCGCCTGTCTGCCAGACCGGGGCATCGCGGGTGAAGTAAAACCAGTTGTGATCGATGTATGCACCGTCACGGGGAACACCGCGGATTGCGATGCACGTCGGCATGTCCGAGGTTGTGCCGAGGAACGTGTTGTGGTGGATCCTGATGGTATCTCCCGCGATCGTGCCGGAGCCGCTCGGGTTCGGTTTTCCATGCATGTCGAAGTTGTGAGGCGATATGCCGAACCAGTTCTGGCCGCAGATGTTGTATCGCGCTTCATACCCGTCACCGGCACTGCCTCCGCCGGCTATGGCGTGCCGACAATAGTCGAAGTAGTTCGCCTCGGCGAGGGCCACCGCGCCGCTGGCTACACTGACACCGTACCCGAGACCAACATTCTGATTGTGGTGGATATAGTTGTGGTGGATGTAGCCGCCAGTCTTCATGTCGGAACCTCCAGTGCCGATAAGGCCGATTGCTGCGTTGC
>LSQX01064026.1_pt1 | contig 16657 bp, 14 predicted proteins | sample 654561 | NCBI WGS metagenome assembly LSQX01 (sample SAMN04489861, study PRJNA283612) | anaerobic digester metagenome | isolation source: 4 biogas reactors fed with cattle manure at either 37C or 55C with and... | place: Denmark: Kongens Lyngby | collected 2014 | reverse complement strand
GCACGCCGCAGGTGGCGCCGTCGAAGCCGACGTCGCTGGAGTCGTAGCCGATGTCGAGGATCACCTTGCGGGTCAGGGCCTCGAGGTCGATCCACGCACTGGTGGTGATCTCGCCGGCGACGATCGCCACGCCGGTCTTCACCATGGTCTCGCAGGCCACGCGCGCGCCCTTGTCCTGGGCAAGGATGGCGTCGAGGACGGCGTCGGAGATCTGGTCAGCGATCTTGTCCGGATGGCCTTCGGAGACCGATTCGGAGGTGAAGAGGGTGCTGGACATCGGCCTTATATCCCTTGATTCGGATGGAGAGATGGGCGCGCATGATACACGGCGCCGCGGCAGGGTGCATTGTGCAGCACCGGCGGCGCCGCGGGTCCGGTCAGCGGGCGTCGGGCGGGCCCGGCGTCGCGGGATCCATCGTGACCGCGAACACGGTCAGTCCCCAGGGCGCGGGTAGCCGCCCGTCGGAGCGCACGCCGATCGCGGCCACTTCGCGTCCGGGATGCGGGTTGGGCAGCCCGGCGGCGAACAGGGCCTCGCCGTAGCGGGTGAGGAGGGCGGTGCGCAGTCCCGGCGGAGGCCGGTAGTCGTCCCCCAGCACGTACACCGCTCCCGGGCCGCTGCGCAGCGGCACGCGCGAGCTGCTTCCGTCGCGGTAATGGAAGACGAAGTCCGCGACCGGCGCCTCGTGCACGCGGAGCAGGGCCCCGAGCGAGCCGAGCACGTGGGCGCCGGCGTAGCGCCCGCGGGGTACCGGAAGCTCGAACCCCGGCGCCGCGGTGCCTCCGTCGGCCGCGTTCCCGGGGCGCAGTTCGACCACCCCGCGTAGGTCGTAGTCCACGCCGAGAAGGCGCTGTGGACCCGCCGGTACCCAGCATCGGCCATCGCCCTGCGGCGTGGCGCGCGCGTGCTGGTGGAGCGGCGCCGAATACACGGGCCCGAGGTCGAGGACGTGGCCCGGCAATCCCGGCGACCGCGGTGGGATCCCGGGCGCCGCCGGCAGGCACGAGCTCGCCGAGAACGGCAGCCCGCCCGCGAAGCGCCGCGCTCCGGCCGGACGGCCGCGCAGCATTTCCAGGATCCCGGGTCCCGGCCCGGTGAAGCGGCTCGCGGTGGCCGGCGACAGCAGCTGCGCCTCCGCCGACACCAGTGGCTCGGGCCGCGGGTCGGCTTCGAGCGACCAGTGCAGCCAGCGGCCGAGGAAGGTGCGCGCGAGGAGCTGGCGCCCGTCCGGCGAGAACGCCAGCTGCGAGATCGCGTCGGGACCCGGCAGCCAGTGCTTGAGCACCGCGCCCAGCGGCCGCCCGTCCTCGGCGTCGACGAGCAGCACGCCCCTGGAGACCGCCTGCGCCAGGATCGCGCCGTCGGGACTGAAAGCCTGCGCATGGACGAGGCGCGCGCCGCGCGGCGTGCCGATCGACCGCGTCCGGCCATCCGGGTCGAGCAGCAGCGAGACGTCGTTGAAGGCGGTGAAGCCGGGCGTGCCGCTCATCGCCGCGCGCGCGTCGGCGCCGCGCAGCCGGATGTCGTAGGCGCGCGCGGCCAGCTCCATCGACGCCAGCTCGTGCCCGCCGTCACCGAGCGACCACCACCGCAGGCGGTTGTCCAGGGCGAGCGGCGCCTGCAGGTACTGCACCAGCGCATCCCGCCCGGCGGCGTGGGACTCGAGCATCACCAGCATCCCTTCGGGGGCGGGCAGGTGCAGCAGCGGACGGCGCAGGTCGCCGGCATCGAAGACCCAGGTCGCGTCGCGGGCGCCGAGCACCACGCGCCCGCCGTCGATGGCCTGGACGCGGGTATAGGGTCCGATGACGGGCGGGCCGAGCGCGCGGCCGTCCGCGAGCGAGAACGCCTGCACGGCGCCCATGGAATCGTCCGCGCCGGCATCGAGCCAGCGGGCGACCAGGACCGGCCCGTCCCCGCCGAGCGCGAGGTGCGTGGGGCTGCCGCCCAGGCGCAGCGGAGGCAGGCGCTCGACGCCCCGGCGCCAGTCGAATACGTGCAGGTCGGGCCCGCTGCTGGCGACCAGGCTGCGGCCGTCGGCCGCGAGCACCGCGAATCCGACCGTGCCGGGAACCCGCATCGGCGGCGACAGCGGGCGGCCGTCGCGCGGATCGAACACCTGGACGCGGCTCCCGTCGATGCCCACCACGTGCCGTCCGTCGAAGTCCAGCCGCGCTTCCTGCTGCGTCGGCGCCGGCCACGGCAGCGTCGGCGCGTCCGGCAGGTGCCAGATGCGCAGGCTGCCGTCCTGGCCGCCGGTCGCGAGCAGCTGCCGCTCGCGGTCGAACATGCTGGCGAATCGCGGCAGGAACGAGGGATGGGTGATCTCCGGCGCCACCTGCGCCACACGGGCGAGCCCGCCTTCACTGGAGTCGCCCTCGGAGATCGACCAGAGCCGGATGCGGTCGAACTGCATCAGCAGCGCAAGGCAGGTCGGCTCCGGCTGCGGGTCGGTTCCTCCGCAGTCGACCTGGTGGCCCCAGAGCGGGTCGTCGTTGCGGACGCGGCCGAGCACGCGCCCTTCCGGGATCGAGAGGAGGAAGAAGTCGCCATTGGCGAAGCTCGCGGCCAGCCGCGCGCCGTCGGCGGAGAACGACAGCCAGGCCGGGCGGGCCAGGCTGGGCAGGAGCATGCGCCGCCGTCCCGACTGCGCGTCGAGCAACAGCACCTCGCCGGAGAGGCGGCCGGCCGCGATGTGGCGCCCGTCCGGACTCACGGCCCACGCGCCGAAGCGGTCGGCGCCGGGGCCGGCGGGGACGAGGTGGCGCGTGTCCAGCGTGCGCGGGTCGAGGATGCGGAGCCCGGCGGCGCCGTCGAGCATGGCCACGAACGCGGGCCCGCGGGCGATGATCCAGTCGTGGTGCCAGGGGACGTCCATCGCGCGCCTGGGCGTGAGCGGCCGCCAGCCCTCCGCCTCGAACAGCTGGATCCACGAACGCCTGTCGCTCAGCAGCACGAAGCGGCCGTCGTCGCTCCACGCCTGGTACGAGGCGTCGCGCAGCACCGGCCGGTCCGGGAGCGGCGTCCGGCTGCCATCGGCGACCGCCAGGCGATGCGTCGATGCGCCGGGGATGCCGTGGACGACGGGCGCGTGCTCGGTCACCAGCAGCCAATGGCCGTCCGCGCTGAAGCGGATGTGGCGCAGCTGGTCGTCGCCGTCCTCGGCGGCGCTGGGACCCAGCGCGACCTGCCACAGCAGCTCGCCGCCCACCGCCTGGTACAGCGCGACCCGGTTCCGCCCCAGGCCCAGCGCGACGTAGCGGCCGTCGCCGCTGAGCGCGAGCGTATGCACCGGCGCGCCGACGTCGACGACCGACAGCAGGGTCGGCGCCTGGCTCTGGATCAGGCGCAGGCGCAGCCGTTCGGACGCGGCCGCCGCGTCGGCGCCCGCCTCCTCCTGCTCGCGCAGGTTCTCCGCCAGCAGCGGGAGCACCTGGTAATCGCGGCCTTCCTGCAGCAGCCGCCAGCCGGTTTCGTGGCGCTGCGTCCAGAGGTTGGCGCGCGCGGTCGCGGCTGCCGCCTCGGCCTCGCGGCGCATGTGGTTGGTGGCGACCAGCCCGGCCGCCAGCGCCGCGACGGCGAACAGCGAGATCGCCGCCAGCTTGCGCTCGCGGCGCGCCCAGCGCGCGGTGCGGGCCAGCATGCCCAGCGGCCGCACCTTGACCTCGCGTCCGTCCAGGAATCGCCCGAGGTCGTCGGCGAGCGCGCGCGCGCTGGGATAGCGCCGCGTCGGATCCTCCTGCAGGCACTTCAGGCAGATCGCCTCGAGGTCGCGCGGAAGCCGGGGCCGGTAGCGGCGCGGATTGCGCACCAGTCCGCGGCGGCGGGCGGTCTCGAGCGTGCGCATGCCGCTGCGTTCGAAAGGGGCGTGGCCGGTCAGTGCTTCGTAGAGCGTCGCCCCCAGGCCCCAGACGTCGGCCGCCGGCCCCAGCACCTGGCCCGGCGAGAGCTGCTCGGGGGCCATGTACCCGGGCGTGCCGGCGATGCTGTTGCCGGCCACGGCGTTCTGGCGGTCCACGCGCCGCGCCAGGCCGAAGTCGGTGACCCGCGGCAGGCCGTCGCTGCCAAGGATCACGTTCGCGGGCTTCAGGTCGAGGTGCAGCACGCCGAGCCGGTGCGCATAGTCCACCGCCTCGGCCAGCGTGCGCAGGCAGGCCGCCGCCTGCCGCGTGGACAGGGGGCCTTCGCGCGCCAGCCGCTGGGCCAGGCTCTCGCCCTCGACCAGCGCCATGGCGTAATAGACGAGGTCGCCGTGCTCGCCGATGCCATGGACGGTGACGATGCTGGGGTGCTGCAGGCGCGCCGCGTTGCGGGCCTCGCTCTGCAGCGCCTCGATGAAATCGGGCGACGCCCAGCAGCCGTCCACCAGCAGCTTGATCGCGACCTCGCGGTCGAGCGAGCGCTGGTGCGCGCGATAGACCACGCCCATGCCGCCGCGGCCGATGCGCTCCTTCAGCTCGTAGTCGCCGAAGTCGCGCTGCGCGGGATCCTCCAGGTCGAGTTCGAGGCCGCGGCCGTCGTCGTCGAGCAGCAGCCAGGTGCTGTCGCCGGCGGTGGGTCCCGTCCCGGGGTGGGTGCTGTGGCCCAGCGCGATGCGCGCCAGAGCGGACGGCGGGGAGGCGCGCGCCGCGTGGGCGCGGCCGCCATCGCCCGTGCTCACTGGACGCGCTCCGAGAGCGCGCGCCGCAGTTCCGTCAGCTCCTCCTCGAGCTGGTCCGGGCCGTCGACGGTCTCAAGCAGCTCCAGCCGCACCAGGTATCGCAGGCGTTGCCGCATGCGATGCGCCTGCACCGCCAGCGTGTTGCCGCGGATGCCGGTGCGCTCCGCGAGCCGGCGCAGCTCGCTGCCGTCGGCCCGTTCGGCCAGCAGGGGGGCGAGCATCTCGTACTGCGCGCGCTTGCCATGCCGGGTCCACTCATCCTCGAGCCGCTGGTTCGCGCGCGCCACCACGGTGTCCAGCCAGGCGCCGATGAAGGCCTCCTCGGGGCCCGGCCCGGCGTCGGGGCCGGCCGCGAGGGCCTCGTCGCCGGCGCTCGGGCCGCATCGCCTGAGCGCGTGCGCATGCGCCTGCTGGTCGGCCACGAAGCGGCGCAGCGAGGTCAGCAGGAGGCTGCGGAAGCGGCCCCGGTCCGGGTCGGCCACGGGATACCAGCCGCGCTCGAGCACGCCGAGGAAGAAGGCCTGGGTCAGGTCCTCGGCGTCGGCGTAGCCGCAGCGGCGCAGGTAGGCCAGCACCGGCGGCCGGTAGGCGACGCACAGCTGCGACAGGGCCGCGCGCCCCCCGGGCGATTCCTCGCGGGCGGCGGCGATCAGGCTCCAGCGGGTGGTCCTGAACCGGCTCATCGCTGTCCATCCATGTCCGGGACCAACGCCGGATGGCCGCGGTGCGCGGCCATCCGTGGAGCCCACCGCCGGTCACGGCACGAGCTGCTCGCCATCCCGCGCGGCGTCGGCGACCAGGTCGCGCCTGGCGGCCTCGACGTTGGCCTGGTGGTACAGCTCGATCGGACGCCCCGAACGGAGGTCCTGGTAGCGGTCCTCGCCCAGGGCCTCGCGGAACCGGCGCTGGGTGCGTTCGAAGGCCATGCGGTATTCCGCGTAGCTGGAGCGCGGCCCCAGCATCATGCGCACCTGGCGCTCGTTGAGCCCGGTTTCGAGCGCGAGCTGCTCCGGCGTCACGTAGGCGCGGGTCTCGGCGGTCACGCGGACCTTGATCTCGTGGTTGGCCGGGTCGGCGGCGACCGCCGGCAGCGAAGCGAACCCGAAGAGCGCGATCAGGGTGAGTCTGGCGTACATGGCTGTTCCTCATGGGTCGGAAGGGAGTCCGTGCTTGCGCACACCCATGTATTCGGAAAGCGCGGCGCCCGATTACACGCGCGCGATGCGCCAGGGCCCGATCACCGGCCGTCGCCGGGACCCGATCGCGCCGGGCCTCAGGCCGCGGCGGGGAGCGGGGGCGGCACGCCGGCCGCCAGCGCGTCGAAATAGTCGCGGGTCAGCGCCAGCTGCGCCTCCGCGGTCACGGCACGGTTCACCACGGCGCGGAACGCCGCGTTCTCGGGCCGGTCCCTGGCGTACCAGCCCAGGTGCTTGCGGGCGATGCGCACGCCCGCCTCCTCGCCGTGGAAGGCGTGCAGGGCCTCGAGGTGGCCGACCAGGATGCCACCGACCTCGGCCGGGGAAGGCGCGGCCAGGCGTTCGCCGGTGGCGAGGAAGTGCGCGACCTCGCGGAAGATCCACGGCCGCCCCTGGGCCGCGCGCCCGATCATCACCGCGTCGGCGCCGGTGTGGCGCAGCACCGCGAGCGCCTTGTCGGGGGAGTCGATGTCGCCGTTGGCGATGACCGGGATCCGCAGCCTCGACTTCACCTCGGCGATCGTGTCGTACTCGGCCTCGCCGGCGTAGTGCTGGTCGCGGGTGCGCCCGTGGATCGCGAGCGCGGCGATGCCCGAGTCCTCGGCGATGCGCGCGACGGCGAGCGCGTTGCGCTGGCCGGCGGCCCAGCCGGTCCGGATCTTCAGCGTCACCGGAACCCCGGCGGCGGCCACCACGGCGGCGAGGATCCGCGCCACCAGCGGCTCGTCGCGCATCAGCGCCGATCCGGCCCAGGCGCTGCACACCTTCTTCGCCGGGCAGCCCATGTTGATGTCGATGATCTGCGCCCCGAGGTCGGCGTTGTGGCGCGCGGCGGCGGCCATCCGCGCCGGCTCGGTGCCCGCGATCTGCACGCTGACCGGGTCGGGCTCGCCGGCGTGGTCCATGCGCCTCAGCGACTTCGTGGTGTTCCAGAACCGCGGGTCGGAGGTGGTCATCTCGGACACGGCAAGCCCCGCGCCCAGCTGCTTGCACAGCAGGCGGAACGGTTTGTCGGTGACCCCGGCCATGGGCGCGAGGACCACCCGGGGGTCGATCCGGTGGCTGCCGATCCACATGCCGCCATTGTCGCCGATCGCCCGCGCGGCGGTGCGCGGGCGCGGGCCGGTTCAGGCCGGCCCGTAGCGGGACTCGACCTCGGCCGCCGTGGGCATCGCAGCGGCCGCGCCGGGACGCTCGGTGGACAGCGCGGCGAAGCGGGTGGCCTGGCGGACGACCGCCGCGAACGGCTGTCCCGGGTGGAGGGCGAGGGAGGCGGCGAGCGCGCCGTTGAAGGCGTCGCCCGCACCGGTGGTATCGACCACCCTGGCCGCAGCCGCCGGGCAGCGGTAGTGCGCGGCGCCGTCGCCGCGGAGGCTGTCCTCGCGGTGCGAGACGAAGCAGCCGGCGGCGCCCAGCGTCAGCACCACGGTGCCGCGCGGCAGCAGGGTGCGGCACAGGCGGTGCAGGCGCTCGCCGTCCATCGGGGCCAGGGCCGCCGGGTCGACGCGATCGCCGCAGTGGCGGGCCAGCAGCGCCGCGAATTCGGTCTCGTTGGGCGTGAGGATCTCGGCCACGGCCAGCAGCGCTCGATCGCATGCCGCATTGGCCGGCGCCGGATTGAGGACCGTGTGCACGCCGCTCGCGCGGGCCAGGCGAAGCGCTTCCACGATCGCGTCGACCGGGGACTCCAGCTGCGCCAGGACGACGGCGGCCGAGGCGATCGCGTCGCCCTGCGCGGCGACGAAGTCCGGCGTCAGCCCGGCATTCGCCCCCGGTCCGATCACGATGCTGTTGCCGCCGTCCGCGCCGACGAAGATGCCCGCGGTGCCGGTGGCCGCGGCGGCGTCCTGCGCCCGCAGGTCGATGCCGCGTTCGGCGGCGAGGCGGCGGGCCAGCCGCCCGCCGTCGTCCTTGCCCAGTGCGCAGACGAAGGTCGTGGCGGCGCCGGCCGCGGCCGCCGCCACCGCCTGGTTGAAGCCCTTGCCGCCCGGGCCGGTCATGTACGTGCCGGCGAGGGTCTCCCCGGGCCGCGGCAGCGCCGTGCAGTGCCAGGCGTGGTCGACGTTGAACGAGCCGGCGACTACGACGCGTGGCACGGCCTCGGCCTCAGGCGCCGACGTGCGTCAGGACGCCGGCGATGGTGGCGGTCATCAGCGTGGCGATCGTGCCGCCCAGGACCGCGCGCAGGCCGAAGCGGGCGAGGTCCTGGCGACGGTCGGGCGCGAGCCCGCCGATGCCGCCGATCTGGATCGCGATCGAGCTGAAGTTCGCGAAGCCGCACAGGGCGTAGGTCGCGATCAGGCGCCCTTCGTCGCCGAGGGTGACGCCCTCCATGCGGCCGTTGACGATGTCCGCCAGCTGCAGGTAGGCGACGAACTCGTTGATCACCACCTTCTGGCCGATCAGGGAGCCGACGGTGCCGGCGTCGTCCCAGGGGACGCCGATCAGCCAGGCGACCGGGGCGAGCAGGTAGCCGAAGATCGCCGACAGGTCGGTCGGCTTGCCGATCATCGCCTCGAGCCCGGTCACTTCGCCCAGCCAGGTCAGGGGCGCGTTGATCATCGCGATCAGGGCGATGAAGGCAAGCAGCATCGCGCCGATGTTGAGCGCCAGCTTGAGGCCGTCCCCGGCGCCCGCCGCGGCGGCGTCGATCAGGTTGCTGGTGGTCTTCTCGACCTCCATCCGGACCGTGCCGCGGGTGAGCGGCTCGCCGGTCTCCGGGATCAGGATCTTGGCGATCACCAGGGTCGCCGGCGCCGCCATGATCGAGGCCGCGAGCAGGTGCTTGGCGTAGAACTGCTGCTGCTCGGGGTCGCCGGCGCCGAGCATGCCGACGTAGGCCGCGAGCACGCCCCCGGCGATGTGGGCCATGCCGCCGATCATCATCGTGATCAGCTCCGATTCGGTCATGCGCGAGATGTAGGGGCGCACGGTCAGCGGCGCCTCGGTCTGGCCGATGAACACGCTGGCGCAGACGCTGGTGGTCTCCGCGCCGGACACGCGCATGACCTTGGTGATCGCCCAGGCCATCGCGCGCACCACCGCCTGCATCACCCCCATGTGGTAGAGCACGGCCATCAGCGAGGCGAAGAAGATGATGGTCGGCAGCACCTGGAAGGCGAAGATGAAGCCGTAGGTGTCGACGTCCATCAGGCTGCCGAAGATGAATCCGGAGCCTGCATTCACGAAGGCGAGGACCTGGACGAACAGGTGGCCGAGCCAGTCGAAGACCTCGCGCCCGCCCGGCACCAGCAGCACCAGGGCCGCGAAGGCCACCTGCAGGGTGACGCCGATACCGACCAGCTTCCAGTCGACCCGCCAGCGGTTGTTGGAGAACAGCCAGGTGATCCCGATGAGCACCGCCAGGCCGAACACGCCGAAGGCGATCCGCGTCAACACATCCATTCCCAACCGTTCCCCAGGCACGACCGCGCTGCGCGGCGACGGGGCAGCGTAGTGCAGCGGCGGTGCCCGGGCAACCGCGGTCAGGGGTCGCGGGCGACGATCCGGTTGCCGCCGGCGGCCTTGGCGTGCTTGAGCCGGCGATCGGCGCAGCCGAGGAGCCCGGAGGTGCTCGCCCCGTCCTGCGGCCAGGCCGCGAGCCCGGCGCTGAAGGTGAACGCGAAGGCGTCCTGGCCCCGCTCCGGCAGGAACGGCCGTTCGACCAGCGTGCGGCGCAGCCGGTCCAGCCGCTCCCACGCGCTGCCGGCGGGGCAGTGGAGCACCATCACGAACTCCTGGCCGCCGATGCGTGCCAGCGCCTCGTTGTCGGCGAGCATCTCGCTCATCGTGGAGGCGATGTGGCGCAGCGCGCGGTCGCCGGCCTGCGGTCCGGCCTCGAGGTTGACGCGCTTGAAACGGTCGACGTCGAGCAGCACCAGGGTGAGCGAGGCGCCGGAGTTGCGCGCGGTCGCGAACACGTGCGGCATGCGCTGCAGCAGCCAGGACCGGTTCGGCAGCCCGGTCAGGCCATCGTGGCCCGACAGTTCCACCAGCGATTGCATCCGGCGGACGATGGCCGCGGCCGTCGCGGTCGCCAGGACCAGCAGCAGGAGGCGCAGCAGTTCACCGCCCGCGCCCGCTGCGTGGATGCCCGCCTGCAGGTCGCCGGGTGGCTGCCCGCGCGCGTGGAGGACGGCCGCCAGTACGCCGTACTGCACGACGGCGAGGGCTCCGCCGGACAGGGTGACCCGCCCGTCGGCGCGGAGCGCGGTGGCGCCGATCGCGACCAGGTACAGCGCCCATGCCGACGCGCCGTGGTCCGCCAGGGACGGATCGCGCAGCGCCAGCACCGCCAGGATCACGGTCACCAGGCTGACGTCCCAGGCGCTGGTGGCGAACGGCAGCCAGGCGCGCGGGCGGCGCGCCTGCACCAGCCACAGCAGGGCCACCGCGTTCGCGCCCACGACCGCGCCCAGGCAGGTGAGCACGCGTGGCATCGGCGCGCCGGAGGAGGCCGCGACCAGCGGCAGCCCCAGTGCCAGGACCGTAAGCAGTAGGCGCACGCGGGCCACCGTGCGCTCGCCGCTTGCGCCGAGCCCGCGCATGACTTCGTCGGGCGGCGCCAGAAGCCGCCCCGGCGTTTCGCTGCCCCCGACCTCGCTGGCGTGCATCGGCCTCTGTTCCCCGTGGCTCCGGGCAAGGATAGCGCGCCGGGCCGCGTAGACTTGCAGCCCGGCGAAGCAGTGGAGTGGTCGAGCATGGAATACCGCAGGCTGGGCACGTCGGGACTGGCGCTGTCGGCGCTGTCGCTGGGGGCATGGACGACCTTCGGCGCGGGCATCGGCCGTGGCGAGGCGCGCTCCCTCGTGGCCGCTGCCTGGGATCACGGCATCAATTTCTTCGACAACGCGGAGAACTACGCCCACGGCGAGGCCGAGCGCGTCATGGGCGACGTCATCCACGACCTGCGCCTGCCGCGCGACGGCTTCGCGGTGTCGAGCAAGGTGATGTTCGGTTCCGCGCCCGATCCGCTGCCGCTGCAGCGCGGGCTCTCGCGCAAGCACGTGCACGATGCCTGCCACGCGGCGCTGGAGCGCCTGCGCGTGGACTACCTCGACCTGTTCTTCTGCCATCGCCCCGACCCCGACGTGCCGCTGCACGAGACCGTGGCCGCGATGGACGCGCTGGTGCGCCAGGGCAAGGTCATGTACTGGGGCACGTCGGAGTGGCCGGCCGCGCTCGTGCGCGAGGCGCACGCGGTCGCGCGGGCGAACCACCTGCAGCCGCCGACGATGGAGCAGCCGCAGTACAACCTGCTGAACCGGCGCCGGGTCGAGCTGGAGTACGCGCCGCTGTACGCCGAGCTTGGCCTCGGCACCACGGTCTGGTCGCCGCTGGCGTCCGGGCTGCTCACGGGGAAGTACGGCGCCGGGATCCCGGAAGGTTCGCGCGCCGCGCGCGAGCAGTGGCTGCGCGAACGGCTTTCCGGCGACGCTGCCCTCACGGCCAGGGCCGGGCGCTTCGCCGCGCTGGCGGGCGAGATGGGAGCGCGGCCCGGCGCGCTCGCGATCGCCTGGTGCCTGCGCAACCCGCACGTGTCCTCGGTGATCCTGGGCGCGAGCCGGGTGGGGCAGCTCCTGGAGAACCTGGAGGCGCTGGAACTGGCCGCGCGCATCGACGAGCCGGCCTGGCGCCGGATCGAGGCGGCCACCGCCGGCTGATCCGCCCTGTTGACAGTCAAATGAGAATCATTAGCATTGATGGCTCCGATCGAAGGAGGAGCCCGCGATGCTTGCGTCCCAGACCCATCCGTCCGCATTCGAAAGCGCTGACGCGGCAGCCGCGGGCGTGGCCAGGGAGCCGCGGCCGCACGGCGAACTGGACAGCGTGCAGCTGCTCGACGGACGGCGCGAGGTGCTGATCCGCCACGGCGGTGAGCTGTACCGGCTGCGGCATACGCGCAACGACAAGCTGATCCTGACCAAATGATCGTGCGCCGCGCGGTCCGCGCGGCGCGTCCCCCGGGTCACAGTCCCCGTCCGGGCGCCGTCTATACTGCGAACCAGCAGACCCGGAGGGGAAAATGTCCGCAGGAACCTTCATCGCCGCCGTCCTGGCGGTCGCGTTCATCGTGTTCTTCTTCAAGATGGTCCGCATCGTGCCGCAGGGCTACGAGTGGACCGTCGAGCGCTTCGGCAAGTACACGCACACCCTTTCGCCGGGCCTCCACCTGCTGATCCCCGTCGTCCAGGCCGTGGGCCGCAAGGTCAACGTGATGGAGCAGGTGCTCGACGTCCCCTCGCAGGACGTGATCACCAAGGACAACGCCGTGGTGAAGGTCGACGGCGTGGTGTTCTTCCAGGTGCTGGACGCGGCCAAGGCGGCGTACGAGGTGGCGAACCTCGAGGTGGCCACCATCGCGCTGGTGCAGACCAACATCCGTACCGTCATCGGCTCGATGGACCTCGACGAGTCGCTGTCCAACCGCGAGTCGATCAACGCCCAGCTGCTCAACGTGGTGGACCAGGCGACGCATCCCTGGGGAATCAAGGTCACCCGCATCGAGATCCGCGACATCCAGCCGCCGCGCGACCTGGTGGACTCGATGGCGCGGCAGATGAAGGCCGAGCGCGATCGCCGCGCGGTGATCCTCGAAGCCGAGGGCCACCGCCAGTCCGAGATCCTGCGGGCCGAGGGCGAGAAGCAGGCCGCGATCCTGGAAGCCGAAGGCCAGCGCGAGGCCGCGTACCGCGAGGCCGAGGCCCGTGAGCGCCTGGCCGAGGCCGAGGCCAAGGCCACGCAGATGGTGTCCGATGCGATCGCCGCCGGCGACGTGCAGGCGATCAACTACTTCATCGCGCAGAAGTACGTCGAGGCCTTCCGGGAGCTGGCGACCGGGCCGAACCAGAAGTTCGTGCTGATGCCGATGGAGGCCAGCGGCGTGATCGGTTCGATCGCCGGCATCGCCGAGCTCGCCCGGGAAGCGCTGGGCAAGCAGCAGGCCGAAACCCGGACGCGCATCGACGGCGCGCGACGCGAGGGAGCCTGAGCCATGGCCTGGAGCACCGGTGCCACCGCATGGGCCGCGGTCGCCCTGGTCCTGATCGCCGCCGAGACCTTCGTCCCCGGCGCGTTCCTGCTCTGGATGGGCATCGCGGCGGCAGTGGTGTGGCTCGCCGTCCTGCTGTTCCCGGGGCTCGGGCTGCTCGCGCAGATGGTGCTGTTCGTGGCGCTGAGCGTGGTCGCGGTCCTGTCCTACCTGAAGTGGGGCCGCCGCCGGGAGCGGCCCAGCGACCGCCCGCTGCTCAACCGCCGCGCCGAACAGCACGTGGGCCGGGTGGTGACGCTGGACCGGGCCATCGTCGGCGGCCGCGGGCGCGTGAAGATCGCCGATGCCTACTGGGACGTCAGCGGCCCCGAAATGGAGGCGGGTGCGCGGGTCCGGATCATCGCCGCCAACGGCATGGTGCTCGAGGTCCGCGCGGAGGATTGAGCCGCGCCGGCGCGCACGCGGGACGGATCGTTGCGCCGCGCGCGGTCGCGGCGGCGGCGGCGACGGTCCCACGGGCGGCGCCGGGTCGGGGATAATGGCGCTCCGCCGCACAGGAGCCCACAGCCCATGACCCGCAAGACCGTCCTCAACGAGTCCCACCGCGCGCTCGGCGCGAAGATGGTGGACTTCGGTGGCTGGGACATGCCGCTCAACTACGGTTCCCAGATCGAGGAGCACCACCAGGTGCGCCGCGGCGCCGGGATGTTCGACGTCTCGCACATGACCGTGGTCGACCTGCACGGGGCGCGCGTGCGCGACTTCCTCAGGCACCTGGTCGCCAACTCCGTGGACAAGCTCAAGGTCCGGGGCAAGGCGCTCTACACCTGCATGCTCGACGAGCGCGGCGGCGTCATCGACGACCTGATCATCTACCACCTCGGGGACGACTTCCATCGCCTGGTCGTGAACGCCGCGACGCGCGACAAGGACCTGGCCTGGATCAATGCGCGGGCCGAACCGTTCGGGGTCGAGGTGAGGGTGCGCGACGACCTGGCCATGATCGCGGTGCAGGGGCCGGAGGCACGCGACAAGGTGCTTTCGCTCGTCCACGCGGACGATCGCGATGCGGTCTCCGGCCTCGGCAAGTTCGCCAGTACCGACGCCCGATCCACCACGGGCGCGCGGCTGTTCGTGGCCCGCACCGGCTACACCGGCGAGGACGGGTTCGAGGTCGCGCTCCCCGAGGCCGACGCGGTCGCGTTCTGGGATGCGCTGCTTGCGGCCGGCGTGGCCCCGGCCGGCCTGGCCGCTCGCGACACCCTGCGCCTGGAAGCGGGCCTGCCGCTGTACGGCCAGGACATGGACGAGTCGGTGACGCCCTACGAGGCCGGCCTCGGCTGGACCGTCTCGCTCGACGAAGGCCGCGACTTCATCGGCCGCGCCGCGCTCGAGGCGCAGCGCGCGCGGGGCGACGCCCGCCAGGTGGTCGGCCTGGTGATGGACGAGAAGGGAGTGCTGCGCCACGGCCAGCGGGTGCTGGCGGCCAGCGGCGAGGGCGTGGTCCTGTCCGGCACGTTCTCGCCGACCGTGGGCAAGTCGATCGCGTTCGCGAGGATCCCCGCAGGGGAGCCCGGCGAGGTGCGGGTCGACATCCGCGGGCGCGAGGTCCCGGTCCGGGTGGTGGCCCATCCCTTCGTGCGCGACGGCCAGCCCCGCGCCGGCATTTGAACCACCGCCCCCGGGCCTTGGATACACTAGCCCCCCATTCCGCCCCAGCAAGGCCGTACCGGAGTACAGCGATGAGCGAAATCCCTGGCGATCTCAAGTTCATGAAGTCCCACGAGTGGGTGCGCGTCGAAGGCGACGGCAAGGTCACCGTCGGCATTTCCGACCACGCCCAGGGCCTGCTCGGCGACCTGGTCTACGTCGACCTTCCCGGCGTCGGCGACGCGGTCGAGGCGGGCAACGCATGCGCCGTCGTCGAGTCGGTCAAGGCCGCGTCCGACGTCTATGCACCGGTGTCGGGCACGGTCGTCGAGATCAACGCCGCCCTGGCCGACAAGCCGGAGACGATCAACGAGGACGCCTTCGGCGAAGGCTGGCTGTTCGTGATCGAAGCCAGCGAGCCCGACCAGGTGAAGGAACTGCTCGATCCCGACGACTACGCCGCGCTCATCGAGGGCGACGACTGACGTCGGTACGCCCGCCCCCTGGGCAGTGATCGAAGACGCCGGGCAATGCCCGGCGTTCTTGTTCCGCTCGCCGCGACGCGTCGGAGAAGTCCGCGCACTTTCGCGCAAATCAGCGTTCGCGGCGGTGCTCGACGTCGTCGCGGCGCGCGCCCGTGCACGCGGCGTACACGCGTCCCGGGACGATGCGCCGGCACCCCGGGCGCTTCGATGCGGAGGGCATGCGGATGCTTCGGACATCCGCGCTCTGCCGCCGAAAGCACTTAAAACAAGGCATTTCCTGCAAGGTCGCGTGATCGGTCCCGTCTCCGGCGTACGCTGCGTGGCGGTGCGGTGCTGCCATCGGGCGCGCCACGGGCGCGTCGCGGGCGGTCGAACGACTCGACCCGGGCGACGAAGGGTGTTGACACCGAAAAAAACGGTGATTAGGTTTCGCCACAACAACACGTGGCCACAGAAGCGAGTGAGTGCGAACCGGTCGACAACGCGCGATACAACTCAGTCCTCCGCCCGGAAGGTCGTCACGGTGGACTCAGGCGTCGTCCCCCTCGCGAACGCTCCAGGCACGTCCAGGAATGCAACCCGCGGCGCACTGCGCAGCGGGTTTTTTCATGGCCCGGCGATGGTTGGCCGGGAGATCCGATCCGGCACGACGCGCCCTGCGCGTCGTCGGTTGATCGCGGGTCCGACACCCGCGGTGCGTTCCGTACTGGGCAGTAGCACCTGCAAGTCCCACTGACGAGGAGAGCCATCCCATGGCCACTAAGAAGGTCGCGAAAAAGAAGGTCGCCAAGAAGGCGGCCAAGAAGACCGCCAAGAAGGCGGTTCGCAAGGCTGCACCGCGCAAGGCCGCGGCCAAGAAGGTCGCCAAGAAGAAGGTCGCCAAGAAGGCCGTGAAGAAGGCGGCGAAGAAGGCGACGAAGAAGACCGCGGCGAAGAAGTCCACCCGCAAGGTCGCCAAGAAGGCCACCCGGAAGACGGCCAAGAAGGCGGCGAAGAAGACCGCGGCCCGCAAGACCGCCGCGAAGAAGACGGCCGCCAAGGCCACGTCCGCGCGGGCGAAGGACGCGCAGGCCGATGAGGCGCTCGAGGACGAGGAGCTGGAGGACGACTCCGACCCCTCCGCCGAGGGCGACTTCGACCCCGAGCTCGACGAGGAGGCCGAGGACGGCGCCGAGGAGGCCGACGAGGACGAGTCCGACACGGTCGACGAGGTCTGGAACGAGGACGAGTCGGCGGCGCTGCGGCAGGCCCGCAAGGACGCCGAGCTCACCGCGTCGGCCGACTCGGTCCGCGCCTACCTCANNGACCGCCAAGAAGGCGGCGAAGAAGCGCGCTCCGCGCAAGGCGAAGGCACCGGTCGTCTCCATTCCGGCCGCGCCTGCTCCCCTGATGTAAGGCAACCCCGATCGCCGACAACGCGACCCCTCTCCCGCAGCCCAGGCGGGGGAGGGGTTTTTTCTTCCGGTCCCGCGTCGGCGGTCAGTACGGCTTCGCGGCGGCCTTGCCCGATCCCGAACCGCCTGCGCCGCGGGCCGGCGCCTGCTCGCCCGCCGCCGCCGTCGCCGTCGCCGGAGCCTGTCCGGACGCGGCGTTGGCCAGCAGCAGCCCGTCCACTTCCTCGAGGTCGACGTCCAGCCACTGGCGCGGCTCCAGGCCGATCGCACTGTCGAGGAT
>LSQX01009516.1_pt2 | contig 16660 bp, 11 predicted proteins | sample 654561 | NCBI WGS metagenome assembly LSQX01 (sample SAMN04489861, study PRJNA283612) | anaerobic digester metagenome | isolation source: 4 biogas reactors fed with cattle manure at either 37C or 55C with and... | place: Denmark: Kongens Lyngby | collected 2014 | reverse complement strand
GGAACCATAGCTGCCCAGCACGATGGACGCGCCGGCATCCACCAGGGTGCGGGCCGCCGTGGGCGCCTTGTCGTTGGAGGACTGGTTGTCCACTTCCTCCAGGCGGATCTTGTACACGCCGTCAGACAGCTCCACGGTGGGGGCCAGGTGGTTGGCGTAGTAGATGCCCAGGGTCTCCTGCTTGCCGCCGGCGCCGTTGGGGCCGGAAGCGGGTTCGTAGATGCCGATGACGATTTCTCCGGCATACTCTTCACCCAGCGCGATGACAGGGAGCAGCAGCATCAAGGCCAGAAACAGGGCTGTCAGTTTTTTCATCGGGAGCAACCTCCTATACTTTTGTCAGCATCCTACCGCGAGATTGGCTGTATGTACAGCGGATTATACGCCCAGCTGTATGAAAATGCAAGACAAGTGCAAAAAAAGCGGCAAACGCTTGTTTTGTTTGCCGCTCGCTTGTGTAAATGCCCTGTTTTATGTGTTTTTCCTGAATTTTTTCCCAACCATGAACCAGACCAGCGCCGCCAGGTAGATGGCGCACAGGGCGATGGTCACAAACAGCATCAGGGTGGAGTTGGGCGCCAGGCCCACCAGGATGAGGATGGGGGCGCCAAAGAGGATGCCCGTCCCGCTGCCCACCACCAATTGATCGGCGGCGGGGGTCTTAAACTCCGGGTCAATCTGGCGAAGGGGCAGGATGCCCGAGCTGATGGTGCCTGTCAGCATCCCAAATATCGCGATGAAGCTTTCATCCGCGTAGGTGGGGGACAGGCGGGGGACAATCCACTTAAGGTAGATGTAGGTGACGATGCCGCCGATGACCGCCATCAGCAGGAAGGGCACCCACAGGCCCTGCAGATCAGAAATGTCGATGGAGGCGATGCCCGCCACGATCATCAGGTCAAAGGCCAATCCGGAGATGCGGTTGAGCAGGTAATTGTTCTGGTATTGCCTGGTCATCACCCCGCTCTTGCGCAGCTTGCTTAGCACCCCGCGGGTGCCCATGGCCACCAGGGAGCCGGTGATGAAGTTGAAGCCCCAAAACAGCGGCACGATGGACTTGCCCGCCCCAGGCGCGATGCCGGCGATGGCGCCGGTAATCAGCCGGGTAATCAGGAAGGTGATCAGATAGGTAATCATAATCAGGGCAATCTGCAGCGACAGCCTGTCCACCGACTCATCCAGGGGCACCTCGTTCTCTTCCTGGAACACCTCGGTCACCACAGAGCCCGAGACGATTTTCACATCTTTCTTCTCTGCGCCGCGCTTTTTGATGACCCTCTGGGTGTACCAGATGCCCACCAGGCAGGCGGTGAGGTAGCCGGCCGCCGCCAGGGACAGCCCGAAGGACCGCCCGCCGATGAAGCCCAGCGCCTCATAGGTGGAGCCCACGTTGTTGGCCTGCCCGGGTCCCTGGCCATAGGCCATGGGCAGCAGGATGCCTGACGCCGGGAAGAGGGCGGGCATAAGGGTGAAATACAGCAAGGCCGAAATCGCCAGTCCCACCACCGCCTGCACCAGGTAGGTGGACACGATCAGGGCGCCGGACTTGAAGGCGAACAGGCCCTTGATTTCCGTTTTGGTGGTGCGCAGGGACATGGCGATAAAGCCGATGGCGATGCCGTGGTAGGTCACCATTTCCAGCATTTCCGCGGGGAATTTGAGCAGCCCAGTCGCCCGCAGCGCCAGCAGGATAAAGCCCGCCAGGGCGGCCACCGGCATCAGGCTTTTGCGGATAAAGCCCACCTTGCGCGTGAGCAGGTTGGCCACAAGCAGCAAGGCCGCGATGACGCCGCCCCAGACAAAGACATCCCACAAACCATGGTTCGCAGCGGAAAAATCCATACTACATCCTTTCTTCCCGTATCAACTGATACAGGTCCCGGTATTTCAAGGCGTTGAAGCCCTCCTTGGGCGCGGTCTGCAGATGGCGGCCATCCTTCAGGCTGAGCTGCAGAATGTTCTTCCGGAAGGTCTCAAAGCCTGTGATGGCATCAATGGGCACGGACACTTCCCCGACGCTCAAGCGGTGGCTGTCCATCTCCATAAGGCCCCTGGCGACTTCCTTTGGCTCGCCCTCATCCATCTGCTGAAGCAGGGTGTGCTCCTCATCATGCAAGCGGGACAGGCCGCCGTTTCCGCGCAGGCCTTGCCGGATTTGACCGGCCTGCCATACGGTCCAGTCCAGGATGCTGCGGTGCGTGAAATCCCCTTCCAGGTAGCCCTTATCGGTGTACTCCGCCTTGGCTTGGCAGCTTGCGCAAACCACCTGCCTGCCCTGGCCTTTGATGGTGTTCAGGCTTTCGCACTGAGGGCAAAGGTAGAGCGTGTGCTCGATGCCCTGGGCGGGGTTCTTGCCGCGGTAGGCGACCTGTTCCTTCTCCTGGCGGGCGTAGGCGTCTTCATACAGGTCTTGCTGCAAGATCCCGTTGATCTCCTCCCCGCTCATCTGGGCCAGCCGATCCTTGGTGAAGGTATTTATCACCTTGCAGCGGGTGCGCCCCTTACGGATGCCGCGCCCCCAGCGCGGCAGGGCAAAATACCCGCCTTCTATTCTGACGGTGACCAAGCCGGCGTTCATGGCTTTGAGCAGGCGGCCGGTGGCCGGGGGAAAGGGGCCGGTGCGGCCGTCAAATGTGGTGTTGCCCTCCACAAAAATGGCCAGGTTGCGGCCCTGCTGCAAGCGGCGCAGCATGGTCATGGTCATCTTCATGTCGGTCACGCCCTTTTGCTTGCCGATGCAGCCGAAGTAATCCACCAGCAGCTTGCCCAGCAGCTTGTTTTGCAGCAGGCCATGGCCGACCACAAAGCCCATGGGGGTCTTGAAGATTTTTCCAAGAAAGAAAAAGTCCAGTTCCGTCACGTGGTTGGCCACCACCACATAGGGCGCGGGCAGATCGGGCTCGGGGTCGGCTGTTGTGTTGAAACGCCAGGTAAAATACGGCAAAGCCAGAAACCTTGCGGCCTTGTACGCAAACTCCTGAACGCGCTGTTGTTGCAATGTAGCGGTGCTCACCTTGGCTCCTCTCCTGAGGCATTGTTCTGCGAAAAAATATGCTCTGAAAAAGAGTGTACCCTAAAAAGTCAATCCGGGCTTGTGTTTTTGCCTTTGGGGTCTTCCAGGCTCGCGCGCAGGGCCTGGGCGGCGCGCAGCCCGTCCACGGCGGCGGACAGGATGCCGCCCGCCCGCCCGGCGCCTTCCCCGGCGGGGAACAGGCCTTTAATGCTGGGTTCAAAGCCCTCATCGCGCACTGCCTGCACCGGGCAGGAGGAGCGCGCCTCCACCCCTGTCAGCACGGCGTCATTCATGTCAAAGCCCTTGAGCTGCCTGCCAAATTTCGGGATGGCTTCCTTGATGCCCGCCACCACGAAATCAGGCAGGCAGTCAGCAAGCATCGCGAAGGTGACGCCCGGGCGGTAGGTGGGCGTGACGGAACCAAAGCCGGTGGACAAGCGGTCCTCCATGAAGTCCCCCAGCAGCTGGCAGGGCGCTTTGTAGCCGCCCCCGCCCAGGGCATACGCCAGCTGTTCATACCTCCGCTGGTACAAAAAGCCGCTCAAGGGGTCATCGCCCTGAAGATAATCCTCCGGTCGCACCTCCACCAGCAGGGCGGCATTGGCGTTCGCGCCATCCCTGCGGGAATTGCTCATGCCGTTGGTGCACACCCCGCCTACCTCGCTGGCGGCAGGCATCACCCGCCCGCCCGGGCACATGCAAAAGGTGTACACGCCCCGGCCCTGGCTGCTTTGGTAGGAGAGGTGGTACTCGGCGCTGGGCAGCAAGGGCGCGGCCTTTTCTCCATGCTGGGCCAGGTTGACCAGCTGCTGGCTGTGCTCTATGCGCACGCCGAGGGAGAAGGGTTTTGGCAAAAGCGCCATACCCTTCCCATGCAGCATCGTTTGGGTGTCCCTCGCTGAATGGCCGATGGCCAGCAGCATGGCCGTACACGCCAAAGCCTTGATCTGTCCGTCTTTTACATAGCGCACGCCCGTCAGACGCTTGTTTTCAATGTCAAGGCCTGAAAGCTTTGCGCCGAAGATCACCTGCCCACCCAGGCGTTCAATCTCCTTGCGGATGTTGGAGACCACCCGGGGCAGCAGGTCGGTGCCGATGTGCGGCCGCTGCTGGTAAAGGATGCGTTCCTGCGCGCCAAAGCGGTGCAGGGTGCGCAGCACCTCGCCCACCAGCGGGCTTTTGATGCCGGAATTGAGCTTGCCATCAGAAAAGGCGCCCGCGCCGCCCTCGCCATATTGCAGGTTGCTCTCGGTGTCCAGGATGCCCAGGCGCTGCAGGGCATTCACGCTGCGGGCGCGCTGCTCCACCTGCAAGCCGCGCTCCAGCACGATGGGCTGTAAGCCGCAGCGCGCCAGGTACAGCGCCGCGAACAGGCCGCAGGGCCCCAGGCCCACCACCACAGGCGGCAGGGCAGAACTGGACCTGGGGGTATCAAGCGGCTTGATGGCGGCCGCCAATGTGACAGTCGGGTCCTTCGCCCGCTTCACCAGCTGCGCTTCATCCAGGCTCACTTCAAGGTCCAGCGTATAGATGATTTTGATGTTGCCCTTGTCCCGGGCGTCAATGCTCTGCTTGATGACACGGAAGGAGAGCACCTGGTCTTTTTTCAGGCGCAGCTTTTGCAGCGCTTTGTTCAGCGCCTCCTGCTCATCCTGGCCTGGCCGCACAGCCAGCATGCTCACCCGTATCATCGTCACACTGCCTTGTTGTCAATTCGCAAGCATTATACAACAAAGCACCCTGCCGCGGTAGGTCAGTTGCCCAGCTCGATGCTGATTTGGGTGAACAGGTCCAGCACGTCCTGTAAGTGAATGTTTTCCTTTTGCTCACCGGCGGCGTCCAGCACGATGCCGCCCTGGTGCATCATCAGCAAGCGGTCCCCGTGGGCGATGGCATAGCGCAGGTTGTGGGTCACCATCAAGGCGGTCAGCTGCTTGTCGCGCACCACCTTGTCCGTCAGCTCCATGATGAGGTCGCTGGTCTTGGGGTCCAGCGCGGCGGTGTGCTCATCAAGAATCAGAAAGTCTATGGGCGTCATCACGCTCATTACCATGGCCAGGGCCTGGCGCTGCCCGCCAGACAGCGAGCCCGCCTTCATGTCCATCATGTTCTCCAGCCCCAGCCCAAGGGGGCGCAGCTGGTCACGGAAAAATTCCCTGCGCTTCTTGTCAATGCCGGGCATCAGGTTCATGGACAGGGGCTTGTTGTGCGAAAGCGACATGTTTTCCAGGATGCTCATGCTGGCGCAGGTGCCCATGGCCGGGTTTTGGTGGATGCGCCCGATGCGCTTCAAGCGCTTGTGCTCGGGCATCTTCGTAATGTCTTTTCCATCAATGAGGATGCGCCCGCTGTCAGGCGGGATGCTGCCGCACAAAAGGTTTAGCAGGCTGGACTTGCCCGAGCCATTGGAGCCGATGATGGACACAAACTGCCCCTTGGGGATAGACAGATTGAAATCCTCAAACAGCATCAACTCCCGCACCGTGCCGGGGTTGTAGACCTTGCGCAGATGGTTCAGTTCAAGCATGCCGCTGCGCCCCCTTCTTCCCAAACAGCCAGGTGGACAGGATCGCCAGGAAGAGGACCGCGGTCACCAGCTTCATGTCGCCGGGCTTCAAGCCCAGGGCGATGGCCAGGCTGTAGCAGGCCTTGTACACCAAAGCGCCGATGACGGCCTTGGTGGTGGACTTGATCCATTCCACGCGCTTGAAGAGGTTGACGCCGATGATGACGGAGGCCAGGGCCAGCACCATGGCACCTGTGCCCATGGACAGGTCAAACAGGCGCTGCTGCTGGCACAGCACCGCCCCGCACAAGGCCACCAGGCCGTTGGCGATGACCAGGCCGGAGATGACCACGTTGCCCTTGTCGCGCGCTAGGCCGGTGACCACCGTGGCGTTGTCGCCCACCGCGCGCAGCAGCAGGCCGTAGCGGGTTTTCAGCAGCAGATCCAGGATGATTTTAATGAGCAGCACCAGGAAGGCGGCAATAATCAGCACCTGGACGCCCTGGGGGAGGGCGCTCACCAAGGTGTTGTTGCGAAACAGGGTGACGGCGGTGCGGGGGATGGACAGCAGGGAGCTGCCCCCCGTGATGCGCAGGTTGACCGAGTACAGGGCGGTCATCATGATGATGCCCGAAAACAGCGCGCGCACCTTGAGTTTGACATGGATGAGGCCGGTCAGCAGCCCCGCTGCCATCCCGCACAAGGTGGCGATCACCAGGGCCAGCACCGGGTTGACCCCGGCGATGACCAGGGAGGAGGAGACGGCTCCCCCCAGGGGGAAGGAGCCGTCCACCGTCAAATCCGGGAAATCCAAAATCAGGTAGGTAATCATAACGCCCATGGCCATCAGGGCATAAATCAGCCCCTGTTCCAGGGTCGAAGGCAGGGCGCGGGTGAAGGAGAGCAAGGCGTCAGGCATGGTATGTCCTTTCAGGAGAAGAGCTTGGGTTTATTCCAGGCTGCCCACTTCGTTCATGCCGGCAAGCTGGCTCTCGGGGATGACGATGCCCAGGGCCTGGGCGGCCTCGCTGCTGTAGTACACCGCGAAGTCCTTGAGGATTTCAAAGGGGATGCTGTCGGCGCTTTCGCCGTTCAGCACGCGGGCTGCCATCAGCCCGGTCTGCCGCCCCAGGGCGACATAGTCAATGCCCACGGTGGCGAGGCAGCCGTTTTTCACCTGTTCAATCTCGCTGCCATACACCGGCAGCTTTGCGGCGTCCGTCTTGTCCAGCACCAGGTCCAGGTGCTGCACCACCGTGTTGTCCGTCAGCATGCTGATGCAGTCCACCTTCTCAATCAAGCCCGGCAGGGCCAGGGGGATGTCAGCGCCGGTGGTGATGGTGCTTTCCACGATCTCAAAGCCAAATTCGGCGGCGGCTTCCTTGTACTGCCCGGCCTGCACCTGGGAGTTGATTTCACCCACGGTGTACAGCAGGCCGATGGTCTTTGCCTCCGGCTGCAAGGCGCGGATGAGGGCCAGCTGGTCGCGCACCGGGATCTGGTCGCTGGTGCCGGTGGCGTTGCCGTCAAAGGGGCGGTCGGCATAGGCCAGGCCGGCCTCAATGGGGGCGGAGACTGCGCTGTAAATCACCGGGATTCTGCCGTCCGCGGTGTTCACGGCGGCTATGGCCATGGGGGTGGCGATGGCGGCAATCAAATCCACGCCATTGCTGACAAAGCTATTGGCGATGATGGCCGTCAGCCCCATGTCGCCCTGGGCGTTTTGTTCATCCACCGTCAGGTTTTTCCCAACGACGAAGCCCGATTCCTCCAGGCCCAGCAAAAAGCCCTTATAGCAGTTGTCCAGGGAGGGGTGGTTGGCAAACAGGGCGACGCCGATTTCATAGGTGGGGGTTTCCGCGAGGCCGGCCAAGGGGAGCAAGGCTACAAGCAAGAGGGCACACAGCAGGGACATCAGTTTTTTCATGGGGTCATCCTCCTTTTTTCTTGGGGTTTGCTTTGTCGGAGGGTCTTTGTAGAAAAACCGCCCCAAGCATTCTGCTTGAGGCGGTGTAATCCGCGGTACCACTCAATTTGGCCAAAGGCCCACTCTCTCCACATGCCGACACATGTGACGCCTTGCTAACGGGCGCGTGTCCCGTCTGTTCCTACTCATCGCTTTTCGGACAGCCCTCAGAAGTCCATTCACCGCCGGCCCTGCACTGCCTTCCACCATCTGGCAGCTCTCTTGGTTCGGGCGCTGGCGCCTACTCGTCTTCCTCACAGGTTTATGGGGATTTTACGGCCACATAGCCCATCTGTCAAGCGGCCGCGGCTTGTTGACAGGCGGGGGCGCGCTTGTTAGAATATCCTTATGAACATTCGCTTTTCACGCTTTTTCACCGCTTGCCTGGCCTTTCTTTTTTTTGTATTTATCCTGTTTCCGGCCCAGGGCGGGGCAGAAGAGAACACAAAGAAAATCACCCTCACCTTCACCGGGGACTGCACCCTGGGCGGGGAGGAGTGGTTGAAGGACCAGGACTATTCCTTTGTCAGCCATGTCAACCGCTTTGGCTACGGCTACCCCTTTGAAAACGTCAGGGAGCTGTTTGAGGAGGACGACCTTACCGTCATCAACCTGGAAAACGTCTTCTATGACAGGACGGACAACCAGGCCAAGAAAAACTTCCGTTTCCGCGCGCCGACTGATTTTGCCAAAATCCTGTCATCGGGCAGCGTGGAGCTGGCCTTCCTGGGCAACAACCATGCCCTGGACTACGGCAAGCCGGGGCTGGACAGCACCATCCTGGCCATCAAGCGAGAGGGCGTGGACTGGTTTGGCAGCAACTACACCTACAACCAAACCCACATCTTTGAAAAAGACGGCATCAAAATCGGCTTCATCGGCTCCTACTCCGCCTACTGGTTTTCCCAGATGGACGCCTTCCGCAAGGCCTACCAGGCGCTGGAGGACGCGGGCTGCCAGGTCGTCATCGGCGTGGTGCATGACGGGATTGAGTACGCCCCCTACCGTCACAACCGCCAGATGGAAATGGCCAACTGGCTGGTGAACCGGGGCGCCAAGCTGGTCATCGGCCACCACCCGCACGTGCCCCAGGGGGTGGATGTGCTGGGGGACGCCACGGTGGTGTATTCCCTGGGCAATTTCTCCTTTGGCGGCAACAAGGACCTGGACATCAAGCGCCGCCCCGGCAAGCGCGCCGACCGCGCCCTGATTGCCCGGGTTGAACTGCAGTTTGACGAACACAAGGGATACCTGGGCCACCAGGTCAACCTCATCCCGGTGTCGCCGTCAGGCACGGCGGAATACAACAACTACCAGCCGGTGCTGCTGTCAGGGGAAGCGGCGCTTGAGACCATGGCCCTGGTGCAGGACGACACCCCCTTCACCCTGGCGCCTTTTGTGGAGGGCGTCGGCGCGCTGCAGGACTTTGTTCCAGTGAAGCGTGAGGAGGCCACGCCGGCGCCCTGAATCACCGCTTCGCGGACCAAAAATCAGGCAGGACGCCCAACCAGAAAACACAAGTTTTCCATCCATACAAAAAATCAAGGAATAACAAGATAAATCAAGCCGTCAAACCGCCGCCTTCCGGGCGGTTTTTTCTTTCTTTTTTTACCGTTTTGTGCTATACTAAGAGACGTTGAATCAGGCGTGAAAACAAGACGGCCTGTTCAAAAGGAAGAACGAGGTAAATCAATGGCAAGCGACAATTATCAAGACATCTCGGCGATGGCGACCCATGTGGACGCCGCCTATGATGAGAAGCAAATCCAGGTGCTGGAAGGGCTGGAAGCCGTGCGCAAGCGCCCGGGCATGTACATCGGTTCCACCGACCAAAACGGCCTGCACCACCTGGTCTATGAAATCGTGGACAACTCCATTGACGAAGCGCTGGCGGGCTACTGCACCCACATCAAGGTGCGCCTGCACAAGGACGGCTCCATCTCCGTGGTGGACGACGGCCGTGGTTTTCCCATCGGTTTGCACCCCAAACTCCAGCGCCCGGCGGTCGAAGTCTGCTTAACGGTGCTGCACGCCGGCGGCAAGTTTGGCGGGGACGGCTACAAGGTCTCCGGCGGCCTGCACGGCGTGGGCGCGTCGGTGGTCAACGCCCTGTCCTCCCACATGGAGGTGCTGGTGCGCCAGGGCGGCAAGATCTACCAGCAGGAGTACAAGCGCGGCAAAATTCTCTACGACCTGCGCGTCATCGGTGAAACCGATGAAACCGGCACCACCGTGCGCTTCTGGCCGGACATCAAGGGGGCAGACAACCCCGATGGCATCTTCGAGGAAGACGCCGTCTTCCGCTTTGACACCCTCCAGGGCCGCATCCGTGAGATGGCCTTCCTCAACAAGGGCATTCGCCTGGACATCACAGATGAGCGGGTGGAGCCGGAGGAGTCCAGAAGCTACCACTACGAAGGCGGCATTGTGGAATTTGTCAAATACATCAACAAAAACCGCAGCCCGCTGTTTGAAGAGCCCATCTACACCGAGGGCCTGAAGAACGACATCGCGGTGGAAGTGGCCCTGCAGTACAACGATTCCTTCAACGAAAACACCTACGCCTTTGCCAACAACGTGCGCACGCCCGAGGGCGGCACCCACCTGGCGGGCTTTTACGCGGCCCTCACCCGCGCCATCAATGACTATGGCCGGCGTTACAAGATTTTAAAGGACGCCGACGCCAACCTTAAGGGTGAGGACGTGCGCGAGAGCCTGGCGGCGGTCGTCTCCGTCAAATTAAAGGAGCCGCAGTTTGAAGGCCAGACCAAGTCCAAGCTGGGCAACTCCGAGGTGCGCGGCATCGTGGACAGCATGGTGTCTGAGCAGCTGGGCACCTACCTGGAGGAAAATCCCTCCATCGCCCGCGTCATCCTGGAGCGCTGCCTGGGCGCGGCCCGTGCGCGCGAGGCCGCCCGCAAGGCCCGTGAACTCACCCGGCGCAAGTCCGTCCTGGAATCAGCCTCCCTGCCCGGGAAGCTGGCGGACTGCTCGGAGACCGACCCCGCCAAGTGCGAAATCTTCCTGGTGGAGGGCAACTCCGCCGGCGGCAGCGCCAAGTCCGGCCGTGACCGCCACTACCAGGCCATCCTGCCCCTGCGCGGCAAGATTTTGAACGTCGAAAAAACCCGGCTGGACCGCGTCTTGATGAACGAAGAAATCAAGAACATGATCACCGTCTTTGGCTGCGGCATCGGGGAGGATTTTGACATCAACAAGCTGCGCTACCACCGCATTGTCTGCATGACGGACGCTGACGTCGACGGCGCCCACATCCGCGTGTTGATGCTCACCTTCTTCTACCGCTACATGCGCCCGCTGATTGAAAAGGGCTTTGTCTACATCGCCATGCCGCCGCTGTACAAGGTCACCAAGGGCAAGATGGAGCGCTATGTCTACAACGATGAGGCGCTGGAAGCCCTCTATGACGAGATTGGCCGCGATCCCAAACCGGAATTGCAGCGCTACAAGGGCCTGGGGGAGATGTCCTCAGAGCAGCTGTGGACCACCACCATGAACCCGGAAACCCGCACCATGATGCAGATCACCGTGGCCGACGCCATCACGGCGGACGAGACCTTCACCCTCCTGATGGGCGACCAGGTGGAGCCGCGGCGTGAGTTCATCGAGCAAAACTACGACATGGTTGCCGATTTGGACGTGTAATCCCCACGATCATATAGAAAAGAGCTTACTGACAGCATGAGTGATATCCAAGACAAACTGATCCCAACGGAGCTTGAAAAGGAAGTTAAAAAGTCCTTTATCGCCTACTCCATGGCCGTCATTGTCAACCGCGCCCTGCCGGATGTGCGCGACGGGCTCAAGCCCGTCCACCGCCGCATCCTCTACGCGATGAACGAACTGGGCATGACTTCTGACAAGCCCTACCGCAAAAGCGCGCGCATCGTCGGTGACGTCCTGGGCAAGTACCACCCCCATGGCGAGTCCTCCGTGTATGACGCCATGGTGCGCCTGGCGCAGGACTTCTCCATCCGGTATCTGCTGGTGGACGGCCAGGGCAACTTCGGCTCGGTCGACGGTGACCAGGCCGCGGCCATGCGCTACACCGAAGCCAGGATGAGCAAGATCGCCGGCCACCTGATTGGTGAAATCGACAAGGACACCGTGGACTTCATGCCCAACTTCGATGAGTCCATGATGCAGCCCACCGTGCTGCCCAGCCGTTTCCCCAACCTGCTTGTCAATGGCTCCTCCGGCATCGCCGTGGGCATGGCCACCAACGTCCCCCCGCACAACCTGGGGGAGGTCATCTCCGGCACCATCGCCATGATTGAAAACCCGGACATCACCCTGGAAGGCCTGATGGAGCATATCAAGGGCCCGGACTTCCCCACCGCGGGCATCATCCTGGGCGTGACCGGCATCCGGGAGGCCTACTACACCGGCCGCGGCCGCATCATCGTGCGCGCCAAGACCGATGTGGAGACCTTGCCCAACGGCCGCAACCGCATCATCATCACCGAGATTCCCTACATGGTCAACAAGGCCCGCATGATCACCAAGATCGCGGAGCTGGTGCACGAAAAGCGCCTGGAGGGCATCAGCGACATCCGCGACGAATCCGACCGCGAGGGCATGCGCGTGGTGATTGAGCTGAAAAAAGACGCGCAATCCAGCGTCGTGCTCAACTACCTCTTCAAGCACACCCAATTGCAGGAGACCTTTGGCGCCATCATGCTGGCCCTGGTCAACGGCCAGCCCAAGCTGCTCAATTTGAAGGAAATGATCGGACACTACATCGCCCACCAGGAGGATGTGGTGACCCGGCGCACCCGCTACGATTTGGACCGCTCCCTTGCCCGCGCCCACATCCTTGAAGGCCTGCTCAAGGCGCTGGACAATATCGACGCCATCGTCCACCTGATTCGCAGCAGCAAGGACACCGCCGAAGCCAAGCAGGGCCTGATGGAGCAGTTTGAGTTCTCCGAAAAGCAGGCCCAGGCCATTTTGGACATGCGCCTGGCGCGCTTGACCAACCTGGAGGCGGACAAGCTGCAGGCCGAGTATGACGAGCTGCAAAAGACCATCGCCTACCTGCAGTCCATCCTGACCGACCGTCACATGCTCTTAAGCGTCATCAAGGACGAGCTGGCCCTCATCCGCGACAAGTTCGCCGATAACCGCCGCACCGAGATTTCCCCGGTGGAGGGCGAGATTGACATTGAGGAACTGATTCCCAAGGACGACGTGGTGGTCACCCTCAGCCACTTTGGCTATGTCAAGCGCCTGTCACTGTCCAACTACCGCGCCCAGGCGCGCGGCGGCAAGGGCGTGACGGCCCTGGGCCTGCGCGAGGAGGACTACACCGAGCAATTGTATACGGTGCACTCCCACGATGATCTGCTGTTCTTCACCGACCAGGGACGCGCCTACAACGTCAAATGCTATGAGATTCCCGAGGCCGGGCGCACTGCGCGCGGCACCGCCATCATCAACATCCTGCCCCTGTACGCGGACGAGAAGGTCACCAACATGATTCCCGTGCCCAAGGAGGACCGCGACAGCCAGTTCCTCATCATGGCCACCAAGAACGGCCTGATTAAAAAGACCTCCCTGGCGCTCTACCGCAACATCCGCCGTTCCGGCCTCATCGCCATCACCCTGCAGGAGGGAGACTCCCTCATTGGCGCTGAGCTGATTGACGGTGGCGAAGTCATGCTGGGCACCCGCCAGGGCGCCGCCATCCGCTTCACCGACGACCGCATCCGCGCCTCCGGCCGCGGCAGCATGGGCGTGCGCAGCATCCGCCTGGACGCGGGCGACGAAGTCATTTCCCTGGCCTCCATCGAGGAGGGCGCCCAGGTGCTGGTGGTCACCGAGCACGGCTTTGGCAAGCGCAGCGAGGTGGAGGAATACCGCGTCACCAACCGGGGCGGCAAGGGCGTGAAGGCCATGAACCTGACGGACAAGACGGGTGAATTGGCGGCGCTGCTGATGGTCCAGCCGGAAGAGGACATCATGATTATCACCGATGACGGCACCATCATCCGCACCCCGGCGGAGGACATCCGCCAGACCGGGCGCAATGCCCAGGGCGTGCGCTTGATGCGCGTGGCCCACGGCAGCAGGATTGTCGACGTCGCCCGCGCGGAGCGCGAGCCCAAGGAAACCGAAGATGAAACGCCCGCTGTGGCAGTAGACCCGGACGAAAATCCGGTTGAGGACAGCGAGCAGGACATCTGAAAACCAATATCCACCAATTGAACGCCCACACCGGGCGTTCTTTTTTTGCGCGATTCAAGCAAAGGGAACAGTTGTAAAGCCCGCCTCAACTGGTATAATGAGCCGGTATGGCAAGCAAGCAAGCGTCCCTGGTCGGGGGCATTTCCATCCTGGGCATCGCCGGGCTCATCTGCAAGGTGGTCGGCGTTTTGTATTTGATTCCCCTTGCCAACCTGATTGGCCCGGAAGGGATGGGCGTATACAACCAGGTCTTTCCCAGCTACAACCTCATGCTGACCATCTCCTCCGTGGGCATCCCGGTGGCCATCTCCCGCATGGTGGCCGCGCGCACCGCGAAGCAGGAAAGCCGCAACCCCAACCGCGTGTTCCGCGCGGCGCTGGTCATCTTGAGCATCCTGGGCTTCATCAGCACCCTGTTAATGATGCTGTTTTCTGACAGTTTCGCCAAGGCCACCGGCACCCCGGAATCGGTCAAGGGCTTCCTGGCCATCGCGCCCAGCCTCTTCCTGGTGTGCGTGATGAGCGCTTTCCGCGGCTTCATGCAAGGCCGCCGCCGGATGTGGCCCACGGCCATCAGCCAGCTAATTGAGCAGGTGGGCAAGGTGGCGGTCGCCCTGCCGCTGGCCTATTCCTTCATGAGCCGTGGCGATTACGCCATGGGCGTGGCGGGGGCGCTGCTGGGGACTTCCTTGGCGGAGGCCGCGGCGCTGCTCTACATGGCGGTGGACTATGTGTTCTACCGCCCCCAGCTGTGCGCGGGCTTGCTGACTGACACCCGCCCCATGGAACCCTACCCCGCCATCACGCGGGAACTGGTGCTGACCGCCATCCCCATCACCATTGGCGCCTGCATCGTGCCCCTGGCGGGCACGGTGGACAGTTTCATGCTGGTGCGGCTGATGAAGGCCTACCTGCCCGAGCAGGTGGCGCTGTCCAACTACGGCATCTACGCGGGCCTGGTCATCTCCCTCATCAATGTGCCCACGGCGCTGGCCATGGCCATGTCCTCAAACCTCGTGCCCTCCATCTCCGCCAAGCGCGAACTTAAGGACAAGGAGGGCATCCAGCGGGATTCCATGGCTGGGCTGCGCCTGGCGATGGTGGTGGGCCTGCCTTCCAGCGTGGGCATGAGCCTGCTGGCCCTGCCGATCATGACCCTGCTGTTCCACAGCAAATACACCATGGAACAATTGCGCCTGGGGGCGGAGCTGCTGCAAATCAGCTCGCTCACCATCGTGGTCTTTACCCTGGTGCAGGCCTCCAGCGGCATCCTGCAGGGCCTGTACAAGCAGCGCATCCCCATGTACACCCTGGCTCTGGGCGTGGCCGTCAAAATCATCATCAACTACACCGCGGTGCAGCTGCCCTCCGTCAGCATCTACGGCGCGCCCTGGGCCTCGCTCACCAGCTATGTCATCAGCGCGGGGCTGAACATCTACTACGTGGCCAAGTACGCGGGATTAAAGCTGGACCTGCGGGATTTGCTATTGAAACCCTTCCTGGCCACCCTTGTCATGGCCGTCCCGGTGCTGCTGGTTTCGCGCCTAATGGGAAACACGCTCAACAGGAACTGGTTGGCGCTGGGCCTGGTCATCCTTTTCGCGGTGGCTCTCTACCTGATGTCCGCGCTCAAGCTGGGCGCCATCAAGCAGCAGGACCTGCCCGCGCGCTTTCAAAAGAGGTAAACAATGCATCAGATTACGATCGTCGCCCTGGGACCAGGCTCCCTGGACCTTCTCACCCTGGGCGCCTTGAAACAATTGAAAAAGAAACAGGCAATCCTGCTGAGAACCGCGCGCCATGGCGCGGTCAAGCTGCTCAGGCAGGAAGGCATCGCCTTTGACAGCCTGGACGCGCTGTATGACCAGGCGGAGGATTTTGATGCCTTCGCCAGGCAGGCGGTGGAAAACATAGAAAACTTGGCGCGGCAGGCAGCCCTGACCTATGCCGTTGCGGACCCCGCCCACGATGAAACAGTGCGTTTGTTGATGGAGCGCCTTCCGGACCAGGTCCAGGTTCTGCAGGGAGTGTCCCTGTCCGCCCCCTTTGAAACCGCCGCGATGGCCCAAGGCGCCATGCTGGTCACCAGCGCCATGAACCTGCGGTCCGTCAATGCCCAGCAGCCCTTGTGCGTGGTGGAACTCAACAGCAAGGCGCTGGCGGGCGATGTGAAACTGAAATTGCTGCCGGTGTTTGGCGCGGAAGCCCGGGTGCTCTTCTTCCCGCCCAGCGAGGCGGCCATCCGCTCCCATCTGCGTATGACGCTTGAGGACCTGGACCGTCAGCCCAGGTACAACCACACCTGCGGCTTTGTGGTCTTCCCGGTGCCCTTGCTGGACCGCGGCGCGTTTGACCCGGAGGACCTGCTCACCATCATGCGCATCCTGCGCGCGCCGGATGGCTGCCCCTGGGACAGGGAGCAGACCCACACCACCCTGGCCAAGTACCTGGTGGAGGAGGCCAACGAGGCCGCCTGCGCCCTGCTGGATGAAAACTGGGAGGAGGCCGCGGATGAGCTGGGCGATGTCTTTCTGCAGCTGGCCTTCCATGCCGTGGTGGGTGAGGAACACGCCACCTTCACCTGGCAGGACATGCTGCGCGCCATCTGCCGGAAGATGATCAGGCGCCACCCCCACATCTTTGGGGAAGTGAAGGCCGATACGTCCGCCCAGGTGCTGGCCAACTGGGATGAAATCAAAAAGGCGGAGCGCGGCGGCAAGGACCCCGGGGACCGCATGCTGGATGTCCACTGTGGGCTGCCGCCCATGCTGCGGGCTGAGAAGGTGCAAAAGCTGGCGGCCAAGGTGGGTTTTGACTGGGACAAGGCGGAAGAGGCCCTGGACAAGGTGCTGGAGGAGGCCGAGGAGCTGCGTCGTGTGATAGGGGACAAGCCCGCGGCCCTGGACGAGTTGGGCGACCTGCTCTTCTCCTGCATCAACACAGCGCGCTTGATGGACATTTCGGCCGA
>LSQX01286824.1_pt1 | contig 16661 bp, 13 predicted proteins | sample 654561 | NCBI WGS metagenome assembly LSQX01 (sample SAMN04489861, study PRJNA283612) | anaerobic digester metagenome | isolation source: 4 biogas reactors fed with cattle manure at either 37C or 55C with and... | place: Denmark: Kongens Lyngby | collected 2014 | reverse complement strand
GATGCGCTCCCACAAAAGCTGTGCCAAAAACCGGCAACGCAGCGACCGCTCTACTGTGGGAGCGCAACTCTTGCGCGAACAAACCATCCAGCCATACCCAACCCAATCGCGCATAAGATGCGCTACTACGGTGGCGCGAAGCGGATTAAATCCAAGAAAACCACATTAGCAACTGCTAATTTGAACCTACAGCAGTACGGCAATTACCAGCCAGCTTATAACCTGCTTGCTGTGCTTCTTGCTCAGTTTTAAAGTAGACCGTATTACGTTCGCTCAGCTTGGCGAAACTGGGGCAACGATCTTTAATGTGGTAAAGCTGATTGGTTTTGTTTCCTTTGATAGCTGTCGGCTGGATTGCTCCAGGCTGTGCGCGAGTAGGTTGAGGTGCTTGAGCTGTCTTTGCTGCCAAAGTCGGCTTGGAAACTGCTTGGGTCAATTGCCACTGCCGTTTGCCAGTGACAAATTCATTGTCGTGCCCCATATGTTTAGCAATACGGTTATTACGCTCTAGCTCCCACTCGCTAACTGGGTATTTTGTATGCCAGTCCATAAACAGTTTTTGCTGGGCTGGACTCATGCTCAATTGATAACGGTCGTGAATATAAAAGTTTACCCGTGCCACAAAACCCTTTACCTCATCGCGCGGCTCAAACACCCGTCCGTTGAAGTCCGTTTTACTGCTGCAGCGTCCATATTGTTGCTCAGCGTGTTTCACAACACCAAAGCGATAGTTAGAGCGGTCGGCGTTGACCTCTCCTATCACTGGCGACAGGTTATGCATGTCCGCTTCCATAACATTAAAAACCGGATCGGTGGCATTACAGTTTTTGCGCCCACCCTCCTGCCAACACTGTCGTTGCCGTCCAAGCCAACTTGCTGGAACAATATGTTCCCACTCGATACGCTTAGCTCTGTGGGCTTGGGAGCGAATCGTATAACCGCAGCTGGGCATATCAACCACCCCACCACTATTACCTGTCCACTGCCAGTCACAACCGCAATAAAGCGTGCCCAAATGACCCTGATAGTTTTGGTCGGCATACACAGTTTCACGCAGCAAAACTTTTGCCGCAGAAAAATTTTCGGGTGCATCTGCAGGCTGCAAGTACAGTAAAATAGCTGCACTGATGGCGCTGGCTAAGAAAACGGCTAGGGTTTTTAAATTCAGTTGTTGTGGTTTTTTACGTCGTGCCAAAATACAGCCTTACCAATAAAACGCACAATTGCATCGAGGCAACCTCAGGCAAACTGTGCGTAAAGAGATGGGTGATGGGTTAAGCGATGAGATCTTTATAACGGAAGCTTTGTAGCAGCTTAAGCATTTGCTCTGCAGGAATAGGTCGGCTTACAAAATAACCCTGCACTTCATCACAAGCGCTTTGGGTTAAGAAATCAAGCTGTTCGCGGGTTTCGATTCCCTCAGCGACCACTTTGATATTCAGGTTGTGCGCCATGCTAATGACGGCCTTAGTAATCTGTGCGTCTGCATTATTGGTGGCAACGCCCTGAATAAAAGCTTGATCAATTTTGATGGTGTCTGCGGGGAACACTTTTAAATAGTTAAGCGATGAGAAACCTGTACCAAAATCATCTATCGCTAAACGCACACCCAATTCACGCAAGCGCGTAAATTCTTCAATGACACTTTCAGCATTATCCAGCAGATGGTTTTCTGTTAGCTCTAACTCGAGCAAATGCGCTGGCAAACCGGTTTGCTCTAGAGTTTTAACCACCAAGCCCAGAATATTGCCTTGACGCACGTGGTGTACCGACAAATTTACAGAAACAGCTACCGGGTAACCATGCTGCTTCCAGTGCTTAGCGTGATTGCAGGCTTGCTCTAACACTTGCTCAGTAATGGCTTTGATTAAACCTGTTTCTTCAGCAATGGGGATAAACACAGCAGGTGATACAAGACCTAGCTCGGGATGATTCCAGCGCACCAAGGCCTCTACCGAGCTGATTTTTTGCGTAAGCAGATCTACCTTGGGCTGATAATGCGCACAGAGCTCACCATTGGCAATGGCATAGCGCAACTGTTGTTCAAGCTCCAGCCTTTCTAGGGCGGATGCCTGCATGCGCTCATGATAAAACTCAACGGTGTTTCCACCGTGATACTTAGCCTGCTTCAATGCCATGCTTGCTTGGGTAAGCAGATCACCTGCTTCAATTGCATGCTCAGGCATCAAGCTGATACCGATGGAGGTGGTAATAATTAAACTTTTATCAACCAGTTCAATGGGACGGCTAATGCGCTCCAAAGTAAGCTCTGCCAAGCGTCTTAAACTGGCAAAGCTGCCATATTGGCGCAAAATAATGGCAAATTCGTTACCACTTAAGCGCGCAACCGTATTGGCTTGTGAAAAAATGTCGTTAAGACGACGGCTGACTTGTACGAGCAACTGATCTGCACTTTCCACACCTAAGCTTTCATTCAAAACTTTGAATCGGTCCAAATCTAAATGCAGTAAAGCAAAACGGTTGGTTTTATCGTGGGAATAGGCGATTGATTCATTTAAACGTTGCTGAAAAAGCTCTCGGTTAGCCAAGCCGGTTAGCGCATCGTACTCGCTGAGGTATTTTACTTTCTTGCTATTTGCTTGGGCCGCACTGAGCACTTCATCGTTTTGCAATCGTTTGGTAATGTCTCTGCGCGTGCCCAGCATGCGTAGTGCGCGCCCTTGTTCATCGCGCTCCACTACCCGACCGCGGTCCTCAATCCATACCCAATGCCCATCCGCATGGCGCATGCGGTATTCGGCATAATACTCTTGCGTATGCCCTTTTAAGTGACCAACCATGGCTTTGCGCAAATCTTTTAAATCATCTGGATGCACAAGCGGGCGCAGATCAAGCAGCATGGATTGCCCTTGCTCTGTCGTCAGACCAAGGATTTCTTCGGTGCGTGTGTGATAGACCTGCTGTTCAAGCAGATCCCAATCCCATAAAGAAAGCTCACTCGCCTCGAGTGCCAACTCTAAACGTTCTTGAGCTGCCGCCAACTGGGTTTGTGTCTTTTCTAATTCATAGTTCATTGATGGTTTTTTTTGCTGTCGTAGCATCTAATAACAACTCGCATAGCTAAATAAAGTGTTCCTATAAAGCTCCAATCACTTAAGGCTTTATGACTGCTGTTACCTATTTAGCAGAGCTTTGCCTTAACAATGGGCGCATGCACGCCAGCTCGCTTATCTACTGAAATATACTTCTGGTATTGGGTATACAAACACGTATGCGTTGTTTTATTAACTTATCCGTACTCAAAAAAGGGCAAATCCTTACGCTGCTTACTTCAACCCTTCTCATGCGTCACACCACTCGCACCGTACTTTAATCAAGCGTAATAGCAAAACGCCTGCACGCATATTATGCGATGCGCTTCACAATAAGCAATGCACTATAAATTAATTTTGACTTTGGTCAACAGAAAACAAGGTGCAAAATGATCCTTTAGTACGCTAGACAACTAGAACCACAGTTAAAAGCTTTTCTGCCATTTACATTTGCCTGCTGCTTGCCAAAACAGATAAACCTCTGGAATACAGTGCAGCCAGCAGCTTCTGTAAGATGTTCCAGAGGCTGCTTTAGCTGATTCAGGGGGAGTCAGTGAAGTTAAAAATTAAGGCGATAACGCATTGTCAGCGTTCGTTTAAAGTCTTTAACAACGATTAAAGAATCACGCAACAACTCGCGTTCAAACTTATTCAGGCGCTTAAATTCAATTTCATTGGGAATTTTGTCGTGCACAGCGTCAGTCTCGATAACTCGGGCAATTTGTTGTTGCAACCGTAACTGAATAAAGAATGACAGTGCTTCCGCCAAGTTATTGGCCACTTCTTGGTCAATAATATGCTTTTGTGTCAGCAACTCGATACGCTTAAATGTGTTGGTTTCAGTGATTTTCTGCTCAAGCGCTAAGGTACGCACGCCATGCACGATAGGGAAAACCCCAGCTTTCTTAATATCCAATCCACTGCCGGTTAAACGACCAAAGAAGGACAAGGGTGTATCAAAATCCAACGCACTGCGGGAAAAATGCGCGAAAAACATGTCGTTATCTTGAATGCGTCTGAAGAAAATATTACGTGATACTTTAAAGAGCGCGGTATTACCTGCCACAGGCTTACTGTCTGCAGCGATGGCTAAGTTCATCAAAGCGTCCCCGTCACAGCTTTTACTCCAGCGGGTTAGCTTTTCAGCCCATTGTTTAGCCGAGTTAACCCATTCCGGATTGGACACCATGATGTTGCCAGGACAGGGTGGGAAACCAAATGAAATAAGCGTTTCACTAAATTTCTGCATGGTTTTATGCATTTCTGGCCAGTCCAAGCCATCACGATAAATCACACCGTTGTCTTGGTCGGTTTTCATGATTTGCTCGCCGCGTCCTTCCGAGCCCATCACAATCAAACACACATGCGGATGCACTTCCTTGGGTACAATCAAGTCAAATAGTTTGCTCAAAATCCGTGCATTCATTACCGACAGCAGCTCCATCATAAAGCGCGTCTTAACGCCCGATGAAATTAACGCTTTAATCAGATCAAACAAACCAAACGACGCCTCACGCAGCTCCTCAATGGTTTGTGCACGCTCTACCCGCAGACCAATCACATGCGAATGGCTAGAGAAATAACTCAAAACATCCGTCAGCTCAATCACGCCCACTAACTTCTTGTTATCATCCATTACCACCACACGCTCAATGCGCTGCTGCGTCATAATGATCAGTGCGTTAAACAGGTAATCATCGGGCCGAATGGTTATCAGGCGGTAACTGGCGATTTCCGACACATCGGTATCGAGCGGTAAATGATTTAAAATCGCCGCATCCAACAAATCTGTACCAGTGACCATGCCATAGCGCATGCCTTTCTGCGCCAGCATGCAGTCGGCTTTACTTTCACGCATTAAGCGCGTGGCCTGCTCAATCGAGGTTCCCTCAGGCACTATTAATGGCTCGCGAATGGTGCTGTCCTGAATGCGCGCCAACATAAACTCAGCCATATCCTGACTGGGCGCCTGCTGGGCAACAATTTCGCGCTTAGCTCTTAAGTTTTGTTGGAAAAAATCAGCAAAACTTGGGTTGCTGTCAATCAAATCAAACAGCATTTGTGTGGGTAGTAGGTGGCAAACTGTAGGCTCTACGGCGGTGAAGCGATGAATAGCAGTGCCATTAAAGAGTGACCAGCTACCAAAGTACTCATCTTGTTCGTAATACATAAATACGCTCAAGGCTGATGAACTGCTGGCTTGTTGCTGAGCGGGATCCGTTTCTGCAACACGGCCACTGTGCAAAACATAGATCCCCTTTGGGACTTCACCAGTTTCTAAAACCACGTCCCCAGGTGCATATTCAATACGTTGGATAGCACCCAATAATGCTTCTTGCTCATGCTCGTTTAACACGCTAAAGGGCAAATTGTGTAGGTTGAATGTAGCTGACATGCGCTTCTCCTTGTTGTTATGTTGGCGCGGGTACAAAACCTTTTTGCTGAACACTACAAATTACTATATTGCCTTGTCATACTATTACTAACTGACTTGAGTCAAGACGCCTCAGTAATTTAAAGTAAATTTGCGAATCACTACTCTATACATTCAGTGTTAACGACTCTACGCCTGCTTAATCCACCGAATGCGCATCCTAGCCGCTTTCCACTATAAGATTACTTAGCGAACACACTACCCTATACTACTGCAATACCCTTCCAATTAAGAGGATAGACTCATGTTGATGCTGATTTCACCAGCAAAAACCTTGGATTACACTACGCCGCCCACCACTAAGCACCACACGCAACCACAGTTTTTGCCACAAGCACAGGAATTAGTCACTGTTTTACAGCAGTACAGTCCAGCGGACTTAGCCAAACTCATGAGCCTGTCAGACAAGCTTGCTGGTCTGAATGTAGCGCGTTTTGCCCAATGGCAGCCTGACTTTACTCCAGAAAATGCCAAACAAGCGCTGCTAGCCTTCAAGGGCGATGTCTACACTGGTCTGGATGCTTGCTCTTTAAGCGAAGCCGAACTGAGCTACGCACAAAAACACCTTAGAATTCTTTCTGGACTGTACGCGGTATTACGTCCGTTGGACCTCATGCAAGCCTACCGCCTAGAAATGGGTACCAAACTGGTCAACCCACAGGGCAAAGACCTCTACAGCTTCTGGGGCGATAGCATTACCGAGCACTTGAATCAGTACATGCAAGAAAACAGTCTCTCAACCTTGCTTAATTTGGCTTCCAACGAGTACTTTAAAGCCGTCAAGCCAAGCAAGCTGCAAGCAAACCTTGTCAATGTCGATTTTAAGGATTTAAAAAACGGTCAATACAAAATCATTAGCTTTTACGCTAAAAAAGCACGCGGCATGATGGCGCGTTACGTAATACAAAACCAAATTAACACCGTAGCCCAATTACAAACATTTGACAGCGACGGCTACTACTTCAGCACCGAGCAGTCCAAGCCCAACCATCTTATTTTCTTACGCGAACACGCGAACGAGTCCTAACCAACATGATACCGCCTGTATTATTTCCACTCTTTACTTGGCTGGCGTTGCTCATACGCTACCCAAAGCGCACTCTTGCGATTGCCGTGCCGGTTTTCACTGGAATATTAGGCATTGCAATATGGGTGCAGTGGCAAGAAAAAAGCAACGAGCACCTACTCAATCAGTTGAGTATCGAGCTGGCTTATTCTACAACCATCTGCCCAATTGACCGCCCGCTGGCGATAACAGTAGACAACACCACTGAACACAGATTAAAAGAGCTACGCTGGCAGGTTGCCGCCTACCAACCTGGCGAGCGCGCCAACCTAGACCGCTCTGGTTTTGATGAAACCAGCTACATGCTGCCCAATGTGTTGCCGGCTAAACAAAGCTGGCAACACTGTTTGCCATTGCCCAACCTTAGAGCCGGTTACCGCGCCAGCACCCTGGAGTACAGCGCACAGGATTTGAAAGGTAAGTTTGAGCGATAAAATCGCTTCACAGGCAACACAAGCCTGCGACAAAACCCACCGTTCTACTCAGCCAGCGCTTTAACCCAGCCCTGCATCACCTCATTCATTTGCGGATTAGGCGCCTGCATAAAGGTAATCACAAAGCTGTCGGTAAGCTCGCACACGCCAAAAGAGCGCGGACGCGGCGCCATCGCCTGTGGACTAGGCAATTTAATGCCAAAACAAAAAATCAAACTCTTCGCCGCACTAATACCTTCAGCAATCTCACCATTAGGCAGCGCGCGGGTATGGGCATAATGATCAAAATCCGCAATAAAACAGGCGATAGGATCCGCACTGATCTTCTCCTTCAGCTCGGCGATAATTTCATCCACCGAAGCAAAACGGCTGCCCTCTTTAGCCAAGGTAAAAGTAAAGGTTGGATAGGTATCCATAAAATTAGAAAACTGCATAATGATCACCCTACTATTTAAATAATTTAAATTATTATATAGCTTTTACACACCGAACTGTCCGTACTTTTTTATTTCAAGCACACTGGCACGACTAAAAGGCAAGGCGTGAAAGACTAGCCGCTTTACAACAGACTCGTTACCATGCGTAACAATATCCAAGAGCACTGCATGTACATATACCGCTTAGTTTTCATTCTCGTTATCGGCATTTATTTATTTTCACCGGCCATCATGGACTGGTGGACCGCTGTGGATAACGAATGGTATCGCCCCTACCTGCTGTGGCTCATTCTCATCGTCGTTACCTTCTTACTCCAAGCCCAGCGAGATACTGATGAGTTTTAGTCTTACCCAGCTGGTTCTCATCAGCATTTCCTACTTAATCACTCTCTTCGCTGTTGCTTGGATGACCGAGCGCGGCTGGGTTCCGCGTCGACTGGTACGCCACCCCATCACCTACACCCTATCCATAGGAGTCTACGCCAGCTCGTGGGCGTTCTACGGTGCAGTTGGGTTAGCCTACCGATACGGCAACGGTTTTTTATCCATCTATCTGGGTTTATCAGGCGCTTTCTTACTGGCTCCGGTGCTTCTATATCCAATACAACAGCTTACGCGCACGCACCAGCTTTCATCACTGGCGGATCTATTTGCCTTCCGTTTCCGTAGTAGCACCGCTGGCGCCGTGACAGCCCTGGGTTTACTCATCGGCTCCCTCCCCTTGCTGGCACTGCAAATACAGGCCGTAGCAGAAACCGTCAGTATCATGACCGGCAGAGCCATCCTTAATGAAATAGCCTTGTTTTATTGCGTACTCATCGCCCTGTTTTCTATTCTTTTTGGCGCACGCCACTCAGGCAGCCGTGAAAAACACGAAGGCTTAGTATTTGCCATCGCCTTTGAGTCACTGGTCAAACTCATCGCTATCCTTTGCGTGGGCGGCTACGCACTCTGGTATATTTTTTCTGGACCAACCGATTTAGAAAACTGGCTCCTTGATAACAAACAGTTTCTTAACTACATGCAGGTCCCACTGCAAGAAGGTCCATGGCGCACGTTACTGCTGCTGTTTTTCTCCTCTGCCATTGTTATGCCGCACCTGTACCACATGGTGTTTACTGAAAACCTCAACCCTCGCGCCATGATGACCGCCAGCTGGGGCTTGCCCTTATTTTTACTGTTGATGAGTTTGCCCGTGCCCATTATTTTATGGGCAGGGCTCAAGCTCGAAGTAGCCAGCATTGCAGACTACTTCACCCTAGGGCTGGGTATTACCGTCAACAACCCCAACCTTGCCTTAATCGCATTTATGGGCGGCCTATCTGCAGCCAGTGGCGTGACCATCGTCTTAACCATTGCCTTATCGGGCATGGTGCTTAATCACCTGATATTGCCGCTTTACCCACCCAGCGCAGAAAACAACATTTACCGCTGGCTCAAGTGGAGCAGACGCTTATTAATTTTTGCCATTATTGCCGCTGCCTACACCCTTTATATCGTCCTCAGCTCCAATCCAGACCTTTCCAGTTTAGGCATCATTGCCTTCGCCGGCACACTGCAATTCTTTCCCGGTGTATTAGCCACCCTGTACTGGCCTAAAGCCAACCGTTATGGCTTTATTGGCGGTGTTACTGCAGGGTTACTAATTTGGGGAGTTGGACTATTACTGCCCTTGCTGTCTAACGTGCGCCACCTAGTGGTTCCCGGGCTAAACCTGAACTACCAGCTTGATCCCAATAGCTGGCATAACTACAGCATCTTGGCGCTAAGCGTTAACTGCAGTATTTTCGTCGTGGTCTCCTTAATCACCCGCACTAGCAAAGAAGAAAAGCGTTCCGCGCAAGCTAGCGCAATTAACAAAGTCATCATGCCGGAGCGACGTACCCTGCAAGCTGGTTCAGCGCAGGACTTTGCCCTCGCCCTAGCCAAACCCTTAGGCGCCATGACTGCACAGCGCGAGGTTGATCACGCACTGCAGGAGTTGGGTTTGCCCTTTGACGAAAGCCGCCCCTTTGCCCTCAGACGATTAAGAAACCAGATCAAGGCCAACCTTTCAGGTCTGATGGGACCGAGCATTGCACAAGACTTAGTCAGCTCCTTCCTGCCCTATACCAACGACAGCGAATCCTATCAAACAGAAGATATTCACTTTATTGAAAGCCGACTGGAAGACTACCGCTCACGCTTGACAGGCTTGGCTGCCGAGCTGGATGCACTGCGTCGCTACCATCGACAAACCCTACAAGACTTGCCGCTGGGTGTTTGCTCGCTCTCCGCTGATCATGAAATTTTGATGTGGAATCGCGCTATGGAAGCGCTAACCGGCATTGCCGCTGTGCGTGTCATAGGCTCACGCATTCAAAATATTGACCAACCTTGGCAAGAGTTGCTGACGGACTTTGTGCAAGGCAGCGACAATCATTTTTATAAGAAAAAACTACAAAGCCAATATGAATCACGCTGGCTCAACCTTCACAAAGCCGCTATCGACCAACTGGTTTCATCCGGTGCGGGCGGACTGGTTCTATTAATAGAAGACACCACACAAACCCGTCTACTGGAAGACAAGCTCATGCACGCCGAACGCTTGGCTTCTATTGGCCGCTTGGCTGCCGGCGTGGCGCACGAAATCGGCAACCCCATCACTGGCATTGCCTGCTTAGCGCAAATTGTACGTGAGGAACGTACCGAGGATGCTGAACTGCTGGAAATCAGCGAACAAATCATCGAACAAACCAAGCGTGTAACTCGCATTGTGCAATCCATGATGAATTTTGCCCGCTCTGAACACCAAATTAGAGAGCAATTTGTCCCAGTGCAGCTATTTGATGTGTGCAATGAAGCAATCAACCTGCTACGACTCAATCAACAGCAAAAGCCCGTTGATTTTATTAACCAAATAGACCCACACTTTTTTGTGCTTGGCGATGCACAGCGTTTAGGTCAAGTATTTATTAACCTGCTCGATAACGCCCGCGATGCCAGCCCAGCCGAATCAAGCATCCGCATTAGCTCACGCGCTAGCAGTACTGAAGTCTGGTTATACATTGAAGACCAAGGCACGGGTATTGATGCGGCCTTTATCGAGCAACTGTTTGAGCCTTTTTTCACCACCAAAGATCCCGGTCAAGGTACTGGACTTGGTTTGGCCATGGTGTTTTCCATTATCGAAGAGCATCAAGGTGATATTTCTATTGATAGCCCTTGTGATAAGGTTAACCAACGTGGAACCCGTTTTTGTATTCGTTTACCGCGGCACACTCCAACAAAAACCAACGTGCCAGCACTAATCGAGCAATAACCCTCTTGAGAGAAAGCAATGCCCCATATTTTAATTGTTGAAGATGAGCCCATTATTCGCTCGGCCTTAAAGCGTTTGTTGGAACGCAACGGCTATCAAACCAGCGAAGCTGGCTCAGTTCAGGAAGCACAGCCTTTGTTGGCTGCCAATGAATTTGACCTCATCGTCAGTGACTTGCGCCTTCCCGGTGCACCCGGTACTGAAATGATCAAACTGGCTGGAGAAATCCCCGTACTGATCATGACCAGCTATGCCAGCCTGCGCTCAGCCGTGGACTCTATGAAACTGGGTGCCATCGACTATATAGCCAAGCCCTTTGAACATGACGACATGCTGCAAAGCATCGCGCGTATTTTACAAGAACGCCAACAGCAACCGGATCCAGCTGATACGGTAAAAACATCATCCTGTGATAACAGCGACTTAGGCATTATTGGCAGCAGTCCGGGCATGTTAACGCTGTTCGATAAAATTCGTAAAGTTGCCCCCACCGATTCCAACGTGCTGATTCAGGGTGAGTCAGGCACAGGTAAGGAACTGGTTGCTCGCGCTTTACATCGGCTCTCCAAGCGTGCGCAGGAGCCCATTATTTCAGTCAACTGCGCGGCTATTCCAGAAAGCCTGATTGAGTCAGAATTATTCGGCCATGAAAAAGGCGCTTTCACTGGTGCAGATCGCGCCCGCGCAGGTCTGGTTGAAGCCGCCCACGGTGGCACACTGTTTCTAGATGAAATTGGCGAGTTACCCCTAGAAGCTCAGGCGCGCTTATTGCGTGTTCTGCAAGAAGGGGAAATCCGCCGTGTCGGCTCAGTACAGTCACAAAAAGTCGATATCCGTTTGATTGCAGCAACACACAGAGACTTAAAATCCTTATCGCAAAGTGGCCTGTTCCGTGAAGATCTCTACTACCGCTTGCATGTGATCGCCCTGAACCTTCCCGCCTTGCGCGAGCGCGGTGATGACATTATTGAAATTGCCAAGGCTTTGCTTGAACAGCAACGCTTGCGCCTTGATCGTGAGCCCATGAAATTTAGCAAGCAAACCCTAACCACGCTGGAAAAATACCCTTGGCCGGGTAACGTCAGAGAGCTGGAAAACGCCATTGAGCGTGCGGTGATTCTGTGCGAAGGCACTGAGATAAATACCGAATTGCTAGGGATTGATGTAGAAATTAAACATTCCAGCGTGGAAGAAGAAACCTCCTCATCCAATACGGATCCTTCTATGGAAGGCTATTTCCAGCGCTTTGTTTTAGAGCATCAAGATCACATGACAGAAACGGATCTGGCGAGCAAATTGGGCATTAGCCGTAAAAGCTTGTGGGAGCGCCGCCAACGTCTAGGAATCCCGCGTAAAAAAGGCTCTAAAAGCGACAGCAACTGATGTCGTGAGCTGATTTTTAGCACTGTCAACACGCAAATAATTATTCAGTGTTTTCTTAAGTCTCACTGGTAACTTACTATGAGCCAATCCTTCAAAGACCTCTCTATCTTTATTCGCGCCAACCTCTGGTTGGTGCCGGTTATCGCAGCACTGCTGGGCGCTGTATTTTACTATGCTGCCCCGCCGCCACCCATGCACATGACCATCAGCGCAGGATTTCCTACCGGTGGTTATGAAACCTTTGCTAAAAAACTCAAAACTGAGCTGGCCAAGCAAGGCTTTGAGCTAGAAATTATTAACAGCAGTGGCTCACAACAAAACGCAGAGCGGCTACTCGACCCAAACAGCGGTGTCGATATTGCCTTGCTGCAAAGTGGTCAGGAGTTGGGGTTAAACGAGAATGAGCGCGCGCAATTATTCAGTCTGGGCGCTATGTATCAAGAACCTTTGTGGTTATTTTTACGCAAAGGGGTAAAGGTTAACACCCTGGCCGACTTAGCCAAATACCGCGTTGCCATTGGCAGCCCTAATGGCGGTAGCAGTCTTATTGTATTGCCTCTGCTGCAGGCAAACGGCATTGACATAGACAACCTAGGTGACAACTGGCATCTGTATTCTGGTCCCAAAGCAACTCAAGAGCTGTTGGAAAAAAAACTCGATGCTGTGTTTCTCATGGTGCCGCCCGAAAACGAATTTATTCAAAAATTCGCCAGCAACCCCGAAGTGGAATTGTTTCATTTTGAGCGCGCTATCGCTTATGAGCGGCACTTTCCTTTTGTGAAAGGCTTGGAGGTTAACCAAGGCTTGCTCAGCATTGCCCAAAACCTACCCAAAGAAAATACCACCACCCTGTCTTCCAAGGCTTTATTGGTGGTTAACGACTCATTCCACCCCGCATTAACCCCACTGGTTTTAGCTGCGGCGCGCGAAGCCATGAAAAAAGGCACCCTGCTCGATGAGCCGGACACCTGGCCGATTGAAGAACAAAACGCTTTTCCAATGCTCGATGAAGCCGCCTATTTTTACACCAAGGGTTTACCGTTATTGCAGCGTTATCTGCCGTTTCGCATTGCCTCACTGGCCGACCGCTACATCATCTTGCTGTTCCCTTTACTGGTAGTGCTGTTTCCCCTGTTTAAAGTGGCAGGTCCTGTCTACCGCTGGCGTATCCGCTCGCGCATCTATCGTTGGTATAAAATCCTGCGTGATATCGACAAAAAGCTACTGAAAGACACCACACCCGAAAACCTAGAAGAAGAAATCCAGCGTTTGCTGTTGATGCAAAACGATCTGGCTAAAGTGGAAGTACCACTGGCTTTTACCCATGAGCTGTATGAGCTACATCTGCATGTGCGCTATGTAGTACAGCGCCTAAAACAGCTGCAAGACTCCAATGACTCAGCACAACCATCCTATAACCACCCAATTCTTTAATACAGCAGTCCCTTATGCCCATTCATCATTGTGTTATTCATTTTCTCGAAAAAAAGCCTGACGACAGCCCAGCATCCCTTAACCTGAGCGCTGAGCCACTTAGCGACCAAGACAAGCTGGAAAACCTGTTGGCTGATTTAAACCATCACTACAACAGCAAGCCGAGCAAGTCTTGGGCGTTTTTTAATAACAACCAAAGCACCGGTTTGGCCCAGCAATTAGAGTTATTGCTAACCGAGCAGCTGGATTTCTACAGCCTAAGTGAGCAACTAGCCAAAGCCTGGCAAAAAACACTGAACGAGCAACAAATTTTTATGCGTGCTCACCTGTGCTTAATGCATTACCGCCAAGGCGCGGGTGATTACCTGCTGATTACATTTTTGCCGCAAACCCAAGGCTTTAGCATCAACGCTGCACTTGAACTTACGGATGTGCAGCACCTGGATTTAAGTCAAATGAGTCTTGCTGCCCGTATTAATCTGAGCGAATGGCGTAATAATCCCAAGTCCAAACACTATATTTCTCTACTTAAAGCCAAGGGCGGCAAAAAAGTCACCGAAGCTTTCGCTGAGTTTATCGGTTGCGAAGAAGGTGCAGATGCTCCCAGCGAAACCCGCACCCTACTGCAGGCGTTTAGTGATTATGTCGATGACAACGAACTGAGCGAAGAGCACGTCAAGGAAAAAACCAACACCCTGGTGCGCTATGCTAACCAACAAAGCCGCCAAGGTGATGCCGTTGCACTCACTGAACTGTCTGAAGTACTGGATGAGGAAAACCCACAGGCTTTTTACAACCATATTCGTAATAAAGACTACGGCTTAAGCCCCTACGTCCCTACCGATCGCCGCACCCTGAGCCAGTTTCAACGTTTTAGTGGCCGCGCTGAAGGACTTTCAATTAGCTTTGAGGCACACTTACTGGGTTCTAAGGTTGAGTATGATGAAGCTCAAGATACGCTGATCATTCGTAACCTACCGACTCAGCTCAAAGACCAGCTAAAAAGGCAGAATTAGGATGTTTGCCGTTGCCCCGATGTTGGACTGGACCGATCGCCACTGCCGTTACTTTTTACGCTTGCTCAGTCGCCGCGCTACTCTGTACAGCGAAATGGTGACCACCGGTGCTTTAATTCATGGTGATGCGCAGCGGCATCTTGCGTTTAACGACACTGAACATCCCTTGGTGCTGCAGCTAGGCGGCAGCGTGCCGCAAGAAATGGCGCAGTGCGCGCGCATGGCGCAAGACTGGGGTTATGACGAGGTCAACATCAATGTAGGTTGCCCGAGTGACCGCGTGCAAAACAACATGATTGGCGCCTGTTTAATGGCGCACCCTGAGCGTGTCGCCGAGTGCGTGGATGCCATGCGTCAAGCGGTGGATATTCCCGTGACCGTTAAACACCGCATTGGCATTAACGGCCGCGATAGCTATCAGGCGCTGGTGGATTTTGTCGGCATGGTAGCCGAAGCTGGCTGTGAGCATTTTATCGTACATGCACGCATTGCGATTTTAGAAGGTTTATCGCCCAAGGAAAATCGCCATGTGCCGCCACTACGTTATGAGGTAGTGCAACAGCTTAAGCAAGAGTACCCGCACCTACAGATGACGCTTAACGGCGGCATTAAAACCCTTGACGAATGCGAGGAGCACTTACAAACCTTTGAAGGTGTGATGCTTGGACGTGAGGTATATTCAAACCCTTGGCTACTCACTGAGGTGGATCAGCGACTGTATCAAGACAACAACAGCCTTGCGCCAACAAGTCGCAGTGAAGTCATGCTCAAACTGCGTGCTTACATTGAAAGCCAGGTTGCACAAGGGGTCAAAGTAACCCATATTACTCGGCATATTCTCGGGATTGCTCAAGGGTTTCCCGGTGCACGACGCTTCCGTCAGCTATTATCAGCCGATATCCATCGTCATGAAAACCAACTCGCCGTATTCGACCAAGCTATTGAGGTTTTGCAAGGGCGCTAAACACATTCTACTTACGGGGTTAACACAAAAATGGCTTCAAAACTGGCACAACTTAAACAATTCACCACCTTGGTTGCCGATACCAGCGACGTTGAGCTTATCCGTCAATTGCAGCCAGAGGATGCCACCACTAACCCCTCCCTGCTACTGAAAGCTGCACAGCAAGCGCAATACAGCGAATTACTTAATCATGCTAGAGCCGTCCACCCAACCGACACGCGACAAGCCGCCGTGGATTTTGCGGTCGCTGTGGGCAAAGAAATAAGCCTGCTGATTCCGGGACGAATTTCCACCGAAGTGGACGCGCGTTTATCTTTCGATGAAGAAGGCACCTATGCCGCTGCCTTAGAGTTGATTAATGCCTACCAAGCGCGTGGCTTGGACAGTGAACGCATCCTGATTAAAATCGCTGCCACCTGGGAAGGCATTCGTGCGGCTGAGCGTCTTGAAAAACTAGGCGTGCAAACCAATCTGACGCTATTGTTTTCCTTCGCTCAAGCGGCTGCCTGCGCTGATGCAGGTGTGTATTTGGTTTCGCCCTTTGTGGGACGGATTTATGACTGGTACAAACAGCGGATGAACCGTGATTACAGCGGTACTGAAGATCCGGGTGTGCAGTCGGTGTCGCGTATTTACCGTTATTACAAAAGCAATAATTTTGCCACCATTGTGATGGGTGCAAGCTTTCGTAATATGGGGCAGATTGAGTCATTAGCTGGCTGTGATCGTCTAACTATTAGCCCAGAGTTATTGGCGCAGCTAGCGCAAACTGACGGCGTGCTTGAGCGTCGTCTGTCACCTGGACAAAAAGGGGAAGCCTTGGTGCAGCTGGATGAAAGCGCCTTTCGCTGGAACCACAACGAAGACGCCATGGCCACAGAAAAACTCGCCGAAGGGATTCGTGCATTTGCCAACGACCAGCGCAAACTAGAGCAGCTATTCACCGCATAAACTTGACACACACTTAACTCTTATAGGAGCGCATCTTATGCGCGATTCAAACTCTAAACCCAACTCAAGCGCCGCCGGCTAGTCACTGTGGGGGCGCATCTTATGCGCGATTGGGTTTGGTGTTGTTGGATGGTTTGTTCGCGCAAGAGTTGCGCTCCTACAATGGGGTGCATTCCAAATCGCGCAAA
>LSQX01150456.1_pt1 | contig 16661 bp, 12 predicted proteins | sample 654561 | NCBI WGS metagenome assembly LSQX01 (sample SAMN04489861, study PRJNA283612) | anaerobic digester metagenome | isolation source: 4 biogas reactors fed with cattle manure at either 37C or 55C with and... | place: Denmark: Kongens Lyngby | collected 2014 | reverse complement strand
CCGGAGGCGCTGCAAGGCCTGCGCGGACGCCGTATCGGCGTGATCTTCCAGGAGCCGCAGACGGCTCTCTCGCCGCTGCACCGCGTGGGCGACCAGATTGCCGAGGCGATCCGCCTCCACCGCCGCCTGCCGCGGGCGGAACTGCGCCGCCAGGTGGAGGAGTGGCTGGGGCGCGTCGGCATTCCCGAGCCTGCCGCGCGCGCCCGCAGTTGGCCGCACGAGCTCTCCGGCGGCATGCAGCAGCGCATCATGATCGCCATGGCCCTGGTACACGATCCCGACCTGGTGATCGCCGACGAGCCGACCACGGCCCTCGACGTCACCACCCAGGCGCAGGTGCTGGCGCTGATGCGCAGTCTGCACCGCCGCCAGAGCGGACTGCTGCTGATCACCCACGACATGGGGGTGATCTGGGAGATGGCGACGCGCGTGGCGGTGATGTACGCCGGGCAGATCGTCGAGACGGCTCCCTGCAAGCAGCTCTTCGGGCAGCCGCGCCACCCCTACACCCGGGCGCTGCTGGCGGCCCTGCCCTCGGCGGCCACCCGCGGCAAGCGCCTGCAGGCGATTCCCGGTCAGGTGCCGTCGCCGCTCGACTGGCCCGGCGGCTGCCGCTTCCGCGGGCGCTGCGCCTACGCGCAGCCCCGCTGCGCCGAGAGCGACCCCGGCCTCCTGCCGTGCGGCGACGCGCACGCCTGCCGCTGCTTCCTCGTGCACGACGCGCCGGAGGGCGGCGCGACTGTCTCCGATGCGAGCGGCTCTTCCGCCGCCCTTCCGCAACCGACAAAGTGTGGAGACAAAGTATAGGAGGCAAAGTGTTGAGACAAGGTGCAAAGACAAGGTGTAGGAGACGTGGGGCAGGCAGCAATGTACGGGCGGCACGCATGCCGCCCCCGCCGCCATGGCGGCGGCCACTGCTGGAAATACGCGATTTGCGCACCTATTATCCGATACGCCGTGGCGTATTCGCGCGGACGGTGGGTGCGGTACGCGCCGTGGACGGGGTGAATCTGACGTTGCAGGCCGGCGAGACGGTGGGTATCGTCGGGGAGTCGGGCTGCGGCAAGACCACCCTGGCGCGCACGATTCTGCGTCTGGAGCGTCCGCACACCGGCCAGATTCTGGTTGACGGAGTGGATATAGCCACCTTGCGCGGGGCGGCGCTCAAGGCCTACCGGCGCAAGGTGCAGGTGGTCTTCCAGGATCCCTTCGCCTCGCTCAATCCGCGTCATACGGTGCTCGATCTGGTGACCGAGGGCATGCTGGCCCACGGACTGGCCACCCCGGCCAACCGGCGCGGTCAGGCGGTGCGGCTGCTGGAGGATGTGGGTCTGGGGGCCGATCTGCTCGACCGCTATCCGCACGCCTTCTCCGGCGGGCAGCGGCAGCGGATTGCCATCGCGCGGGCGCTCTCGCTCGGGCCGCAACTGCTGATCTGCGACGAGGCGGTCAGTGCGCTCGACCTCTCGGTGCAGGCGCAGATCCTGAATCTGCTGGCCGACCTGCGCGAGCGCCGTGGACTGGCCTACCTCTTCATCACGCACGACATGGCGGTGGTGCAGCATATTGCCGACCGCATCGTGGTGATGCAGCAGGGCCGGGTGGTCGAGGAGGGGCCGACGGAGGAGCTGCTGGCCCAGCTGCGGCATCCCTATACGCGCGAGCTGCTGGCGGCAGTGCCGCTGCCGCCCGTACGGAGCGCGGACTCAATAGACACACGGCATGCCGTGTGTACCGAGGGGGCGCAGGGGGGGTAGGGGCGGCACGCATGCCGCCCGAACGGAGCGCGCGGGGACGCGGGATCCCGCCGTAAACGGCGGGCACAGGACTGGCACGCGGCGGGGACGCCGCGCATGCGTGCGCCCCGCCTGTAATACGACGGGGTGGTGGGGTATGGGGCGCCAGCCACCGGCAGTACCGGCAGGCACGGCAGGCACGGCAGTACCGGGGATCGAGGACGAGGACGAGGACGAGGCCGAAAATTCAGCCACACACCAGCCGCCCTATCTTTCGCTTTCGACAAAGTCGCCGACAAAGCTGATGCAAGCCCTGAAGGGGCGGGATATGGTCTGGCGAAATGCGGCCTTTTCTCAAAAACGAGGAGAAAGGGGGGGCGGCGAAATGCGCGGGCATTTTTGTACTGGCATAAATTTCCAGGAAAGCATATCATCCTCTCATTCTTGCGAATGCAAGGTTGGCACAACATGTCTAAAGTACTGCTGGTAGACGACGAACCCAGAATCCTAAGCCTTCTGCAGAGCCTGCTCAAGAGCGAGGGGCTGGACGTCATTTCCGAGCGCGATGGCGCGGCGGCCATCGAGCGCATCAAGAACGAGCCGATCGACCTGATCGTGACCGATATCCGCATGTCGCCGGTGGACGGCATGGAGGTGTTCCGCTTCGCGCGCCGCCAGCAGCCGGATACCCCCGTGATCCTGCTGACGGCCTATGGCGCGGTGAATACGGCCATCGAGGCCATGAAGGGCGGCGCCTTCGACTATCTCACCAAGCCCTTCAAGGTGGATGAACTGCTAATCACGGTACGGCGCGCCCTCTCCTACCGCACGCTGGTCTCCGAGCGCGACCACCTGAAGCAGGCGCTGGCCGACAGCTACGGCTTTGCCAACGTCATCGCCCAGAGCCCCCAGATGCGCAACCTCTGCGAGATGGTCAAGCGCGTCGCCCCGACCGATACCACCATCCTGATCATCGGCGAGAGCGGCACCGGCAAGGAGGTCATCGCCCGTGCCATCCACGGCACCAGCCGGCGCAAGGATCAGCCCTTTATTGCGGTGAACTGCGCCGCGATACCCGAGCCGCTGATGGAGTCGGAGTTCTTCGGCCATGTGAAGGGGGCCTTCACCGGGGCGGCGACCGACCACGGCGGACTCTTCCTGGCGGCCAACGGCGGCACGCTCTTCCTCGACGAGATTTCCGCCATGCCGCTGCCGTTGCAGGGCAAGTTCCTGCGTGTGCTGCAGGAGCGCGAGGTGCGGCCGGTCGGCGGCTCGGCGAGCCGCCCCGTGGATGTCCGCGTGCTGGCGGCCTCGAATACCGAGCTCGAGAAGCTTGTCGAGGCCAAGACCTTCCGCGAGGATCTCTACTACCGCCTGGCGGTCATTCCGCTCGAGCTGCCGCCGCTGCGCGACCGCCAGGAGGACATCCTGCCGCTGGTGCAGCACTTCATCAACCGCGAGATAGGCGATCCCAAGCGCCGCGTGCGCGTCTCGCGCGAGGCGATCGACGTCCTGTGCGGCTACAGTTGGCCCGGCAATGTCCGCGAGCTCGAGAATGCCGTCAAGCACGCCATCGCCTTCCTCGACGACGACGAGATCACCGTCGATATCCTGCCGACACGCATCGTCAGCCAGTCCAAGCCCGTGCCGCCAAGCCGGGCGGGCGGCGAGTTCGAGCAGTACCGCAACCAGTCCCTCAAGGCCTTCCTGCGCACCAAGGAGCGCGAGTACCTCGAGCAGGTGCTGGCGGGCGTCAACGGCGACAAGGAGGAGGCCGCCAAGGCGCTGCACATCAGCCTCGCCACCCTCTACCGCAAGCTGCCCGGCGACAAGGACGAGAAGGAGGCGGCCGCCGACGAACAGGCCCCGGAGAAGTGACGCCCATCGGCACCGCGTCCCGCGATTTTCACGATTCCCATGATGAAGCCGTACCGAACCGCCGGCCTCTGGCTGCTATTTAGCATGTGCTGCACCCCTGCCATCGTTTCCGCCATCCCGGCGGTCACCGTCAACTCGCCGGCGGCCCGATCCGCCGCGGAGCGCTACCTCGCGCAGGCGCATGCGCGCGGGCTGGCGCCCGGCGAGGGGCGTCTGCTTGTGGTCTCCGTCCCCGAGCAGCGCCTGGCGCTGCTGGCGCCCTCGGCCCCGCCGCGCCTCTTCGCCGTCTCGACCAGCAAGTGGGGCGTGGGGTCGCGCAAGGACTCCAACCGCACGCCGCTGGGCTGGCACCGCGTGAGCGACTGGATCGGGGGGCGGGCGCGTCCCGGCCAGAGCTTTGTCTCGCGCAAGCCTACCCGCGAGGTGCTGCCGCCCGCGGAGTGGCGCTCGCCCGACCGCGAGGACTACGTGCTGACGCGCATCATGTGGCTGGCCGGGCTGGAGCAGGGGCTCAACCGCGGCCCGGGCATCGATACCCGCTCGCGGTACATCTACCTGCACGGCACCAATCAGGAGCACCTGCTGGGACAGCCGGCCTCGCACGGCTGCATACGCCTCTCCAACCGCGACGTGATGGAGGTCTACGACCAGACGGACGGGCATCCCACCTACTGCTGGATCACGGAGGCGCCGCTGGGGCTGGAGTAGCCCCCGCCGGAGGCGGCGGGGGCGCAGGGGACAGGAGACAGGGGAGTGGCAGTAGGCATGTAGGGGCGGCACGCATGCCGCCCGTAGGGAGCCGCGGGGACGCGGAGCCCCGCCGTAAACGGCGGACACAGGACTGGCAGGCGGCACCCACGCGGCGTCCGCGCCGCGTGACGGGGAGGCGGAAGAAGTGGCGGTGGCCGCACGGGTGTATAGGAGGCTGTGGCGGATATAAGGGGGCGGCAGCCACCGGCAGTCCCGGTAGTACCGGCAGTACCGGCAGTGCCGGGGCGCGAGGACGAAAAAACAGCCGCCCACCCGCTACCCTATCTTTAGCTTTAGACAAAGCGTAGGGACGAAGTGTGGGGACGAAGCGTAGAGAGACAAGGTGTGGGGACAAGGTGTGGAGACAAGGTGTGGAGACAAGGTGTGGAGACAAGGTGTGGAGACAAGGTGTGGAGACAAGGTGTGTCTCTGACCCATTCCTACTGCCACTGCCTACTGCTACTGCCGCCGCCCCGCAGGGGGGGTGGCAGGCGCGGCCACGCCGTCGATCTCCACCCTGGCCTTTGAGCGCAGCTCGTTGACGAAGGCGGTGAGCAGCTCGCCGCGGGCGACGTGGCCGAGGAAGTCGCAGATGCTGTCGCGGGCCTCCTCGAACTCGGCGGGACGCCCGGGCTCGTGGTCGGTCTTGTAGATCAGGTGGAAGCCGAAGCGGGTCTCGATGATGTCGCTCAGTCCGCCCTTCTCGAGCGAGAAGGCGGCCTGCTCGAAGGCCTCGACCATCATGCCGCGGGAGAACCAGCCGAGACTGCCGCCCTCGCGTCCGCTGGGGCAGTCGCTGTTGTCCGAGGCCATGTCGGAAAAGTCGGCGCCGTCGAGCACGCGCTGGCGGATGCTCTCGATGCGCTCACGGGCCTCCTGGCGCGCCGAGGGCGAGTCGCCGGCGGGCGTGATCAGGATGTGCTGCGCCAGGACGCGCTCGGGGCGGTTGTACTCGTCGCGGTGGGCATCGAAATGGGCGCGGATGTCGGCATCGGTCGGCGCGGGGGCATCGGCCACGACCTGCTCGACGAGCTTGTCGACACGGCGCCCGCGGCGGATCTGCTCGCGCAGGGTATCTTCCGTCAGCTTCTGCCTGGCGAGCAGCGCGTCGAACTGGTCGCGCCCGCCGGAGCGCTCGACCATCTCCTCCAGGCGCTTGGCGACCTCCTCGTCGGTGACCTCCAGATCGCGGCGGTGGGCCTCCTCGAACAGCAGGCGCGAGCCGATGGCCTGATCGATGGCGCGCTGCTGCAGCATTGGAAGCTGCGCGCGGACCTGGTCCTCGGGCATGTGCTGGGAGTAGAACTGCACCAGGCGGGTGAGCTCGAAGACAATGGAGTCCTCGGCGATGGTATGGCCGTTGACGGTGATCTGCGGGGGTTTCTGTTGCATCTTGATAATGTACCGCGACCGGGGGCGGTAGGCAAGCCAAGGGATTTTAGGCCTGCCGCTGATATAAAAACGGCCTGTACGGTGGTCGGAGTACCGCCTTCAGGGAGTGCTGATTTATTCCCAGCGCATATTAATCAGGAACTCAAGAACTCAAGAAGGATGCAAGAATGCGCTGTTTCCACAAACAAATTCCTGATTTCATGAGTTCCTGATAAAAAAAACAGCGGGGAATTGCAAGAAGTCAACACTCCCAGTTACCTTGACTTGTCCTGCTCCGCCGCGGGGGCGGGGAAAACCTTGACTTCCATGAGATCCCTCACCGAGCCGTCGGGGCGGATCTCGAAGGCGTCGCGCAATCCGCCGGCGGGCTGGTTCCAGAGGTGGCTGCGCACCGTCAGCTTCTGCGGCGCGACCTCGATGGTCATGCCTTCCGTGAGGGTACAGATCACGTGGGTGAAGTTGTTGTCCGGCTTCAGCTCCATCGAGCGTCTGGAATTAGGGGAAATCTCGCCGACCTTGGTATCAATGGAGCGCGGATCGATGCGCATGTAGCCGTGCTCGTGCCCGGCCAGGTAGAGGTGGATGCGGCCGGCGGCGGAGGAGTCGTTCAGGACCTGCTTGAAGACGGGGGCCATGGTCTTGTCCATGGAGGAGCCGTGGATGCCGTAGTGCGCCATGACGATGCGGAAGGCGGACTTGCGCCACAGCGGCCCGCGCTTGAGCCTGCCGATCCACTCCGCCTGCTCCTGCAGGTAGCGGGCGACCTGCTCGCGCTGCGCGGGCGAGCCGTAGCCCGCGGCCATGGAGTCGAGGCAGACAAAGAGCGCCGGCCCCTGGGCGAAGGCGAGGTAGCTTTTGCCGTCGGGACGGGGGAAGAAGTCGCCCCAGAGGTGCGTCTCGCGTCCCCAGAGGTCGTGGTTGCCGCGCAGGAAAATCGTGGGCTTGCTCGGCCCCCAGCGGCGCGAGATGTCGTCGAGGAAACCAAAGGTGACATAGAAGCGTGCGTTGTTCATGTTGTCCTCGACGTTGTCGCCGAGGAAGAAGTAGAAGTCGGCGTCGCCGGCGCCGCAGCGGTTGATCATCGGATCGAGGGTCAGGCGTGCCGTGCCGTGATGGTCGGCGGTGACGAAGATCTTGTAGTTGCTGCGCTGCGGGTCGATGGTGCGGAAGGAGTAGGTCTCGCGGCCGACGTAGACGTCGAGATAGGCGGTGAAGTGCCTGTCGCAGTTCGAGACCAGGCGGTACTCGTAGGTGGTGGCGGGCTTTAGGCCTTCAAGGTGGAAGGTATGCAGATCCGACGAGTAGTCGATCTGGCCGTAGGTGGTCTTCCATACGCGGGTGAACTCGGCGGCGCCCTTCTCGCGGTAATCGATGGCGGCACCGCAGGGGATACGGGTGATCCAGTTGACGGTGATCGAGTCCGGCGAGGGGTTGAGCAGCCAGGGGCCGTGGATGGGCACGGTGAAGTCGTTCTGGTGGCGCACGTTGTCCACGGCGTTGGTGTCGGCGATCTCCACGGCGCGGAACTGCCAGTCCATGTAGTTGGTATAGACGGGCGTGAGCGGCGTCTGGGCGGCGGTGGCTTCATCGGCGGCGCGGACCGCGCCGCCCGCGAAGAGGAGGGCGAGGAGAAGGGGAAGGCGGGATGTGAATTTTAGATTTGTGATTTTAGATTTGAGATTGTCTTTCATGGTGCGGGGGGGTGTGGTGGTGCTGCGGGGAGCTGCGAAGTGGGGCATTGGCAGCCGGGAGTGGCGCAGCGGGAGGCGTGTAGGGTGGGTGATGATGTTCTGCATGGGCATGTGTGCTTGGATGAGGCTATCTCTAGTACATGAAGGCGGACGCGTTCGGGAAGAACCATCCCATATTTTGGCGGAGGCGGCAAGAGGTTATGGGCCGGCGGCGACGGCAGGGGCGGCATGCGTGCCGCCCGTACAGGCGTTAGTTCTCGGCGAAGACCAGCGAGAGATCGCCGAGGCACAGGGTACCGGAGAAGTTGGCCTCGATGCGATAGCGCACGCGTTCGGTGGCGGAGCTGATGTGGGGCTTGCGGATATCCATGATGCGCCGCGACTCCTCCCAGGCCAGCTTGCGGTTGAAGGGCAGGTCGAAGTTGATCACGACGCGTTCGCGCATTTCGCCGCCGGCGCGTTCGTCGGCCACCACGACCACCTTCACCGTGCCGACGAAATCCTCGCCCCGCATGGCCTGGAGCCGGGCGCGCAGCCGCCCTTTGGCGATGCCGTTAAGATCCCATTCCGGCGCCTCGAGCCGGAAGCCGGCGCGGCGCGGGTGAACCAGCTTCAAGTAGGTCGAGGAGCCTTTCTGCTCGACGGTCAGCTTCTGCTCCCTGGGATGGCTCATGTGGTAGCGCCATCCCGGGAGCACCGACTCGGTGAGGGCGGCGGGCAGCGGCGGCAGCAGGTTGCCCAAGATGTCCGACGGCACGACCGCCTCCCGCACCGGCAGCGGATCGGCCGGGTAGGCGGCCTCCCCCGAAGTGGACTTGTGGAGAACGACCGCAGTGGCCACGCCCGCCATGAGCGCCGCCAGCAGCAGCCCGCCCACGGCCGCCTTGCGCCAGCGGCGGTTGCTGCGCCGCAGGTTCTGCAGGTCGAGCGACTCGGTCACGCCGCTCGCCATATGGGCCTCGGTCTCGGAGGGGTCGAAGCCCAGTTGCTCGCGCACGGGCTGGCGCAGCAGGACGGGGTCGCGATCGAGGAGCGGCCTCGACATCTCCTGCAGCCCGGCCTTCTTGATCTCCATCCGCAGCGCGTCGTAGTCGAAGGCCACGCGCCGGAAGCGCACCACCTGCTCCTCGCTATCGTAGAGGCAGTAGCTGGCGCGCGGATCGCCGTCGCGCGGGTAGCCGACCGATCCGACGTTGACGATGTAGCGCTTGCCCTCCTCCAGCACGAAATCCTCCGGCGGCAGCGGATGCGGCGTGCCGCTGGCGCCGCGCACGAAGAGACCGGCATGGTGCGAGTGCCCCACGAAGATGAGGGGCTCCTCCGTGGCCTCCCAGGTCGGGAGTGTCTCATTGGGCTCGACCAGGTAGTTGAAGGCAGCCGGCTTGCCGAGCTCGCCATGCACGCATACGAAGCCCTCGCCGCGCAGCGTCAGGGGGGCTGTCGAGAGGAAGGCGCGTCCCCGGCGCGAGACGCGCTCCGCGCTCCATTCGATCAGCGCGCGCGCCTGCCGGTTGAAGCGCGAGGGCATGAGCTTGCCGCAGACCACGGCATCGTGGTTGCCCATGACGACTGCATCCACATGGCGGTAGACCGAGGCCAGCACCTCGTTGGGCTGGGGACCGTAGCCGACAACATCGCCGAGGCAGATGATGCGGCTGGCACCGAGAGTCGTGAGGTCGGCCAGCACGGCCTTCCAGGCGGGAAGGTTGGCATGAATGTCTGAGACGATGGCGTAGCGCATGTGCCTAAGAGCATAACACTTGCCTTTGCGGCGTGTAAAAGCTAATTTCCATGTATGACAAGTATATCCACCGTCACCCCCGCAAATGCCGGGGAACCGCTTGCAGCCTGGCTGCAGGCGGCCTTCGAGAAAGCCTTCGGCGAGGCCGCCCAGGACACGCGACTGCGGGTACTGCCCTCGACCGATCCCTCCTTCGGCGACTTCCAGTGCAACGATGCCATGGGGCTGGCCAAGACCCTCCGTCTGCCCCCGCGCACCATCGCCACGCGCATCGTCGAGGCGCTCGACACGGCCGATGCCCCCGCCACGGCCAACATCGCCGGCCCCGGCTTCATCAACCTCGCGGTGACGCCCGGGTGGCTGGCCGGACAGCTCGCCGCCCTCGCCGATGACGCCCGTTTCGGGCTCCCCGACATCGGCGGCGGACGCACCATCATCATCGACTACTCGAGCCCCAACGTCGCCAAGCCGATGCACATCGGCCACATCCGCTCGACGATCATCGGCAACGCCCTCGACCGCCTCTACCAGGCGCTCGGCTTCAAGGTCATCGCCGACAACCATCTCGGCGACTGGGGCACGCAGTTCGGTATCCTGATCAACGGCTTCCGCGCCTATGCCGACCCCGGACGTCTCCGCGACGCCCCGATCGAGGAGCTGGAGCGCGTCTACAGGGAGAGCTACGCGCGCACCGAGAAGGATCCCGAATGGCTCGACGCCTGCCGCGCCGAGCTGGTCAGGCTGCAGCAGGGCGATCCGGACAACCTGGCCCTCTGGCGCCAGTTCATCGACCTGAGCCTCCGCGAGTTCAACCGCATCTACGAGCGGCTCGACGTCACCTTCGACCTCTACCGCGGCGAGAGCTACTACAACGACCAGTTGGCCGCGACCGTGGCACTGCTCGAGGAGCGCGGGCTGGCCCGCGAGAGCGAGGGGGCGCTGGTGGTGCCGCTCGACGACGAGGGGATGCCCGTCTGCATCGTCCGCAAGAGCGACGGCGGCTACAACTACGCCACCACCGACATCGCCACCGTGCTCAGCCGCGAGGCCGAGTTCCAGCCCGACCGCATCATCTACGTCACGGACGAGCGGCAGCAGCTCCACTTCCGCCAGTTCTTCGCCGTCTGCCGCAAGCTCGGCTGCACGACGCGCCTCGAGCACGTCTGGTTCGGCCTGATGCGGCTGCCCGAGGGAACCTTCTCGACCCGCCAGGGCAACGTGATCCGCCTCGATGCCCTGCTCGACGAGGCCGAGAGCCGCGCGCTGGCGATCATCCGCGAGTCGTCGCCCGGGATGCCGGAGGAGCAGCAGCAGGCGCTGGCGCGCGACATCGGCATCGGGGCGGTGAAGTATGCCGACCTGAGCCACGATCCGCAGAACATGATCGTCTTCACCTGGGACCGTGCCCTGGCGCTCGACGGCAACTCCGGCCCCTACCTGCAATACGCCTACGCGCGCATCCGCAGCCTGCTCGACAAGTATGCCGAGGCCTGCCCCGGTTGCGATCCCGCCAAGGCGCCGCTGCTGCTGCAGGAGCCTGTCGAGCGGCAGCTTGCGCTGCAGATCATGCAGTATCCGGCGACGGTGGTCCGTGCGGCGGAGAACTGCAAGCCGAGCCTGCTGGCCGACCATCTCTACGCGCTGTCGCAGCTATACAGCAGCTTCTACCAGCGCTTCCCGATCCTCAAGGCCGACCCGGCCATCCGCGACAGCCGCGCGCGCCTCTGCACGCTGGTGGCGCGCGTGCTGCGCGAGGGACTGGGGCTGCTTGGCATCGCCACGCCCGAGCGGATATGACCCGCCGCCGCCGGGGCGGCGGCAGTGGCAGTAGGCAGTAGGCAGCGGCAGTAGGCAGTGGCAGGTAGAGGCGGCACGCGTGCCGCCCGCACGGAGCGCGCGGAGACGCGGGGAGGAAGGCGCGCTACCCGCTGTAAACGGCGGGCACAGGAATGGCATGGCGCTGGTAGACGCGGCGTTCCCGCCGCGTGATGGGGAGGCCGGGGCAGTAATGTGGCATGGTGGGGGGTATGGGGCACCAGCCACCGGCAGTACCGGCAGTACCGGCAGTACCGGCAGTGCCGTGGATCGAGGACGAGGACGAGGACGAGGACGAGGTCGAGAGGGCGCCCCGCTCCCCCCGCCCGGCGCCGCCGGGTCATTCTCGTAGCACCGGACCTCCGTGTCCGGTGACAGAGACAGCTTGCGACAAGGCGTAGGGACAAGGTGTAGGGGACAAGGTGTGGAGACAAGGTGTAGGGGACAAAGTGCGGAGACAAAGTGTTGAGACAAAGTGTATTGGTGTCCCCTGTCACCGCCGATTACCCGCGCGGCAACCCGTGCGGCATTACTTGACAAAAAGCGGGTAGCCCCCTAACCTATAAGATGCTGAAACATCTGGAGCCAACATTTGTGCAACCGCTAGAAACGCTTCGTCATAGCGCCGCCCACGTCATGGCGGCCGCTCTTTGTCGTCTATACCCCGGCGTGCAGCTTGACATCGGGCCCTCCACGGATGAGGGATTCTATTACGACATCGATCTTGAACACCGCATCGCGCCTGAGGGTTTTGCGTCCATCGAGGCCGAGATGCGGCGCCTGATCAGGGAAGACCTGCCCTTCGAGCGTCTCGAGGTGCCGCGCGAGGAGGCGAAGAGGATCTTCGCCGGCCAGCGCTACAAGCTCGAGCGTCTGGCCGATATTCCCGAGGGCGAGATCGTCTCGCTCTACCGCTGCGGTGACTTCACCGATCTATGCCGCGGCCCGCATCTGGCGCGCACGGGCGAGATCGGTGCCGTGAAGCTCACCTCCGTGGCCGGCTCCTACTACCGCGGCGACGAGAAGAACCAGATGCTGCAGCGTCTCTACGGCATCGCCGCGGCAACGCAGGCCGAGCTGGACGAGGAGCTGGCGCGCCGGGAGGAGGCGCGGCGGCGCGACCACCGCAAGGTGGGCCGCGAGCTGGAGCTCTACAGCATCAGCGACATGATCGGCCCGGGGCTGGCGCTCTGGCATCCCAAGGGCGCCCGCATACGCGTGGCGATCGAGGACTACTGGCGCCGCGAGCATTTCCGCGCCGGCTACGAGATGGTCTTCACCCCGCACGTCGGCCGCGCTGCGCTGTGGGAGACCTCGGGGCATCTCGGCTTCTACCGCGAGAGCATGTATCCGGCGATGACCGTGACCGAGGACGAGGGGCATGCCGCGGCCCACTCCGAGCAGTACTTCGTCAAGCCGATGAACTGCCCCTTCCACATCGAGATCTACAAGAGCCGCCGCTGGTCGTACCGCGACCTGCCGCTGCGCTGGGCCGAGCTGGGCACCGTCTACCGCTTCGAGAAGGAGGGGGTGCGCCACGGGCTGCTGCGCGTGCGCGGCTTCACGCAGGACGACGCGCACATCTTCTGCACGCCGGAGCAGATCGAGGATGAGATCCGCCGCACGCTCTCCTTCGCACTGGGCGTGCTGCGCCGCTTCGGCTTTACCGAGGTCACCGCCTATCTGGCGACGCGTCCCGAGAAGAGCGTGGGTCTGCCGGAGCGCTGGGAGCAGGCGACCGCGGCGCTCGAGAGCGCGCTGCAGGCCGAGGGGCTGAACTACGAGCGCGACGAGGGCGGCGGGGCCTTCTACGGCCCCAAGATCGATCTCAAGATCCGCGACGCGCTGGGGCGGCCGTGGCAGCTCAGCACGATCCAGTTTGACTTTAACGAACCCGAACGCTTCGAGATGAACTACATCGGCGAGGATGGACGGGAGCACCAGCCCTACATGGTACACCGCGCCCTGCTCGGCAGTCTCGAACGCTTCTTCGGCATTCTCATCGAGCACTACGCGGGAGCCTTCCCGCTCTGGCTGGCGCCGGAGCAGGTGCGCGTGCTGCCGCTGAGCGACAAGCAGCTCGACTACGCGCAGCGCGTAGCGGATGAGCTGCGGGCGGCCGATGTGCGTGTGACGGTGGACGAGGCGGCCGACAAGCTCGGCGCCAAGATCCGCCGCGCGCAGCTCGAGAAGATCCCCTACATGCTGGTAGTGGGCGGCCGCGAGGCCGAGGCGGGTGTCGTGGCGGTACGCAGCCGCGAAACGGGCGACCAGGGTACCGTGCCCCTGGCCGACTTCGTCAAACGCATTTGCACGGAAACCCAGGCGTAACTGCGCCTAATTTGGAGGTGGGTTATCTCCTTTATCCGAACCAACTACAAGATCCGTGTTCCGAACGTCCGCGTGATTGACGTGGACGGCTCCATGCTGGGCGTGCTTCCGACGCGCGAGGCTCAACGCATGGCGCAGCAGCAAGGCCTCGACCTGGTCGAGGTTTCGCCGAACGCTGAACCGCCAGTCTGCAAGATCATGGACTTCGGCAAGTTCCGCTACGACGAGGGCATGAAGCGCAAGCAGGCCCGCAAGAGCCAGCGGCGGCAGGTCATCAAGGAGATCAAGTTCCACGCCAACGTGGATACCCATGATCTCGCGACCAAGATGCGCAAGACGCGCGAGTTCCTCGCTGCGGGGAACAAGGTCAAGATTACGCTGGCCTACCGCGGGCGTGAGAACGCCCACAAGGATCTGGGGTTCGAGATCATGCGGCGCGTGATCGACGAGCTGGAGCCGGAGGCGGTCTGCGAGCAGCCGCCCAAGCTGATGGGGCGCCTGCTGAGCTGCCTGCTGGCACCCAGACCGCAGAAGCCGACCAAGGGCGGCGGCGGCAAGCAGTCCCAGCCGAAGCGGGAGCGCGGGCCGCAGCCGGGGCAGGAGCCGCAGCCGGCTACTTGATGCGGTCGAGAACCGTCTCGTCGGGTGTGAGCGATGCGGGCATGCCGGCGATGCGGATCATGCGTCCGATCAGGTCGTCGAGTGTCCGTCCGCTCTCGGAGGCCATTTCGAGGATGGGCTGCTGCTCATTGGTGATGGGGCCGAAGTAGCGGCCGAGCAGCATGTCGATAGCCCCGGTGATGACCGTCAGGGGCTGGCGCAGCTCCTGGCCCAGTTCGGCCATCAGGATCAGCAGTTGCCGGCGCGTCAGGTCGGCGTTGTCCGGCCGTCCGGCGGGAATCATGACGAGGCGCTTGAGCGTCTCCATCTGCGCCTCGGCACGCATGGCCGTCTGGTGCAGGGTCTTGTTCATCTCGGAGAGGATGCTGTCGACCAGCTTGGGCAGTACGCCATCGCCTGGTGACGTGTGCTGCAACTGGCGGAGCAGGTCGGAGAGCGGCGTTTCGGGGGGCGACTCTATTTCAGGTGCCTCGGGTTCCTGCGCGGCGCTGCCGCTGCCGGTGCCGCCCCCTTTGCTATCACCGGTGCCTGTGCCGGTGCCGGCGTCACCGTCGCCTCCCGCGTCGCCGCCTTCGGAGGTGCCGGCGGCCAGCCCTTCCAGAACGGAGAGCGGCAGCCCCATGGCGACCAGGCGGCTCTTGATCTCCTCCCCGGATTCGCCGCGTTTTTCAGCGCGGCGGAGGTGCTGCTTCAGGTTGCCCTCCTTGACGGCCAGCTCGCCGCGGAGCCGCATGTACTGGGCCACCAGGCCGTCCACGGCCAGCTCCTCGATCATCTCCTTCACCCGCGCGGCCAGCGTCTCGACCGCCAGGATATCCGCCCCCAGGCGCTGCAGGCGCTCCGTGACATCGGTCTCGATGTTCTTGATCAGCTTGCGGATGTTGCGCCGCCCCTTGACGGTCTGGTTGGAGGGCGATTCGCGCAGCTTGTCGCTCACCCGCTGCAGGCGCTCAATGGCCTGCTGCGCCAGAGTCTCGGGCGTGAGGGTGTCGTCGTCCATCTCGGGGGGCGCAATGATCCGGGCGAGATCCTCGAGTGTCTTGGCATCGTCGAGATCGGCCTGGTGCAGGGGAGCCGCATCCGCCGGCGAGGCGGCTGCGGCGGTGTCGGCGTCCAGAAAGCGCCGGATGGCCGCCGCGGAGGCGTCCGATAGCCCCGTCGCCGGCTCCTCATCCTTGCCATCCTTGGCAACGACCGTCTCGTGCTCCGCCACGCGCTGGTAGCTGAAGCCGATGGTGCGGATGCTGGTCAGTCCCGCGGCATCCAGCAGGCCGGAGAGTCCGTTGGCCTGCTGTACCTGCTCCTCCTTCAGGAAGAGCATCTCGGCAAAGGTGGCGAGTTCCTGCGCCGTGATGCCCTCCCGGAAGCAGAGCCCCGGCGCGTTGAGGCTGGTCAGGCAGTGGGCCAGCGCGATGGTGCTGGGTATCGGCGGGCCGACAGAGGCACCGTCGACGCGGAAGTCGTCGTCCACGACGGCCAGCTCGAATTCCCCGTGGCGCTGGTGGTAGAGAGCGAGAACCTTGGCGGCGTCGCGGATCGACTCCTGCGTGATCTTGTGGTTCAGCCCGTAGACCTGCCCGTTGGCCAGGATAAAGGCTAGCCAGCGGACGACCATGTAGGCGTCGGCGTTGCGTGTGGCGCTATAATCGGGTTTTCCATCCATGTGGCAGCCTTCTGGAAAACAGGGAGGAGTGGTTATTCAAGGGCGTCGCGGAGCGCCGGGGAATATCGGCGTGTATATACGACGAGCGAGTAGAAATTGATCACCAGGCCGAAGGCCTCGAGCCACAGCATGATGCAGCGCGACGGGATGCCGTAGGCGATGTGGAGGTAGAGCAGGCAGCCAATGGGGAAGCTGATGGCCGTGCGCACCTTGCCGACCCAGTTGGCGCGCATGTCGGCATCGCGTCCCGCCGCGAGCGCGCGCAGGAAGGAGACCCACTGGTCGCGCAGCAGGTAGCAGACGGTGAAGACGAGCATGACCACGGCATGCGCGCGCTGCGCGCCGCCCTGCCAGGCCAGCAGGAAGGTGAGGGTGGGAAAGACGACGATGAAGAAGACCTTGTCCATCAGCGGGTCGGCCAGTGCGCCAAAGCGGCTGGTGACCTGCCAGCGGCGCGCGAGCATGCCGTCGAAGAGGTCGGTCAGCGAGGCCAGCACGAGGAGGGCCAAGTTCAGCGGCGGCAGCCATGGCGGCTGGTGGACGAGCGCCACGAGGGCGCCTGCCATGAAGAGCAATACCAGTGGCACCCGCGCCAGCGTCAGGGCGTTGACGATGATTTTGGCGGCCATGCGGCCGGATGGTTGTGCCTCGCCTAACATGCGGCTATCGTAACACAGGCGCGCACCTTTCGGCAATGGTACATTTTATGTGTGCTGTGCTGTAATCGGCTAGCGACAGGGGCGCGGATGATTTTAGATTTGTGGGGCAGGCATTCCTGCCTGCCCGCGCAGCCCCGCGCAGACAGGAATGTCCGCGCCACCTTTGGGGTGCAGTCGTCGTCACCAGTCGATACCTGTCGATACCCGTCGGCAGTACCGGCAGTACCGGCGCGCTCGAGGACGAGGACGATTGGTCTGGTCTTTTGCGCTTCTGCCGCCCCATCTTTCGCTTTCGACAAGGTGTGGGGACAAGGTGTGGGGACAAGGTGCAAGCGCGAAGCACCCACTCTAAACCCTCTCTTAAACTCACTTAAACGGCACGCT
>LSQX01342572.1_pt1 | contig 16669 bp, 15 predicted proteins | sample 654561 | NCBI WGS metagenome assembly LSQX01 (sample SAMN04489861, study PRJNA283612) | anaerobic digester metagenome | isolation source: 4 biogas reactors fed with cattle manure at either 37C or 55C with and... | place: Denmark: Kongens Lyngby | collected 2014 | reverse complement strand
ACATAGCCTGATAGCTTAGCTGGGTCCCCTGGCTGTCGGCAAGATAATCAACAGCTCTGTCGGCTGAAATACCAAGGCTGCTTGCAGTTTCTACTGCGTCAATGTTTGCACCCAGAAAAACAAATTCCCAGTCATATTTTGTCTTTTGCTTTTCGATCATCTTCTTAACTTTGTCAGAAGAGTATTCCTTGCTGGCATTTTCATAGCCGTCAGTAATGATGACGAACATCACTTTCTCAGCACGCTGCTCCTTAGCCACGCTCTTCTGGGCCCGGACAATTTTGCTGATGGTTAAGCCGACTGCGTCGAGCAAGGCAGTCATGCCGCCGACATAATATTCCTTGTCCGTAATCGGGCTGACTGCGTGAATGTCGGCACGGTCATGGAGCAGCTCATAGTTGTGGTCAAAGAGCACGGTGGTGATACGACATTCACCATCCGCAGCCTGCTGCTTGGCAAGCATTGAGTTGTATCCACCGATAGTGTCACTCTCCAGACCTGCCATCGATCCGCTTTTGTCCAAAATGAAAACTAACTCAACTAATTCTTTTTTCATTTTAAAAATCCTCCCTAACTTCTGTCTGGCTTAAGTTTAGGTTTTAGAAAAAAACAAAGGGTCGCTTAGCAAGCGACATTTTTTATCAGGCTCCCAAGAGCGGCTGGTCGTATTCAAAAAGAAGTTCGTTGATTTCGTAGATATCGTATCTGTTATTGATAATGAAGTATTCCACGATGACATCAGACTTGACAGCGTGTGAAAGCGCGAAGCCCGCCCGCTTTAATAATTCATCGGTTTCTTCCAGAGACAGCTTCAGGGCGATGGCCAGAGACAGGACGGTGCGCTTGCTTGGCCGGTAGTCTTTGTTGCTTCTGATCTTGGAAAATAACTTGCGATCGAGATTGGCACGCTTATATACCTCAACATCCGTCATTCCTTTAGAGTCGATCAGGCGCAGGAGCAAGTCGGAAAAGGGCTCATCCAGGTCTACGATTAATTCTTCGATCGTTTTAGAAGGAGCTGAAAGCAGCCTCACCTCGTAGACGCCTTCATCTATGTGCTCAAGCCTTTGTCTGTGCCCGCTTTCAAAAGTCGCTATGTAGTGATTGTCGATATAGCTTGCGACCTTGACCAGCAATTCTTTGTCGGGATTAAAAGCAGCCTTGTCAAAGACTACCAGGGTTACATCCAGCTCATGATCGCGAAGAAACTCTGCAATCACTGTGCTTGCAACCTGCAGGACCTCTGCTTCGGGATAACCGTAGATGCCGGCGGAAATCAGAGGCAAGCCAATACTTTCGCAGCCATTGTCAACTGCTGTCTGCAGTGAATTGCTATAGGCAGCCCGGAGAAGACTTTTGCTGTTTCCCTTATTAAAAGGCTGATAGACAGGCCCGGCTGTGTGGATAATGTTTTTTGCCGGCAGATCAAAGCCCGGTGTGATCACTGCTTCACCGGTCTTAATCGGAGCCAGTCCGGCGCAGGCAGCCTGAAGCTTTTCTGCTCCGGCAGCTTTAAAGATAGCTCCGGAAAGACCGCCACCCATTTTCAGGCTTGTGTTTCCCGCATTGACAATGGCATCTGCCGTAAACTTTGTAAGATCAGCTTGAATGATTTTAAAAGGCATAGTATAACTCCTTTATTAATTATTATATACCGATAAAGAGTGAAGCCAAACTAAAGTAAATAATTAAAACCACAGCATCCACAATCGTTGTAATTAAAGGTCCGGCCATGACAGCAGGATCCATTTTCAGCTTTTTGGCCAGTAGGGGCAAGATGCCGCCGACTACCTTGGCTAAAATAACTGTGATAAGCAAAGTCACAGACACAGTTATGGCTACACTCAGCTCGACTTTTTCCAAAAAATAGATCCTGAGAAAATTTACCGCGGCCAGTATCGCGCCGGAATAAGCGCCAACCACAAATTCTTTCCCGATAACCTTAAAGATGTCCTTGGTACTGATTTGCTCTAATGCCAGGCCTCTGATGATCAGAGATGATGATTGAGAACCGGAGTTTCCGCCTGTGTCCATGAGCATGGGTATAAAGGCTGTCAAAATAATTGTCGCCTGTAGTGCGCTCTCATATCTGCTGATAATTCCGCCGGTAAAGGTGGCTGAAACCATTAGAACGAGAAGCCAGGGCAGGCGGTGCTTAGTTAGAGACCAGTTGCCGGTTTTCAAATATTCCGTTTCGGATGGTCGCATAGCTGCCATCCTCTGAATGTCTTCCGTTGCTTCCCGGTCGATAACGTCCAGGACGTCATCGACGGTTATTATGCCGACAAGCCGGTTTTCCTTATCAACAACAGGCATGACATAATAATCGTATTTTCTGAACAGGGCAGCGACATCTTCCTGGTCATCGTGGGTGTTGACCGAAATGCCATCCGTATCCATGATGTCTTTAATGATGGCTGATTCGTCACTCAGGATCAGCCGCCTCAGCGAAATTCTGCCTTCCAGGATCCTGCTTTGATCCATGACAAAGCAGGTATTAATAGTTCTTTTGTCTATGCCGATTTCCCTGATGTACTGTAATGCCTGTGCCACCGTCATTTCCTTTTTCAGGTCGGCATATTCGATGGTCATCAGACTGCCGGCAGAATCTGCCGGGTAGTCCAGGAACTGATTGATGAGGTCACGCATGTCCTTATCAGTATTCTTCAAGATTCGCTTGACAACATTGGCCGGCATTTCTTCAAGAAAATCGACGGCGTCGTCAAGGTAGAGGTCATCAAGGACTTTGAAAGCTTCTTCATCAGTCATGGAGTCAATAACATGCTTTTGCAGATCAAAAGACATGTAAGAGAAGACTTCAGAAGAAAAGTCCTTGGGTAAAATTCTGAATACCAGTAAGATATGCTTTTGCTCTACCTCTTCAAATAGCTGAGCGGCATCAACCACATTCAGATTGCTAATTTCGTTGCGGGCTTCAAAGTATTTGCCTTCATTAATCAGGCTGAGAATTTTATCATTCATAAATGGCTCTCCTTAAGGTAGAGCCAGCCGGAAAATTTAGTCTGAGACCAGGGCTCTACATCCATTGTTTTGTAATTTGTGGTAACAACTGCCAGGTTCTGGATGCGAATCCATAGTTTCCTCCTAATCTGTTAAAAAGCTGTGGATAACAAGTGCTCCACGGCATATTATGCGCCATGGTGCTTGTTTTGTCCAAATAAAAAACGGGACAGATTTGACCCTGCCCCGTTTATTTTTATCTCTTTGCTGTCTGATTAAAGAACAACAACATTGGCAGCTCTGAGCTTGCTGCTGTCTTTGGGATCTGCTTCGATGTCGAAAGAAACCTTCTGGCCTTCGTTCAAAGACTTGAAACCGTCAGACTGGATAGCTGAGAAATGTACAAATACATCGTCGCCGCCATCATCGATAGAAATAAAGCCGAAGCCCTTTTCTGAGTTAAACCATTTTACTGTACCGTTATTCATTGGGTACCTCCACAAAAATTTTATCGTACCCAATTAAAACAAAAAAAACTCACATGATTATCAAACCATCAAAGTACAATGATCCGCAAACTTGTGAGGATGTTGCATTAGTCTTGAATACGTTTCTAAGAATGTCACAAGTTGTTAAAGATGTCAAATGAATTGTATTATCTGCTAGCGAATTAGTAGTTTTTACGACCTAAATCATATTCATCACCTGTGGCACATCCTTATCCCCACGTCCTGATAGGTTGACAATGATGATTTGATCCCGGTTCATGCCGGGGGCAAGCTTAGCAGCATAAGCTAGTGCATGGGCAGATTCGAGGGCAGGAATAATCCCTTCAGTCAGAGAGAGTAAGGCGAAGGCATCAAGGGCCTCCTGATCTGTTGCTGCCACAAATTCAGCCCGTCCGATATCGTGGTACATAGCATGCTCAGGCGAAACACCGGGATAGTCCAGACCGGCAGAAACAGAATGTGTGTCCCGCACATTTCCGTCCGCATCAGTGGTGAAGTAGCTTTTCATACCCTGATAGGTTTTAACTTCACCAAGGTTGATGGAAGCAGCATTCTGATTTGTATCCAAACCCTTGCCGGCTGCTTCTACTCCGATCAAGCGGACAGTCTTATCGGCTACAAAATTATGAAAAGAACCAATGGCGTTTGAGCCGCCGCCTACACAGGCAATGACCGCATCAGGCAGGCGGCCCTCTTTTTCAAATATCTGGGCGCGCATTTCTTCTGAAATAACTGCCTGGAAATCACGGACAATGGTCGGGTAGGGGTGGGGGCCGACGGCAGAACCTACCAGATAAAAAGTGTCATCCAGTCTCTCCGCCAGATCCAGAAAGGCCTGGTTAACAGCATCGAATAAACCAGCTCCGCCTCTTGTGACGGGCACACATTCTGCACCCATTAATTTCATGCGGAATACATTTAGTTGCTGGCGGTCGTAATCTTTTTTCCCCATATAAACAACACACTCCATGCCGAACTTGGCAGCGACAGCAGCAGTTGCCACTCCGTGTTGCCCGGCACCGGTTTCGGCTATGATCCGTGTTTTGCCCATCCGTTTGGCCAGCAGGACCTGACCCAGGGCATTGTTTATCTTATGTGCTCCCAGATGGTTTAAGTCTTCCCGCTTGAGATATATTTTCGCTCCGCCCAGTTTTTCCGTCAGCGCATCAGCGAAGTACAAGGGCGTCTTCCGGCCGGAGTAATCTTTGAGATAGCCTTTCAGTTCCTCTTGAAAAGCAGGATCATCCTTGAGTTCATTATAAAAGTCAGCGATGCGGTTCAATTCTTCAGCAATTTGCTGGGAGACAAATTGTCCGCCGTAGTTTCCGAAATATCCGGTTTGTGTCTGTGAAGTTTTCATCTGATTTCTCTCCTAATAGTTTTTTTACTTATGTCTGAAGCCTGTCAGGGGAGTTGTAAAATATAAAAAAGACACTGTCTATGCAGTGTCCTCTCTAAAAATCACACCGGCACAGGCTCCGTTTATTCAAAAGTGAATAGCAGGCCTGTACAGAATCTGTTCAGCCTACTCAACGACGCCAGGGCCACCAAGCTTGGTTAGTGATAAACATCCAGTGTGATCTCCTCTCGATTAATTTTATTTATTCTAATTGAGTATTTATACAAAGTCAATGCAAATTAATATTTTCATGAAATATCACAATTGGTCTTTCTTGTAACGGGCTAAAAACTGTTTTGTTCTCTCTTCCCTGGGATTGACAAATACTTCCTCGGGGGATCCTTGCTCAACAATCATGCCGTCGTCCATAAAGAGTACGCGGTCAGCCACGTCACGGGCAAAATCCATCTCATGGGTGACGATGATCATTGTTGTATCTTCGTCGGCCAGGTTTCTGATTACCTTAAGTACCTCACCGGTGAGTTCGGGATCCAGGGCAGAGGTAGGTTCATCAAAGCACAAAATATCAGGATCCATAGCCAGGGCCCTGGCTATGGCAACTCTTTGCTGCTGGCCACCGGAAATCTGATGGGGATAATTGTCAATTTTATCAGTCAGACCAACCTGATCCAGAAGGTTTTTTCCCCTTTCCTCTATGTCTTTGAGGATATTCTTTTTGTTTTGCTTATAATCGGGGTCTTCTGAGGCTAACAATTCTGCAGCCAAAGTTACATTTTTCAGCACGGTGTATTGGGGAAAGAGGTTAAAGTTCTGAAAAATCAGCCCGAAATGCAGACGTTTTTTCCGCATTTCCGCTTCCATTTGCGTCTGAGGGTCCAGGGCATCGAAGATCAGCTCATTATTAACGATAATACTTCCCTGATCAGGTTTTTCCAAAAAGTTCAGGCAGCGCAGGAGGGTGGTCTTTCCGCTTCCGGAAGAGCCGATAATGGCGATCGATTCTCCTTTTTCCATGGAAAAATTAATATCTTTTAAAACCTGAAGCTTTCCGAAGTTTTTTTCAATATTTTTTATTTCTAAGATTGCCATCAAAGTCCCTCCTTTATGCCGGGAAATAATTCAATTTCTTTTCAAACCAGTCAAAGAGCAGGGTCAGAACTCCCACAAAAACCAGGAAGTAGATGCCGGTGGCAAAGAGCGGCCAGATGAGACCCTTGCTGCTGTATTCTCCGGCCATCATGATAATTTCCTTGTTGGCGATGATGCGGGCCAGGGATGTATCTTTAACCAGGGTGATCACTTCATTTCCTGTGGGAGGAAGAATACGCTTAACTACCTGCAGCAGTGTCACCTTGAAGAAAATCTGACTCTTTGTCATGCCCAGGACCAGGCCGGCCTCATGCTGACCTTTGGGTATGCTTTCGATACCGCCCCTGAAAATTTCCGAAAAATAACAGGCGTAGTTGATGACAAAGGCGACAGTTGCTGCCACAAAGCGACCGGTGGCTCCTCCCGGCCAGGAAAAAGACATTTGCAGCAGGCCGGGCCCATAAAAAATAATCATGAGCTGCAGCATTAATGGTGTTCCCCGGACTATCCAGACAAATATCCGCACCAGCTTGCGCAGAGGGGCGAAGCGGCTCATGGATCCGAAGGCGATGATCAGCCCTAAAGGTATTGCGAATATAAGCGTTGAGGCAAAGAGCCTGGCATTAAGCAGGAAACTCTCCGACAGCCTGCTGACAATAACAGAAACTTGATTCATATTTCTTTCCTAAACATTTTGAAGAGGGCAAAGAGCTTGCATCTTTGCCCTTACTGAGTATTCCGATAAAAGGAGCAGCTAATCCGCCAGTTCCAAACCGTATTTATCAGCCAATGCCTTCATCGTGCCGTCGGCAATTAATTCTTCAAAAATCCTGTTTACTTCGGTACAAAGGTCAGAGCCTTTGCGGAAGGCGACGCCATAATTTTCCTCAGCCAGGTGATCAACAATAACAATGTCTTCATAGTTGGTGCCGGCGCCGGTCATGGTCTTGGCCAGAGTTAAGTCCAGTACTGCTGCATCGACAGTCCCGGCCTTTACTTCCATCAGTGCTTCCGTCTGCAGGGTTTTGGGAACCAGGTTGGCTTGTTTCAGATCATCATCTGCCAAAATTGCCTTTTCACCAGCAGAACCTTGTTCAGCTGCGACCTCCATACCGATCAGGGAGGCAGTACCGTCATAAGCTGTGCCTTCCTTAACAATGACCACCTGAGCGTTTTTCACATAAGGCCGGGTGATTTCCAAGGCTTCTGAGAGTTCGGGAAGAATAGTCATACCGTTCCAGATGCAGTCAATCGACTTTGCTTCAAGTTCCACCTGCTTGGTATCCCAGTTGATTTCAACAAAGTCGGCCTCAACACCGAGTTTTTCACAAACTGCCAGTGCCAGTTCTGTGTCAAAACCGGTAAAAGTGCCGCTTTCATCGAAATAGTTCATGGGAGCATAATCGGTGTAACCAATTATCATTTTCTTGTTCGACTGGACATAAGCCAGGTCACTGTCATTTTGAGGTGCTTCGGTTGTTTTGTTTGCTTCCGTCTGGGGTGTGTCTGTGGCTTGATTTGCACCCGAGCCGCCACAGGCAGCCAGGGCAAGAACCAATAGCAGTACCAAGAGCAAGGACATTAACTTCTTCATTTTCGACCTCCATAGTTTGTATAAAAATTCTCTGTAGTATATCACGATAGCAGGCTTAAACAAAGGCGAATCCATGTTTTGACTATGTTTTTTATTGATAAATAATATTTATTTATGCATTAAGAAGAAAAAAGATGCAAATTGTACCAATCAGGCCCTCCTGGCCTGTGGCAGGAGGACCTGTATGCGCCTATCATTTCAGGATGTCTTACAGGGAAACTTTAAGCTCTTCAGCTTCGCTTTCTCTTTTCTCGCTTTGAATAGCTTGCAAGGCTTCTTTCTTGCTGCCGGTTGTTGACCGAATGGAGAAAGCAATATTCACAATATGGTCTGCAATTCTTTGTAGTGAAAAGAGCACAGAATAAACACTCTTGGAGACTTCGACAGGATACATGCCGGAACTAAGGCGCGCCACATGTTCATCACGGGTAGACTTTATCAGGTCTCTGATATTTTGATGGAGCTTTGAAATTTTTTCAAAATTTTCGGTTCTCTGCTTAGAAAAAGCATCGAAGGCCAGGTCGAATAAGTCAGATACCTTTTTATAAATCAGTGAAAGATCATCTTTTGTCTGATCTAAAAACTTCACATCATTTTTTTTCATATAGCTGGTTTCTCTGGCAATGAGCAGGGCATAGTCGCCCAGCCTTTCAATATCGTTTGTCACGTGATGCAAACTGGCGATTAACTTGTCATCATCAGGGGTTTTCGTAACTGACGAAATTTTGATAAAAAAGCTTGTGAGTTTATTTGTCAGGAAGTCGATCCGATGTTCAACATCGTCAATGGTCTTTCTTACAGTCATATCTTCATTGATCAATGATGTAAAGGCGCGGTCAATGTTTTCCTTAGCCAGAAGTGCCATGTCATTTAATTCCATTAATGACTGCTCAATGGCAACAGCAGGTGTTTTCAGGAAACGCTCGTCAATATAGAGTAATTCTTCGAGTTTATCTTGTTTGTCCTTGATCATACGAGTCACCAAATCTACTAAGGGATCAAGGAAGATCAGCAAGACCAAGGTGTAGATAGTGTTGTAGATCAGGTTATAAGTTGCCAGACTGAATTGGGGTTGTCCGGGAAATAGTCTTTCAAAAAAGCCGACGATGGGTACTTTGAAAATAACTAGAATAATAGTAAAGGCAGATGCGCCGATTACACTGCTAAGAACGTGGAATAATGCGATTCGTTTTCCTTTTGCATTAGTGCCTATCGAAGCCATAATTGCGTCGATACAGGTTCCGATATTAGCTCCCATTACCAGGAAGAAGGCCTGATCAAGATTGTGAATGATGCCGGTAGTGAGGAAGGCAATAAAGACACCTGTTGTTGCTGCCGATGCCTGGATGATGGCAGTAAACAGAGTTCCGATTAAGACCAGCAGGATAGGGTTATGCATTATGTCATATTTGAAAATCCTGGAGAGTTCTGTGCTTAGAACTGAATCGGGCCCGCCGATTGCCATTTGCATAACTTCCATGCCAATGAACAACATGCCGAAGCCAATTAGAAAGGGTGCAATTCTATTGAGGGTTTCCTTTCTGCTGGTAAAGGTAATCATGATCCCCACAAAGGCCAGAAAGGCAAATACAGCATTTATATCGAAGCTGCCCTTGCTGACGCCTGAAAGTGCAAAGATAAAAGCGGTAAGAGTGGTGCCGACTTTTGCTCCTAAAATAAAACCTGAGCCCTGCTTGACTGTCACAATATCTGCATGGGCCAGGCCAACTGTCATGATTGAGGATGCCGATGAGGATTGCATTAAAATTGTAGCACCGATACCGATTCCGTAATTAAGAATCCCGTTTTTGTTGAATTTCTTAAACAGATTTCTTATTTTTGCGCCGGCACTACGTTCCAAACCTGAACTCATTTGCTTCATGCCAAACATGAATACAGCGACTCCGCCTAGCATCATCAGCAAATTCATTACAATTTCCATAAAACCCCTCTGGGTGCATTTTGCACTTAACTAAGAATATACGTCAGATAAGAAGATTACAATCTTCAGCCTGAACTAAGTATATATCACATTCTTGTTTGATTGTTGATGGTGCCAGGCACCTAAGTTGTTAAGTTATTAGAGCTCATGCATAGAAACGTGCCTGGCACCAAATGATGCACTTTAATAAGGGTATAGAGAAATTAGGCAGAACAACTCAGCCCATGTCTGTTTTTTGATTCGCTTTAGAGATTGTGTTAGCATAAAAATACAGGATAGTTAATATTGTTCAAAAGTTCCACCTAAAGCTTAATAGGAGGAGGGTATTATGAAAGCATACCGTCTAACACTTATTTTACTTTTGGTATTTGTGTTTGCCTTAGCTGCAGCTTGCTCAGGTGAACCTGAACCAACACAAGAACCGCCTGTAACTGTTACTCCGGAGGCGACAGAAGGGCCGGCTGAAACGCAAGCCCCGGTTGAAACTAAAGATCCGGTTGAAACGGAAGATCCGGAAATAGAAGGGGAGCCCGAACTGGTGTGGAGCCACATATATGAGGAGAATACTGTCTCAAGTATGGCCACATCCGGTGAAACCCTTGCAGTAGGTATGAGTTTTGTCGCCTACACTCACCACATCTCGGATGGCTCCATGATGGATGCTTTAATCTATGAGCATGATGTGGAAGATATGGAATTTTCCCCTGATGGTACAGTGTTAGCTGCAGGCCTTGGCGTTTACGGTGTGCAACTCACGGAACTTGCAGACAAGGCCGAACCGAAGAACCTTCATCGCGGTTTTAATAGCCGCCTGGACTTTTCTCCTGATGGTCTTTCGATCGCTACAGGAAATCGGGACGGGTTCGTTTGGATTTGGGAGCTTGACGGTTTAACCCAGACGGCCGCTCTGGAATACTCTGATTTTTCAAATCCAGATAAGAGTTTTGGTGATGAATGGCTGTCAACCATCAAATATCATCCCTCGGGCCAGTTGCTGGCAGCAAAACACTGGGACGGCAAGGTCTATATCTGGGATCTAGAAAAAAATGAACTTATCCGGACACTGGAATCCAGAGGCGATATCTCAGGCCATGGCTTACGTTTTTCGCCAAATGGCAAAGATATGGCTTATACAGTAATGGATAGCGGTCAATACATGGCTCGAGTGGTTACAGTTGATGACGGTGAAGGAATATGCGATATTGTCGTGGATAAAGAAGTCCGGGACCTGAATTTTTCACCTGATGGCAAACTGCTGGCAGTTGCCTCCTACGGTTCCCCCATTACTATATGGGATGTTGCTTCCGGGAACTTGGCCTATACCCTGGACCGGGAAATAACTCCCCTGGAAGATGCCTCCTATCTAAATAATGAACCTTATCTGGTAACCTTTACGGAAGACGGGGGGCATGTAGCTGTCGCATCCAGGGCATCCAATCTGAATGGAATGATTGAGTTATGGCGGCTTCCCGGGGCTGAACCGATCGCTCCTCCACCCGTCGATATGCGTACGCCCCCGCCCTTGCCGGGCGATGTTTTATTTGACACCAGCAGCGCGGAATTAAAGCAGGAAGCCTTTGCCGAACTTGAAGCGTTCGCGGAAGAGCTCTCTGCCAGCTTTCCAAAAGCCACGCTCACATTTGTAGGACATACTGACAGCCAGGGCGATGAGCAGAGCAATCTTAAACTTTCATTAGATAGAGCGCAAGCTATTAAAGACTGGTTCCAAAACTGGGCTGATAATAAGGAAGGTATTGAATGGGTCTTGCTTGTCGATGGAAAAGGAGAAAGCGAATTGAAAGTACCTGATGTCGATATTGAAGGTAACTTTCTTATTGATGCCGGTGCAATGAACCGTCGCGTAGAAATAGAAATTGAACCCTAGGAGATAGAAAGGCACCTAAGTTATTTGGCAGGCAATTTTGTCCACAAATTGCACTGAACCGTCGCGTAGGGAATAACTTAGGTGCCTGGCACTTAAGTTATTTCTCAGGCAATTTGGTCCACAAATAAATCCCATATAAAATCATAATTACTGATTCGAAGATGATTAAAATTACTTTATGTGTGCCCTGGACGAGTGTAATCCAATTGATAAAATCGTATAGTGCGTGCCAGATGATGGCTGGAATCAGGCTTTCAGTCAAGATCACAATCTCCGCTGCGACAAAACCGAAAATAAACGCATTGGCTATGGCCAAAGCAATGCTGACAAATCCCTCTCCCGAAAAAGCCTGAGCAGCATGAACTGCCGCAAATAAGACAGAAGATAACAAGGTAGCCTGTTTTATTGAAAAACGCATCATCAATCGTCTGAGAATTATGCCTCTGAAATAAATCTCTTCCGACAAGCCGATGGCCACCGTGAAAAAAAACAGCGCAATCAAGAGCTCTTGGCTGTGTTTGATCCCGAAAAAAAGATAGCCCATTTTCACAGCAATGACGGGGATAAAATATAAAACAGTTTTTATACCGCCTTTTTTTACTTTGGAGAAGCCTATTTGACTCAGGCGCTGCTTGGTGATCAGCAGGATACACAAAGGAACTGTGATTGAAGCAAGCATGAAAGCACCCTGTAGCCAATACATTTGTGGCACATCCATGTTTTTGACGGTAATAATGATGCCGGATACGACCGGGAAAATCATTAAAACAATTGCAAGCGCAAATGCGGACAATAGCTCCCTTGCTTTTTTGTTTCTCTCTTTTGGCATCATCTTGCCTGAACTTTCAAGGTGCCTGGCACCTAAGTTGTTGCCCGGACTCAGAGCCTTATTGTTTCCCCCTCGATAGAAGTACCACACACTCCACATGCCTTGAGAGATCAATAATGATCTCGTAGAGAGATAGTACCCCCTTGGTGGCAACTAAAACCTTTGTACTAACTATGATCTATTATCCAATTTAACAAGTCTTTATCATCTATTAATCCTTCTGCAAGACTTAATCCTAAAGTAATCAACTCTTCATCTGTACAAATAATTTCAATTCCATTTATTTCTAAGAATGCTATCATCACTAAAATTCCAATCCTTTTGTTTCCATCTATAAAAGGATGGCTCTTTACCAAAAAGCAACCCAACTTTGCTGCCTTTGCTTTTATTGTCCTATAAATATACTCACCATCAAAGGTTTGAAATGGAGCATTTAATGCTGAATCTAATAATCCATCATCTCTAATTCCATCACTGCCACCTGTTTGTTCTATTAGCATACTGTGAATTTTCATTACTTACTCCTTGCTAAGCCTTTTCATTTTGCTAGTTCCTCAAAGGCTTTCATATGTCTAGACAAAATGTTTTTAGCTACATCCTCTACTTCCATATCGCCAACTATTTCTCCTTTTTCTAATTGACTATACTCTATTAGTACATAACGTGGTTTGTTATTTTTTAATATTACTGCTGCCCCATTTTCATCTACCATTCTTGCTATTTTTGAAAAATTTTGATTAGCTTCTGATATTGAAACTAAATTATTTATATTAATATTCATAAAATCATCTCCCTTCTAATAATATTACACCCTACTAATTAGGATGAATTCAACCTAATTCATTATTGTTTATGCATATTTATGTATTATTACAATTCTTTTTATATAGTTTATCTTTCATCCCTGCTATTTTCAATATAGCAATTTGGTTCTGTTGTCATTTCTATTCCTAACCCTTCACATACTTCTCCCAGCTCTTCTTCCTCCATAGGTAACCATATAGTTCTTCTTTCATTATGGTCACTTGATTTTCTAATTGTAATATGCTTCTTTCTTCCTCCTTCTATTTAGTAATTAAAAATAACTCTGTCCCATATCTATGTCTGCAAGTTCATTTATTTTTATACACTCTCTTCCAGTCGATAGAGTTTAACAGTTTGGTATAGGGCATAGGCATTTGTATCTATATCCTTAAGGCAAATATTTTTAAAGTCAATTCTATTTTTCTTTAGTATTTCTTCTGAGTTTCTCCATAGGTTTTTATCAGCAGATAAAAGAAAAAGAATAGCAAGAAATCTTGATGATATATCATCTATCCTACTACTCTTTTCTTGGAGAAAATTATAGAATCTTTCCTTGTTCTGATAATTTAAAAATACTTTTCCCTTAAAACTTTTACTAAGTTCCTTTGATCTATCCCTTAAGAAATTATTTTTTATTCTACCAAAACAATTCATCACTAAGTCCTTGTATCTTTTCTTATCCAGATTAATTTTGAAATTTAAATCATCGGATATACAATCACTACAACTATCATCTACATTGATCACACCTACCATGCAGTCTTCATCACCCCTTTGGCAATGAAAAAAGGTATTGATGACTATACCACTTCTTCTTGGCTGGAAGTTAGGCACCATGACCATTGAAGCCCTAACCCTATTTATGAAATAAATAGTAGTAGGTCTCATGTCAGGAATGTCCAAGAACTTGACCGTAGGGAGAAGTAATTGGGTACATTCTACGACCAGCTACTCTATCCCTTCCAAGGATGTTCCATACATAAATAATTTTGACATTGATCTCATTCCTTTCTTTTTTAGACGCAAAAAAGGAGCAAAGTTTATTTAGTCATTACGACCTAAACTTTGCCCATATTATGCTCTTTATTTAATTTTGAATGTTTAATCTAGATGTAGCAAATCATTATATCTACTACATCTATAATTTGCATTTTATTTATATTTTTTTAGTTGTGTGTAATATGAAATATATATACATTAATTATTGATAAGGCTTAATGTAAAGGATATAACAAAAAATGCACTACTAATTATAGGTACATACCAATATTTCTTTTCATTTCTAGGAGTATTTAGCCAATCAGGCTTAAACACTATTATAAAATGTAATAGTAAGAAAAGATGTGGATATAAAAAAACTACTGTTTTCTTTGATGAAAAACTATAAGTGCCTGGTCCAATATGGCGAACTAAATTGTTTGGTAATAATCTCTACAATAAAATTCCCATCAAGATTGGTAATAAACTAATAATTGAACCAATTATAACTTTCTTCTTTTTACCCATAATCCAACCTCCTAAATTTCAAATTATATTTAATTTATCTAATACCACTCTTATGACATAGTTTATAAAAAGTGTTCATTAAGAATATTTTAATTTTTTCTAGCTGAAATATTCAAGTTAAAAGCTAAATGAGCTTAAAGTTATTATTTATGAAATCAATTACACACTTGTAATTTTGAATAATATCTGCGGCTAGTAGTCCCATAACCTTAAAATCTGAAGTTGGAAAAATATCTCGCTTTAGAACAGATATATTCTCTAATTCTATATTTTGATTGCCTATAGTAAGTTCAATACTGTTAATCAAGTATACCTCTTCCTCTATTATCCCTCCAACTCCAGCTATCTCATCGACCTTTTCTTTCTTTGCCTTTAAATAAGGAATAAATTCTTTACTAAACATACTCTCAGTGTTTCCACTATCAAATCCAAAATGCATCGCATGGTTATCAAATTTTACATTAATAATTGGCATATTATCCCAAAATAACTGCTCCTCACTATAATGATAGGCATTATAGCCTATATATCCGTCTTGGAAAGAACTAAGGAGATAGGGGTACTGAGGGCACTAGGAGCAAGGAAGAAGGATATTACCAGGGTCTTTAATGCTGAAACCTTTATAATTGGAAGCTTCTCTGGCCTACTAGGAATATCCATAGCATATGGACTTACTATTCCAGTAAATATAGTCTTGGAGAATATGACTGATTTACCAAATATAGCTCAGTTAAACCCAGTACATGCAAGTACCCTTGTGGTAATCAGCCTTACTCTAACCATGCTAGGTGGATTAATACCTGCCAGAATGGCAGCTAAAAAGGACCCAGTTGAGGCCCTAAGAACTGAATAATGAACAGTAGGGACGTGAAACTTCGTTCATAAACAGTCGGGACATGAAAGACGCTCATTTTCGTTTTAGACTTTAAGATCAGAATAGCACAAATACAAAAAGAATCTTGTATATAAGACAAGATTCTTTTTGCATTTATCCGCTTTTTCAGTTTAACTGGTAATTAACCGCCTGGGATTTAAATAGCTGAGTATAAAGACTTTCTTCATTTTTTAATAAATTTTTATGGCTATCATAGTCTGAGATTCTTCCATTATCAATTACCAGTATCTTATCACAAAATACACTACTAGACATTCGATGTGATATATAAATGGCTGTTTTATCCCCTACAAGGCTATTAAAATGCTCATATATTTCAGCCTCAGCAAGGGGATCTAATGCAGAAGTAGGTTCGTCAAGGATAATCAAGGAAGCATCCTTATATAAAGCTCTGGCAATGGCAACTTTTTGACTCTCGCCACCAGACAATTCTATACCCTTTTCATCATAAGCCTTACCATATAATGAAGCCAGACCATTTGCCAGCTCATCAATTTTTCTCTCAAGTCCTACTTCTTTTATTATTTCCATGGTTTTTTTTATGTCGGAGTTTAATTCATTACAGGTAATATTTTCGTCAATAGAAAAGGCAAAGAGCTTATAATCCTGAAATACAGCAGCTATTTGAGACATATATGACTTATGATCATACTCAAAAATATCATGCCCATTAATAAAGATTGCTCCTTTCGTAGGTCGATACAATCTACAAATTAGCTTTATCATAGTGGTTTTACCTGCTCCATTTAGACCAACAATAGATACTTTTTCACCCTTATTTATTTTAAAGGATATGTTTTCAAGGACAAGTTTTTCGCTAGCTGGATACTTAAAGGATACATCTCTAAATTCTATAGTTTCAACATCACCAGTAAACTTTATTTTTCCCTCAAAATCTACCTCATCAGGAAGGGTCATAAACTCCATAAAAGGATCTAAATAACCAAGCATCTGAAATAATCCTATTAAATTTTTACCTAGGTCCATTGTTGTAGATGTAAAATTAATGGCAGCAGCTACATACATGGTAAATGAACCTATGGATATTCTTTGACCAAGTCTACTACTTATAACTCTAAGACCTACATAGCCATAGGCAAGGGCTGATTGAAGGTCGTTTACAACACCAATTGCTCCTAAAAATTTACCTTGTTTTTTATAATAGGAAGAGAACCAATTATTGATTTCATCGTTGTAGTAAGTGACCCTGTCAGTCATCATCTTATTCATGTTATAGAGTCTTATATCCTTTTGTATCTTATCATCATAGGCAAAGCCTACATAGTAGCCATATT
>LSQX01186914.1_pt1 | contig 16673 bp, 15 predicted proteins | sample 654561 | NCBI WGS metagenome assembly LSQX01 (sample SAMN04489861, study PRJNA283612) | anaerobic digester metagenome | isolation source: 4 biogas reactors fed with cattle manure at either 37C or 55C with and... | place: Denmark: Kongens Lyngby | collected 2014 | reverse complement strand
TAATAAATTAAAAAATGTTATAATATTGTTTGTATGCTACATTTAAAATATTTAAATAAGGGGACATACATATGAATTTTAATTAGTAATTATTGTATCATTAATCCAATCAGCAGTTCTCTTATTATTCTTTGTTAGTTTGGTGTAGATGTTAATAATATTGTTACCATCAGTTATGGATTTGATGCTTCAAGTACTGTTGAAGACAAATTGCTAATTGGTGAAAAGGTGTATTCATAGTTGGCAAAATTTCGGTATAGAAATTTTAAAAATAATTTAAGGAGGAATGAAATTATGTCTAAAGCATCAAAAAGTTATAGGTTATTAAAGGTTACGATAGTCTTGTTAATAACATTTATATTAACAGGACAGGGGTATTTAGGTTTTATATCAATAGGTGATGTGAGTTCTGGATTGTTTGCATTTGATAATAGCAGTATAGTATTTGCCGGGGGCAATTATGATGCCACGTGCATTTCCCTAACTCCCGGCAAAAATGCTTCTGAAGTTAATTGGTCATGGTATACACCTGTCTCTTTAACAAGTTGTGCAGTTCAAATTGCTAAAAAACTGACTGATAATGATTTAGAAGTATTCCCGGTTGGAAGGTCAGTAAGTTTTGGAGGTGAGATTGGCAATGCTAGCACAGGGTTTTCCTATAATAAGGTAACGGTTAAAAACTTGGAAGAAAGTACGGAATATGTGTATCGCCTTGGCAACGGGAGTACTAGCTGGAGCCAGGTTTATACATATACTACTCGGGCAACTGATCAATATGGTTTTTTCTTTGTAGGGGACCCACAAATTGGTGTTGGTGGTAATAGTGCTACTCAAGCAGCATCATGGGCGAATACAATTGAAGAGGCAGTTACTAGTTTCCCTGAAGCAAGCTTCATGGTATGCGCAGGGGATCAGGTGAACGATGGAGATAATGATGAACAATATAGTTATTTTTTTTCACCGGAGCACTTAAAAAGCTTGCCAATTGCAGTAGTGCGTGGCAATCATGATTGGGATAATCGTCATATATATCACTTTAATTTACCAAATCAATCGACCATATCAAACCATGATTATTACTTTACATATGGCAACACACTGTTTATGTTCATTTACAGTAATGATTACATTTACCAAATGGATAATGGAAATTACCAGCGTGCGGATGAAATTGTATTAGAACATGGAGCTTTCTTAGAAAATACAGTTGCTGCACACGCTGATAATGAGGATATTAAATGGAGGGTAGTGATGTTCCATCATTCAATATATAGTGCAGGAGGACATTTTCAAGACCCCGAAGTTCTTGCTTTAAGAGAATGGATGGTTCCTTATATGGATGAACTTGATATAGATGTGGTATTGATGGGACATGATCATTTATATGTTAGAAGTCATCAAATGTTAGGTGATCAGCCACAATTATACCAGTATTATAATGAGGATGGTTCGGTGCAGAATCCAACAGGCACTTTATATATTACAGGGAATGCTGCAAGTAACTGCAAGTTTTACAATCCAAAATCTTCTTCTTCAGCTTATTCTTATTATACTGCACTTACAGAGCAGCGACATGTTCCATATTTTTCATATATTAATGTTACGGATGATACTTTAGAAATTAGCACATATGAAACGGGTGAAATGACGAAGGTTGATAATTATAAGATTGTAAAACCAGAACCAGGGGGATTTGGCTCTGATGGCATATCTGTAATTACTGATAATGTTTCCGGACAAATTATAGTACAAGGAAATAATGATTTTTTAGGAGGAGATCAAATTACCTTGCTTATACAGGATTCAAATGAAAACATTAAGTATATTGGGCAAACTAAACGTAGAGATAATGATGGATATTTTTTGTTTAAGTATAATGATTGTACCACGAGTGATTTATATACACTTAAAGTTGGTTCGCAAAACCGAAAATGTTATGAGACAGAGTTTTATATTTCCACCGAGCAAACAGATATTTCAATTGAGGAAATTCTCATTACAAACTCATTTGATGTAGAAGTTACTCAGGAATTAGTGCCATTTGAAACCATCAACATTGATGTGAAGTTGTTTAATAATACAAATAACACTATATATCCATGTTTGATGGCTGTATTATATAATTCTGATGACGAATGTGAAAAAATGAATATACAGGTCAGTGACCCATTAGGTGGAAGGACATTGGGACATGCAAAACTTAGTTTGCAGCTTGATGAAATAGACGGTCATTATATCAAGATATATACATGGACTGACATAATGGAATTGATGCCGTTAGCTAAAATAAATAGTTTTTTTAATAATTAAATTTATAATAAATACGTTATGTGTTATGGAATGGAGTGGCGATTCGTGAATCGCCCCTACGTGTGAGCAAAGCGAACAACCGAAGGGAACGGAACTGTCCCCTGTGGCATAGCGAATTAATTAACAACTACCTTTGAACAGTAACGAGGGTTACGGAAATATTTACAAATTTTTTTGCGAAATTATTGCATTTTATACTCAAAAAGTATATAATTAACTTATGAGGAAAACTTAAAAAAGTCGTCATGGCTTTCAAATGCGGCAAACATTTGAGAGCTAATGCAGGTAAAAGGACTACCTACACCAACAGTATACGCATCTTTAGATGCGGGGACTGCCACTACGACTTTATGTTATTATACAGCATGTAACCTTATTTTTCAATAACATAAAACCGTTCGTGTAGGAAATTATACTTCCTGCACGTGCGGTTTTTTTGGGTTTTCCTCCAAAAAAATTTTATTTTGGAGGAAAACAATATAATGTTTAAACTATTAGATGAGAAATCTTTAAAGACGTTATCGGCACGCTTGCCAAAAGAAAAGATTGAGGAGTTGAAGAAGATTGCACGTAGGTATATGGAGCTTGAAGAAGAGCGGCTAAGCCCTACTGTCTTACTTAAAAGGAAAGCTCAAATACAGTGGGAGATGGTATCGGTTATACGCAAGTGGGAAGAATTGATTTTTAAGAGTACAAGTATTAAGAGTGATTTACGGGAAAGAAGCAGGGTGTACTTTAATGTGCAAAGGTTTGGAATGTTTTTGACCGACCTTGCAAGTTATAACATAGAGGAGAAATATCTATGCATTAAGAGGATTAAAGAAAAATATCCCAATGAGCTAATAAATTTTTTATCATACTTCCAAAGGGGTAGCGATAATTATGCAGATAACTGATAATAAAACAGTATTGAGTACTATAGAAAAGCTTGTGCGTTCGGATGTATGTTTGGAAATACTGCTGAGTGAAGAGTATAGGTCTGCTTTGATAGATAACATTAACGCATTAGATAGACTTATGAGGACATTTACACAGGAACAAAAAAACCTATTCTTAGAATATGAGCACACTTCTTCACAAAAACACAGTGTTGAAGGAAAGTACTTTTTCGTAAAGACAATTCAATATGGGATTATGATAAATAAACCGTACCCTCATTTGGATAGGCTTGGCAGTAGGAACTATTAGTAGAGGGCAAAAGCCGTCTGTCTAAGGATTATGATATGAGTGGAAATAGAATCAGTGTTAAAACTCTTGATTTGAACCGGGCTTTGAGCTATTTGTGATGTTGGCAAAACAAGATATAGCAATGGATTGGGAAGTGGTGAAAAATAAGTTTACCCCAAATCAGCAAGGTATAATGCATGTTTGAGCGTAATAAAAATATTATAAATATACTAATGCATTGGTTTAATATAGTGATTTTATAATATTATCCTGATTGAAATAGATTTTTTTAACTTTGAAACAAAAAATGCTTACAAACCAAAAAGCTTATTCAGGGATTATGGTGTAGCTTGCAAAAGTATGTGTTTTACTTTATAATATAGGAAACAAAAGCCATTAAAACATTTTTGTTTTGGCAGAACGGAGAATAACAGTTGAAAATTAGTGATATATTAAAAGAAAAAAAAGTTTCGCTTTCTTTCGAAGTTTTTCCACCTAAAGAAAACACACAGATTCAAAGTGTTTTATCGGCGGTAAAAAAACTGAGCGTATTAAACCCTGATTATATAAGCGTTACTTACGGTGCCGGTGGCGGTACAAGTGCAAACACCGCCTTTATTGCGGACTATATTGAAAATGAACTAAACACAACTGCTCTTGCCCACTTAACTTGTATTTCTTCTAAGCCTAGGCAAGTTCATGCCGTTACTGATGAACTAAAAGCCAAAGGTATTAAAAACATACTTGCACTTCGCGGTGACATTCCAAAGGATGAGGAGAACGACTTGCCGCGCCATTATCAATATGCTGCACAACTTATCACCGACTTAAAAAAGTGGGGAGATTTTTGTATAGGTGGTGCATGTTATCCTGAGGGGCATGTGGAAAACCCCAACAAAGAAAAGGATATTTTGTATTTAAAAGAAAAGGTAGATGCAGGCTGTGATTTTCTTGTAACGCAACTGTTTTTTGACAACAACATTTTATATAACTTTTTGTATCGGCTCTTTCAAAACGATATAAAGGTGCCTGTTATAGTGGGTATAATGCCGGTAATTAATGTTAATTCAATTCGACGCATGGTAAAATTGTCCGGTGCTACGCTGACTCCTAAATACAGGGCGATGGTTGACAAATTTGAACATAATCCAATGGCGCTTAAACAAGCAGGTATTGCATATGCAATCGAACAAATTATCGACCTTATTGCAAACGGTGTCAAAGGAATACACATTTATACCATGAACAAACCTGAAATAGCGCAAAGCATCGTTGAGGGAATTTCCTGGACAATAGGAAAAGGGGACATCAAGGAAAAGGGGTCCTTCACTAAATGACATACTATTATGTTAATCTAAAACAGTATCAAATATGACAAAAGTATCATATCTGATATTTACGCAAACTGCAAAGTATGATTTAATGTCCCTAAAAGAATTTTAGGAGATGCTCATATAAAAAAACATTTGCAACCCTTGAAGCTCCTGTGCTTGCAGGAGTTATACGTGAAAGAAGTCTAAAGGCAGCAATTGCCGCTATAAGAAACGGAGAGATTAACGGAGCGACAGCCTTTGATTTACATCTGTCATGTCTTGATGAGGAATATAAAAATCCAGATTCAATACGTGAAATTGTTTCATCTACCGATAAGCCCATGCTAGCTTTAAACTATAATCAGAGATATGATTGGAGTAGCTTTTATACAAGCGAGGAGGAGCGTGTGAAACTTCTGATGACAGCAGCTGAGGCAGGTGTTTCTGCGGTTGATATTCAAGGCTATACATATGATTTAGAATCAAAGGAAAACTATATGGGAAATGCCAATTTTTCTTTTACTAAGGGAAATCCGAAGGAAATTGTAACAGATAAAAAAATTATAGAAAAGCAAGTTGCGCTGATTGAGCATTTTCATGCTATTGGGACAGAGGTGTTGTTGAGTACACACCCATATATTCCGATGAATTGTGAACAGGTAACAGAACTTACAAAATATTTGCAAAAAAGAAAGCCGGATATAATAAAAATAGTTACCCTTTGCGAAAATGATGAGCAAATGGTTGAGGCATTTAAAACTATGCTGACACTGAAAAAAGAGATAACGAAAACAAAAATACACTTTCATTGTTGCGGAAAAGCCGGAAAGCTGACGAGAATTATCAATCCTATACTGGGAGCATATTTGACTTTTTGTACGGACCAATACACCGAAAGCAGCAATTTGGAGCAGCTTCATCTAAAAACAACAGCAGATATTATTAATAATATAAAAAAAATGATATAGTGGTGCCTATTAATATTAAATTAATAGGAAGGACAGTTATGATACTCCTTGCTGCTTTAGGGGGGGAGGGGGCAAGTAATGCTCTCTAGCAAACAAGAAGGATTATTAGTGTTTGTAGTCATCAGATAAAGGTTATAATTATATATAATAAAAATGTTAGGGGGGATACAATGGTATATGTTTTTTTAGCTGATGGATTTGAAGAGATTGAAGCTTTAACAGTTGTGGACGTACTAAGGCGTGTGGACATAGAAGTAAAAACTGTGTCCATTAAGGATAAGGTTGTATCAGGAGCACATGGCATACAGGTTATTGCAGATATTTTAATTGGTGAAACAGATATTAATAACGCTTCTATGTTAGTACTTCCGGGGGGAATGCCGGGTACAAAAAACCTAGATAACGATGCGAAGGTACAGGAGTTTATAAGGACAATGGTTAGCAATGACAAATATATAGCAGCAATATGTGCTGCACCTATGATTATTGGGAAAATGGGATACCTAAAAGGTAAAAAAGCTATATGCTTTCCCGGTTTTGAAAACTATCTTATCGGAGCTGTAATAGCGGACAATCCTGTAAATGTTGATGATAAGTTTATTACATCAAAGGGACCGGGAACAGCTATTGACTTTTCATTGACACTTGTATCACTTTTAAAAGGTCAGGATATTGCTGATGAATTAAGGGCAAACATGACTCGTTAACCCTTGACGTATTAATATAAACAGCATATACTTTAATAAAGGGTATTTTTTAGTAGGGGTGAATGTTTTGAAACAGAAAGAGTTGAATCAATATATTAGAGTGCCGTTGAAGCTTTTAGGAAGTCATGGAATTTTTATTATGCTTGCTATTGTGTTTACGATGTTTTTCTCGTGGTTAATAGAAAAGAAGCATGGGCCTCTCATATATAGCATCTTTGTATCATCGATATATGCACTTACAATATATACTGACATGTGGGAAATAGGCAATAAGGATAGCAGACCCTATACAAAAGAAAAACCCCACATATTGAAAGGCCTGGTTTTTGGAATAATAGCATCTGCAGTTACTATTATTCTCGTAGTCTTATTTTTTATATCAAAAGCGGGATATTTAGATTTTAAGGTTTTAAACCTAGTCTATAGATTATGGATGGTTCCCTTTATTGGATTTTTTGAGGCTTTTGGTGAGAATTACCCCTGGATATTTATTGCAGTAATATTTGTATTGCCGTTATTTTCATTTTTAGGGTATTTTGCAGGCATGAAGCGCTTTTATTTGAGAAAAGATATGAGAAGAGCTGTAAAAAAGGCTAAGGACAATACACAAACAGATAAGTAATATATGGAGTCCCTTTAGAATATTATAATGTATAAGTTTTTGTATAAAACTGAAACTTTTATAGTATTGTAAAGGGATGATTTTTATGGTCATGGTTGTAAAAAGATTAAATGTTTTATTGGTATTACTAATATGTGTACTTTCTTATATGACGTATAATCTTTATTATTATCAAGATATTCAAACAAGTACAGTTCCTTCTTTTAATAAAAAAATTGTAATTGATGCAGGACATGGGGAGCCTGACGGCGGGGCTGTGTCTCCTTCAGGTGTTAAGGAAAAAGACCTTAACTTAAGTGTTGCCAAAAAACTAGCTGCACTTATTAAAAAAAGTGGTGCAAAGGTAGTATTAACAAGAGATGATGATGCAGGTATTTATTCGACCGGTAAAAAAACCATAAAGGAAAAAAAGGTATCAGATTTACATAATAGAAAAAAGATTATGGACGAAAGTGGTGCGGATGTTTTTATAAGTATTCATATGAATAAGTTTGAACAATCACAATATCATGGTGCACAAGTTTTTTATTCAACAAATGATGAAGATAGTAAGATTATTGCAGAAATAATTCAAAAGGAATTAAAAGAAAACATAGATAACAACAATAATCGTGAGGTAAAGCCCACATTTGACAGTATATATTTATTAAAACAAGCTACAATTCCTGCTATACTTGTAGAGTGTGGTTTTTTGTCTAACCCCCAAGAGGCAGAATTGCTGCAGACCGACAGCTATCAGGATAAACTTGCATGGAGTATATATATAGGACTTATTAAATACTTTAACATGCAATAAAACAGTGCAACAATTCAATTTACTGAACTCGCTAAAATTAAGGATACATTTAATATTATTCAATATGCGTAACTTTTTTAATTATGGAAAGCATAAGAATAGATATAAATGTATCTTTTTTCATTAAACTGTTGGAGGCGGATTTTTTGAAGACTTATTTTAATGAAGCAGTGATAGGTAATTCCAATATTCTTGCATGTCTTGATAAAAGGGGGGAACTCATAAGATTCTTTTGGCCTCATATAGATTATCCGCAGCATATAGACATTTTTAAAATAGGAGTTTCGCTTTTGGAAACAGGTCAAACATTAAAATGGTTATATGATGAAGACTGGGAGCATAAACAATCTTATATTAAGGACACTAATATAGTAGAAAACATATATAAAAACAGTAAATTAGAGATTCAATTAGAATCAACGGATTTTGTACTGTACGACGGGGATGTTTTAATTAGGAGCATGGAAATAAAAAACTCAGGGACTTCAGATAGGGAAATTGACCTGATTGTTTTTGCAAGTTTTATATCAAATCAAATTGATATAAGAAGCTCACTTTTTGATTTTAATAACGATTGCATGGTATATTATAGGCACGGTTATTATATAAGTGTTGCAGGAAGTAAAGTTGTGTCCGGCTTTCAAATAGGAAATAATCCTTATGGAGCAGCTATTAATTCACAAATACATGGTATAGACGAGATAGGAATGACCGGAGAGGCCGTGCAATCATGGAAGCTTGGAAAATTTAGCCCAGGCGAAACAAAAAACATTACTATTTATATATCTTGTGGACACTCACTAAAAGAAAGCTTGGAATTAACCTCAGAAATAAAAAAAGAAGATATCTATCTTTTAATAGATGAAAATAAAAAACATTGGCATCAGTATTTAAGCAAGGGAAAGAAAGCAATAACAGATAATGACAGTCTGAATGAGTTATATAATCGCTCTTTATTGGTTTTTAAATTAATGAGCGATAATAGCGGAGGTCTACTTGCCGCACCTGAATTGGATGAGAGCTTTACCAGGTGTGGCAGATATGCATATTGTTGGGGGCGTGATGCAGGCTTTATAACGTCTGCACTGGATAGGGCAGGTTATCCTGAGCTTGTTGATAAGTTTTATCAATGGGCTAAGAATACGCAGGCTGAAAACGGTTCATGGTATCAAAGGTATTATGTAGACGGAAATCTTGCGCCATCATGGGGACTTCAAATTGACGAAACGGGAACGCTAATATGGGGGATGTTACAGCATTATAAAACAACAGAGAACAAAGAGTTTTTAAGAAATATGTGGACATCGGTTAAAAAGGCAGCTAATTTTTTAATACATTTTATTGATACCGAAAATAACCTGCCAAAGGCAACCTATGATTTATGGGAAGAACGCGTCGGACAACATGTATATTCTGTTGCAGCTGTATGCGCCGGTTTGTATTCCGCAGTAGAGATTAATTTTATACTTGAACAAGAGGAGCAAGAAGTGGTAAAATGGAAAGATACTGCAGATAGAATTAAAGATTTAATAGAGAACACCATGTGGGATAATTTCCAAAGTAGGTTTTATAGAGGCCTGAATACTAAAATAGAAGAATGGGGTTTTGAAGGGCATGGTGGCAAGAAAGAGAAAACGGCAAATATCAAGGGGTATACACGATGGGTATCTGCACTGGATATTATGATAGATATTAGCCTTATAGGAGTAGTTATTCCGTTTAAACTCTTTGATTGTAATCATAAAAAAGTAACAGCAACGGTAAGCGCAATAGAGAATCATCTTAAATCTCCTATAGTAGGTGGGATAAGAAGATATGAGACAGATAATTATATGGGAGGTAATCCTTGGATTATTACAACCTTGTGGCTTGCGCTATATTATATTAAAACAGGAAATCGTAATAAAGCCAAAGAATATCTCTTATGGACAACAAAACATACAACATCAATGGGAATGCTTCCCGAACAGGTTGATAAAAACACGGGTGAACCGATTTGGGTTTTCCCTCTGACATGGTCCCATGCAATGTATGTGTTGGTATATATGGAGTTGTTTGAATAAAGGGGTGAACACAAATGGTAAAATCAAAGACTATATTTATTTGCCAGGAATGTGGATATGAAGCGCCAAAGTGGATGGGAAAATGTCCTGCTTGTAGTGAATGGAATTCAATGGTGGAGGAAATACAGCATAAAAATATCGTGAAAAGTTCCGGATTAGCAAAGGCAATACCTATAAAACTAAGTGATGTGGAAGTTACAAATGAGGAAAGAATCACAACGGGGATTGGAGAATTTGACAGAATACTTGGCGGGGGTGTTGTAAGGGGTTCAATGGTATTGGTCGGAGGAGATCCGGGAATAGGAAAATCAACGATACTACTACAGGTTTGCCAGACTATAGGTATAAAAGAAAAGGTTTTGTATGTATCAGGCGAAGAATCTATGAAACAGCTTAAAATCAGGGCAGATAGATTGAAGGTATCCGCAGAAAACCTTCTTATTATGGCCGAAACCAATGTTGACATAATATTGCAAAGTATGTATGATGTTAAGCCGGATATAGTAATAATAGATTCTATTCAAACCATATATAAGGAAGATTTAACATCAGTTCCGGGAAGTATAGGACAAATTCGAGAAACAGCAGCTGCATTAATGCGTGCTGCAAAAGGAAAAAATATAGCTGTTTTTTTGGTAGGCCATGTTACAAAAGAAGGTACTCTGGCGGGTCCTAAGGTGCTTGAGCATATTGTGGACAGTGTTTTATATTTTGAAGGAGACAGGCACCAATCTTTCAGAATTTTAAGGGCTGTTAAGAATAGGTTTGGATCAACCAATGAAATAGGCGTTTTTGAAATGAAAGATACCGGTCTTACCGAGGTGGACAACCCGTCTCATATGTTGTTGGCGGGGCGCCCCGTTAATGTTTCGGGCTCATGTGTAATATGTACCCTAGAAGGCACAAGACCTGTGCTTGCAGAAATACAAGCTCTTGTAACACCTACCAGTTTTGGTATGCCCAGGAGGATGTCTACGGGTATTGATTATAATAGGATTGTTTTATTAATAGCTGTACTTGAAAAGAGGGTAGGTTATCATTTGCACAATTCCGATGCCTATGTTAATGTAATAGGAGGCATAAAAATTGATGAGCCGGCAGCAGATTTGGGAGTAATAGCAGCTATTGCGTCCAGCTTTAAAAATTTTGAAATAAGTCCGAAAACAGCAGTAATCGGAGAAGTAGGTTTAACAGGTGAAGTAAGGTCAGTAAGCTATATTGACAGAAGAATAAATGAAGCAAATAAACTTGGATTTGACAAGTGTATTATACCCTTTGAAAATGCTAAGAATCTCAAAGCGCCTGCCGATATAGAGGTAATAGGTGTGAAAAATGTAAGTCAGGCACTTGAAAACCTTATACAGTATTAAATTGGAGGTAAATAGATGAAATCAGAGCAAATGAATCAGCTTAAAGATATTTTCGTCACATTTTTTAAAATAGGTCTTTTTACTTTTGGCGGTGGTTATGCAATGATACCACTAATAGAAAAAGAAATAGTTGAAACTAAAAGGTGGGTAGGAAGAGAAGATATTACGGATATTTTTGCGGTGTCTCAATCAATTCCGGGGGCTATTGCTATAAATTCAGCGACATTTATTGGTTATAAAATAGCCGGGAAAAAAGGAACCTTAGCAGCGACATTGGGAATAATACTTCCTTCATTTATTATTATTCTTTTAATAGCTTCCCTATTATCAGGTTTTAGAGAAAATGAGCTGGTGAAATCTATTTTCGCAGGTATCAGACCGGCAGTTGTAGGGCTCATTATTATAGCTGTATTTAAGATAGGTAAAACATCCATAAAGGACAAAACCGGATTTATAATTTCATTGATTGGGTTTGTAGTTGCGACAGTTTTTGATATTCATGCGATATATGTTATAATCGGTGGTGCTGTATTTGGTTTGACAGTATATAAATTATGGCCTTCAAAAGCAAAGAAAATTATAGGAAATGGAGCGGGGAAAAAAAGTGATGGTATATCTTGATTTATTATTATCATTTATTAAAATCGGATTATTTAGTTTTGGCGGAGGATATGCCATGATTCCGCTTATTCAAAAAGAGATTGAAATGCACGGTTGGTTAAGTGCTTCCGAGTTTATAGATATTATTGCAATTGCGGAAATGACACCGGGGCCTATTGCAGTGAATTCAGCTACATATGTAGGTTATAAGACAGCCGGTATTATCGGAAGTGTATTTGCGACAACCGGTGTAGCATTACCGTCTTTGGTTTTAATACTTATTGCTTCAAAATGGTTTTTTAAGTTTGGGGATAATCCGATAAAAATTATGATGTTTTATGGAATTAGGCCTATTGTTGCAAGTTTGATTGCTTCTGCAGCAATTTTTGTAGCTAAAACTACACTTTTAAAAGAACAAATAACTATGCAGAATCGTCATTATTTGTTTGATGCACCAACAAAAATTATAGATTTTAGTGCAATAGTAATTCTAATTATTACAATAGTTGCATTAATAAAATATAAACTCCATCCTATAATTGTTATAGCAATGTCCGGAATGATGGGTGCCATAATATATTACTTAACACCACTTTTACAGGCGGTATAATATGCGTTTGTATTTTATAAAAATGTGAGTTATAATTACCTGTAGAAAATATTGCAGTTTTTAAACAGATGAGAGGGAGATTTAATGAAATTAAAAGGTTTAAATGAAATAAGAGAAACATATTTAAAATTTTTTGAAAGCAAGGAACATTTGAGGCTTCCAAGTTTTTCACTGGTTCCTCAAAATGATAATAGCTTATTATTAATTAATGCCGGGATGGCTCCTCTAAAACCGTACTTTACAGGAAAAGAAGAACCGCCCCAAAAAAGGGTTGTGACATGTCAAAAGTGTATCAGAACCCCTGACATTGAGCGTGTTGGTAAAACTGCAAGACATGGGACATTTTTTGAAATGCTCGGCAATTTTTCTTTTGGTGATTATTTCAAAAAAGAAGCTATATCATGGGCATGGGAGTATGTTACAAAAGAGTTGAGGTTACCTGTTGAAAAAGTATGGGTAAGTGTATATGAAGAAGATGATGAAGCTTTTATGATATGGAAAAATGATATCGGTGTGGATGAAAATAGAATAGTAAAGTTACCGAAGGAACATAACTTTTGGGAAATTGGTACAGGTCCTTGTGGTCCTTGTTCAGAACTTTATTTTGACCGAGGAGAAGAAAGAGGCTGTGGTGCTAATGATTGTATGCCCGGATGTGACTGTGACCGCTTTGTTGAATTTTGGAATTTGGTATTTACTCAGTATAACAAAGACGAGAGCGGAACATATCATAAGCTTGATAATCCCAATATTGACACAGGAATGGGGCTTGAAAGAATTGCGGCAATAATTCAAGATGTAGATTCATTATTTGAAGTGGATACCATTAAAAACATTATGCAGCATGTAAGTAAAATAGCTGGAGTTAAATACAACGAAGATAGTAACAAGGATACATCATTACGAGTAATCACCGACCATATAAGGGGAACCGTGTTTATGGTGTCCGATGGTATTTTACCGTCAAATGAGGGAAGAGGATATGTGTTACGGAGATTATTAAGAAGAGCTGCAAGACATGGTAAGCTTTTGGGAATCAGAGATAAATTCCTTTATAATGTGGCAGAAACAGTAATTAAAGAATCCGGTGATGCGTATCCCCAATTAAATGATAAAAAAGATTATATAATGGAAGTTATAAAAAACGAAGAAGAGAGATTTGATGAAACCATAGACCAAGGATTAAATATTTTAAATACATATATAGGAGAGTTAGAAGAAGCGGGGAAGAAAACTTTACCCGGTGATAAGACTTTTCGTTTATATGATACATATGGTTTTCCTATAGATCTTACAAAGGAAATACTGGCTGAAAAAGAAATGACGGTTGATGAAGAAGGTTTTAATTTAGAAATGGAGAAGCAGAGGCAAAAGGCGCGTTCTGCACGAAATAATTCTGAAGGTGAAGGTTGGACAGAAGGCATACTTCATAAAATTGCGAAATCACTTAAGACTGATTTCATAGGACATCAAACATATTCCTCCAAGGGAAAAGTGTTGGCTATTGTTGGAGGTGATAGAGAGATTGAAAAAGCAAGTGAAGGAATGGAGATAAGTATTATCCTCGATAAAACACCCTTTTACGGAGAAAGTGGGGGACAAGTCGGGGATACAGGGATAATGAGTAATGAGAATGTACAGATTAGAGTTAATGATTCTAAAAGGATACAGCAGGATGTAATAGTTCATATGTGTAGAGTAGAAAAGGGTAGTGTATCAAAAAATCAGATAGTAAATGTAACAATAGATAATGATAAAAGATTATCAACAGCCAGAAATCATACTGCTACTCATTTATTGCATAAGGCTTTGAGGAATGTACTAGGAGAACATGTATCACAGGCAGGTTCGGCAGTGCATCCTGAAAGATTGCGTTTTGATTTTTCTCATTATCAACCAATGACAGAAAAGGAAATAGAGGTTGTACAAGACGAAGTAAATAGGATTATTATTAATAACATATCTACCGAGATTATTGAAACCGACAAAGAAGGGGCAAAACAATTAGGAGCGACAGCATTGTTTGGAGAAAAATATGGGGATGTTGTTCGTGTAATTAAAATAGATGACTACAGTATAGAGCTATGCGGAGGCACTCATACATCATCTACCGGACAAATCGGACTATTTAAAATATTAAGTGAGACAGGTGTGGCTGCAGGTGTGCGCAGAATTGAAGCCATTACAGGTCAATTTGCATTAGATTACTATAGGGCAAAAGAGAGTGTAGTAGGTAAAATTGCAGAAATATTAAAAACTAATCCTGATAATGTAACGAATAAAGTTACCTCAGTGGTTGACGAATTGAAAAAAATACAAAAAGAAAACGAAGTTTTCAAGACAAAGTTAGCAGGTGAATCCGCAGATGATATATTAAGGAGCGCTGTAGATATAAAAGGTATCAAAGTAATAACAGCCAGAATGGATAACCTTGATATAAATGGTCTTAGAAACATGGGGGATATGTTTAGAGATAAAATTGAAACAGGGCTTATAGTCCTTGCTACGGCAAAGGATGACAGAGTAAGTTTTATTGCAATGGCGACGAAAGAAGCAGTTAAGAAAGGTATAAATGCAGGAAAAATTGTAGGAGAAGTTGCTAAAATAGCCGGAGGCGGCGGTGGGGGAAGAGCCGATATGGCACAAGCAGGTGGCAAAGACATATCTAAGATTGATGAAGCGCTAAGTATTGTTAGAAATATAATCTAGGGAAATGGGGTTTCCCCTAAAAAGGAGGCAAGCATATGGAGGATTGTTTATTCTGTAAGATAATTAAAAAAGAGATACCGTCAACAATTGTATATGAGGATGAAAAGGTATTGGCATTTAGTGATGTTAATCCGGTTGCTCCGGTACATATTCTTGTAGTGCCAAAGACACACATAAAATCTTTACAGGAAGCTCAGGATAATGATAAAGAATTAATTGGTCACATTATTATTACATGTAGTAAGATTGCAAAAGATAAAGGTTTGAAGAATGGTTATAGGGTGGTCAATAATTGTGGAGAAGAAGGCGGTCAAACAGTAGGGCATATTCATTTTCACTTGCTCGGCGGAAGAAATTTGACATGGCCTCCCGGTTAATATGAGGAACTATTCATCATCAATATATACGGAAGACGAATTAATATGAAAAAAAAGAACATTTCTATCAGAAACATTTTAATAATTGTGTTTGTTGCGATTACATTTGTAACGGCCGGTGTTATCAGTTTTATAATATATAGTAACTGGATTCTTTCTGCTGAAGAAATTTCTCGCCAAATGGCAAAGGATTTAAATAATCAAATCCTTCATAAAATTGAAATGTTTATCCATATTCCTGAGCACATAAATCAAGTCAATCAGAAAAACATAGAAACCGGGATGGTAAATATAGACGAAGAAATTGAACGTGAAAAATTTTTTGTCAGTGTTTTGCAAAGTCATGACAATGATATTTATAGTTTTAGCTATGGAACGGAAGAGGGCGAATACTACGGGGCAAGAAGAAATGAAAACGGCGAAATCGAGATTATGAAAAACAATTCTGAAACACATGGAGATTCGTGGTACTATTCTATAAATGAAGACTTAACTTCAAATGAGCTTGTTGTTCAAGCGGGTAAATTTGACCCAAGAACCAGAGACTGGTATATAGCAGCTAAAAATAACAAAAAGCCTATATTTGCACCTATATATACTCACTTTATTATGAAAGACTTGACCTTATCTGCTGCATATCCCATATACAATAAAGGCGGCACACTTCAGGGCGTACTTGGAACACACATATTGTTGGGGAGTATAAACGATAACCTAAAAGATTTTGTGGAAGATAAAAATGGGTTTGCCGTAATCCTTGAAAAAGAAGCAGGTGAAATGATTGCCAATTCTTTCGGGACAGATAATTTTCTTACCCTTGAAGATAATACTTTTAAACGGATTAAAGTAGATGAACTGGAAAATAAAATTATTTGGAAAGCATATGAATACTATCTGGAAACCGATGAAAAAAATTATAAGGCGAGGTATGGCAGTGATAGCTATTTTACTAATCTAACAAATTACAATAAGGAAGGTTTAGATTGGGTTGTGATTTCTGCTATTCCGGAAAAACTGTTTATGTCAAGTGTTATGAGTAGTATGAAATCTGTCTCTTATAC
>LSQX01183544.1_pt2 | contig 16680 bp, 13 predicted proteins | sample 654561 | NCBI WGS metagenome assembly LSQX01 (sample SAMN04489861, study PRJNA283612) | anaerobic digester metagenome | isolation source: 4 biogas reactors fed with cattle manure at either 37C or 55C with and... | place: Denmark: Kongens Lyngby | collected 2014 | reverse complement strand
CATGGGAATCGTTGACGATTATCTCGGTGGCCCCGGCATTGAGCGCACCCTCAATGGCCGCATTAGCTTCGCCTGTCATGAGAGCACGCGCACGCTGATAATCCCCGCCGTCGGAGGAAGTATGCGGTCCTGACGCAACAACACCTGATACTCCCTCAATATCGCAGGAAATGAAGACTTTCATTCGATCTCCTCCCTCGGAATTCCCTGGCAGGCGAGGGCGAAGTGGAATCCGCTCCCTGCCGGCCGTCATTCTTTCTCGAATCCCTTTTCTACAGCGAGGCGATGACTCCCTGCCCCGGCGATTCCCGAGGTCTTTAGAGTTTCCTGCTTACAGCGGTTACGGTGCCGCAGATCCGCCAGATGGTCTCCCAGGTCGTGAAATCCCCGTGTGGAAAGGAAAACCTGCCTCGCAGGCGAATATTGGCCTATTGAAGGCGCGTGGACTCAAAGAAGGGATTCCGTGGCCGATAGTGGAACAGAGCGATTAATACAGCGGGGTTAAGATTGACTTTATAAGCCCAAAGGGTTAAGTAAGCCAGGGGGGGAGGTGGCCCCTATGTACGTGCCCCCATCCACAGGCGCGCTTCTTCTGGGAGCTCTCCTTATTGGACTGGAGTACTGGGCAAAGTCCTTTGTATCCGGCCTTCCGAAGATCGCCTGCCGGCGGGATGCCAAGACATACTGGGCCTTGCGTTCTTGTAGCTGGGTTGCGGCAACCGTCCTTTTGGGCCTGGTCTTTGGTTTCAGCTCCTGGACTCCACTGCTTGCGCTGGCCTATGCCGCCATAGCAAGCACCGAACGGCTGCTGACAAGGCTCCAGAGGTGCCTCGCCACGCTCACGGGCTCGCGTCTGCCCTGGCTCCAGATCCTGCCCATGCTGCTACTGGCTGTGCTGGCTGTTTTCGGATCTGGGCTTGCATGTTCTCTGTCGGAGCCGGTGGCCGAGTTTATCGTTGCGCTCGTTTGGTCCGTGCCGGCTTTCGCAAGATCTGCCGTCAGCCATCAGCGGATTTTGGAATATGTAGCAGTCTACATTCTCGTCTCGCAGCCTGCAAACCACATCATACGCACCTTGCTGGGCAGAGGGTTTGACGCTGAGTCAGCGGGCGTGCAGGCAGACTCTGTGGCGCTGGCGTCCTTCAGCGAATTCGCGGAAAAGGATAACGTTTATGCGGATGCGCAGACTCTTCGGGCGGGCCGGGTTATCGGAATGTTGGAGCGATGGATGATTGTGACCTTCGTAGTGTTGAACCAGTTCGGTTCGATAGGTTTGATCCTCACAGCCAAATCTATAGTGCGATTTTCAAGATTCGACAAGAACCCTGAGTTTGCAGAGTACTATCTACTGGGGACTCTCTACAGCATGACCATAGCTTTACTCGCCGGACTGGCGCTTCGGGGGTGAACAAGATTGAACAAGAAACAGAAGTATGTTGCTGTGAAGATGGACATGCGCTCATCCAGACGCATTTCCGACAGAGCGGCGGCACAAGAACAGTTGTTTGCAACCATGAAGGCGCTCAACGAGGAGTTTGCCGATGCCGTGCAGTCCAGGTTTATCGTGACACATGGCGATGAGGCACAGGGCCTTTTGAGGGCAGACATGGTCTCAAGCGTCGTGCGGGTAATGGAGCGCGCTGTCGATGGCATGCGCCCGGCGATACTCCGTTTTGGCATAGGCCTGGGTACATTGGCTACCCCTGTTCAGCCCGATGCCATTGGAATGGACGGAGAGGCGTGGTACAGGGCGAGCGCGACTATTGTTGATGCGGCGCGGACAAGAAAATTCGTCTTGTTCAGCGGATTTGGCGAAGAACTGGACATCCAGTCGAGTGCAATGGCGAATCTTCTGCTCTACCTGAGATACAGATGGACGAATGATCAGCAGAGGGTAATAGAGCTTGTGGAAGCATCCCCCACGCAGGCAGCTGCAGCCGAGCAGCTTGGCATCTCCCAGGCGGCAGTCTCAAAGAGCCTGAGGATAGCTGGATGGCGTTACTACATCGATGGGCGAGATGCACTAGTCCGGATGTTGGATTTTGCATCGGACGGATCCGGAGATCGGAGCTTTTAGAGGGCTGCCTTCATGGAATCGGACTGGTGGAAGCGGTTGATACGGGACGGATCCACGGTTCGTGCGACAATGAACAAGTCAAGCCGGCCCAAAGGCAGCATGGTACGGCGATTGGCAGGCAAACGCAATTGCATCACAGGATTATGCTGGCGCACCTATCTCTGTGAGGACATGCATCGCACATGCTGAATGTCGCGAGGCGAGCGGGGAGGTTTGACCCTAAGGGCAAGACCTGCGAGGTCGATTTGAGCGGCGTCATGAGCAGTGAGTCGCTGAGGGCCACCCCGATGGCATCCGCATCAAGCAGGGAGAAGAGAGCTCTCTGCGCCTCCAGGGGCATCACCTCACACCCGGGGGATATTCGAGGTCCAACCTCCATCCTAAGCAGAGATGCGCGCTCGGCGCAGTTCCGCCTGATGTGGGATGCGAAGCTCCTCAGAGAGATGGTTCCAATGGCATCGAGGACGACTCCCGCCAGCGGGTCGCCGGAGTCAAACTCCGCCTTTACTTGGCGCTCGAGCAGGGGACCTATGGTAGCTATCGCTAGCATCACATGGCTTGCCCCCTCATATAGCCTGCCCTTGCAAGGCATGAATGTGCCACTCATCCTTCCGCTTGAGTCAAGAAGGATGCCGTCATCGGCTATTGATTCTACTGCGACGACTCTTACAACTCCGCGCGGGATGGCCAGGCCTCCGACGATGGCCCTGTTGGCCTCGGAGATAGCGGAGAGTGTGGCCGATAAGGCGCTGGTGCTCGGAAGGCGGGGGTCAGCGGAAGGCACACAGCCTCCATCTCCGATATTTCCGATCTCAGCCGACATTCCCAGGGCCCTGAGGACCTCATCTGCCGGAACCGGCTCGGGGCTTATGCTGATTACGGTCTGCTCTAAAAGGAAGTTCTCCATTCGATCGATGCTCCGTTCATGATCTGCTCGCCCGGCTCGTGCACGCATTCGGAATGTGTGCGGATCGTGCCCGGTGCCGCGCTCTTTATCCTCTGACGAAGAACATGGATTCTGTGAAAGCCTCCATGAACATCGGGCTCGCTCCGAGCTCCACATGTTCCACTACGTCGGCCAGCCTGCGCGCTTCCTTGTATGCTCTGGCGCTTGCCAATGCCATAATCACGCCCTGGCCTGCGGCATTTCCCAGCGAGACTAACCGGGCGTCGCCCGCATCGGGCAGCAATCCAATGGCAGTGGCGGCATGGGTGTCAAGATAGGTCCCGAAAGCTCCAGCCAGCACTATCTGCGAGAGTTCATCAGCCTTGATCCCGCTTTCTGCAAGAAGAATTTCGACTCCCGCCCGGATCGCAGCTTTCGCCAGCTGCAGCTCGCGCACATCCCGCTGGGTGAGGACTACACGCGGGCTCGGCGGCACGGGTTCCGCCAGCACGAATTCGAGTCCATCCCGGCCTACCACAAGCCGGCTTCCGAGGGGACTTGCCGGATCGACTCTATCCGGGTCGAATGCGCCTGTCTCTGAGATTATGCCAGCCTCGCGAAGGACTGCGACCAGGCTTATCAACCCCGAACCGCATATCCCTGCCGGACTTGCATTCCCGATGGTGCGGCAGTCGATGTCATCTTCGCCCATGCGTACACTCTCAATTGCTCCCGGGGCCGCGATCATTCCGCAGGATATGTTGACTCCCTCAAAAGCGGGTCCGGCAGCAGTTGAACATGCGAGGATTCTCCCGTTGGCGGCATGCAGGATCTCGCCATTGGTTCCAATGTCGATGGCGAGCGTAGGGGCGGAATGCTCGTTCATGCCTGCAACCAGCGCTACCGCCAGTGCGTCAGACCCCACGAACCCCGCTATGTTAGGCAAGAAGAAGAACTTGCCCCTGGGATTTGCGCATGTCAGCCCTGCCTCCGCCGGCGAGCACGGGGCGGATTCAAGGACTGCAGCGGCATAAGGGATCCTGGCCAGCCGACCGGGGGCGATCCCGCAGAACAGATGGTGCATGCATGTGTTGCCAACAGCCCCGACCAGGTAGACGTCGTCAGGCGATGCCCCCGCTTCCGTCAGGAGCTCACTTGCGAGCCCGTTGACGGCTTTGGTGATCTCGAACCTGAGAGTCTCAAGGCCTTCCCCTGATTCTGAGTAGGCGATGCGGGAGATCAGGTCGGCCCCGTGGGCGGCCTGCGGGTTGGCAGCTCCCCTGGCTCCGAGCACTCTCCCTGTCATCAAGTCTGCCAGATATCCGACTACGGTGGTTGTACCCACATCCAGCGCGATGCCGAGGGGAGACCACCCGCCGCCTTTCCCGTCCCGCGCCGGCCTGACCCCTCCATGGAACACATCTGACAGCTCTCCGTCGATAAGAACCCCGGTCAGGGCCACGCCGTTGGCGGCCCGAGAAATGTCGGATGTGGGGGATTTGCTTGTCGACTCGCAAGGTTGGACTCGGGTTTGCGCTGCACTCAGATCTGTGGCCTTGGCCATTGCTTCGCCGACAGCCTGGGCAAGTTGAATGCCTGGAGCGGCGGCCGGCCCCAGTCGGCCAGGCGGCCAACCGCCGCCATCATGCCCTGAGCCACCCTGTGGCAAGCCAAAGGCCAGTGATACTCTGTCCCAGTCTGAAGGGGCAGGGGACTCAGGGTCAACAAATGCGGTTTGCACCCTGGCGCGGGCATCGTCCAGTACAACCCGATCGTTTGGCGCTCTGCCCTCTGTCAGTATGGAGGCGCTTTCTTCGTGCGGGGCCATTCGGGACAAGACGGTTACATCTGCATCTCCTGAGATCGTGGCCTGGCAGGCGAGCCTCACTCCAGAGGAAAGCTCGTCATCGGAAAGGTGGACAAGCTCGATATCAGCGGGCGGGGAGATCCCGGGACCTGGCTTGACTACGACCCTGCATTTGCCGCATATGCCTCGGCCTGCGCAGGGCGCATACAGGCGCACGCCTGCACGGCTAAGTGCCGAGGCGAGTGTTTCTCCGGGCCTGGCTTGAACCTTTATTCTCTCCGTAGGCAAGATGATTGAGGCCAATTCCTATCGTCTTCCTTCGCTCATGAATGCGTCAATGTTTTCGTGGGGCGTTTCGTACGGCAGATCGCATCCGGTGCTCAACATGAAGTTCTCCACATCCGACATCTCATCGAGGAGCTTGCGCACTGCGTTTGCCACCTCGTCTGCGCTCCCATTAAGCATTACTCCAACGGGGTCCACATTTCCTATGAGTACAACATCAGGGTCGACTACATCTGCAGCGGCACGCAGGTGGACAGGGCTATCGAGGCTCAGCCCATGGGCTCCGGTGGCACACATCTCGCCGAGAAGGTGCTTTGTGTCGCCGCATATGTGAAGGACCATCATGTCGGCCATGCCCGGAGTTTCGATGACCTTCCGCACATACGCGCCGCAGAATGTCGCGAACGAGCGGGGGGAAAGGAATGTGGCTGTGGGCTCCAGCACTACTATCATATCTGCTCCCGCCTGGCTAAGCGCGCACGAATAGCGGATGCATATCTCCTGGGCGAACGTGACCACCTCATGGACGAGTTCGGGATCGGTGATTGTCGCCATTGCAATGTCGGATGCTCCCATGAGCAGTCCTGCGAGGGTGAACGGCCCTGCTACGTAGGCGGCGCAGGGCACGGAGATGCTTCGCTTCATCAGCTCCATGGTCTTAATATAAGCTACGAGCCTTGCGTCGTCCAGCGGATCGACAACGCGAAGCGCGTCAAGGTCGGACGCTGCCTTGACCGGGTGTTCTTCTACAGAGGGCGACTCGTAAAGCGGGTATCGCACTGGCAGGCCAAGAGCGCCTGCTTCAAGCGACAGGTCCATCATGAAGAAAACTGCGTCAGGTGCGAACCGCGCGGCGATTCTCTCCATGGTGTTGGCATGGAGCACGGGATTGAACTCATTCTGCTTGAGCGAGGAGCCAGTCAGCTTTGCCCCGGGGTAGCCCAGCAGGGGGGCGACGAGCCTTCGCTCAGATGACTTTACCAGTTCCATAAGTCTCATTTCCACGCCCCCTACGCGGAGATCAGCTTGCGGCCCAGGTCTACCGCTGAGCTTGCATCTGCAGCGTAACCGTCTGCCCTTATCTCCCTGGCATAATGATCTGTTACAGGCGCGCCACCTATTATGACCTTCACCTGGTCCCTGATGCCAGCTTCTTCCAGTGCATCTATGGTGGCTTTCATCGCCGGCATGGTCGTGGTTAGCAGGGCTGACAGTCCTAAGATGTCAGGGTTTTCGTTTCTGACTGCGTCCACAAATGAGCTGGCTGTGACGTCGACTCCGAGATCGACAACTTCAAAGCCTGCTCCCTCAAACATCATCTTGACCAGGTTCTTGCCTATGTCGTGCAGGTCGCCCTTGACCGTGCCTATTACGACCTTGCCTTCAGACGGTGCGCCGGTCTTGACTAGTATGGGCCTGATCACGTTGAGGCCCGCCGTCATGGCTCTGGCGGCCACCATCACTTCAGGCACGTAGATCTCGTTGTTCTTGAACTTCACGCCAACTACGCTCATGGCGGCGATCAAACCTTCATTCAGGATCTCAGTTGCGCTTCGGCCTTCTTCAAGGGCATGTTCTGCCAGGGCTTTTACCCTGGGAGCATTTCCTCTTTCCAAAGCTTCCCTCATATCAGAGTAGTAGTACAATTCCTTGACCTCCTACTTTGAGAATATTCACCAACTCTAATTCTAGAGGAATAGGAAATAAAGTCCATGGACGGTCCTACGGTTTCATGCATTATCCTGCTGAAATCATGCTCTGGCGATAAGCAGTCGGCGAGATTCCTTCCGTTCGCTTGAACGTGCGGCTGAAGTGGGCGGGGTCCTGAAAACCCACCGCGGCCGAAACCTGGGCGACTGTGAGCTGGGGCATGGCAAGGAGGCGCTTAGCTTCGTCGATGCGGAGGGCTGTGAAGTAGTCCATCACCGACATGCCCGTCTCCTCTTTGAAAAGATGGCTGAGGTGGGAGGGGCTGATGTGGACGGATGACGCTACGTCTGCCACGGCCAGTTTGGAGGCGAGGTTCTCCCGCATGAATAGTATGGCTTCCTGCACTTGCCCGGAGGGGGAGTCGGGAGTTTCGTGGACGGCATCGATGAACTCGTCCATCACCCCAACTATCCAGAAGCATACCTCTTCGAAAGTGCCGCAACACGACAGGTCCTGGATTGACTGGTAGTTGAGGCCGAGTATGCGCTCAGGGTCGGCGCCTGCCTCCACTGCGGCACGGGAAAGGAAGACAGCAAGCTCAAGGAGGCGGGCTTTGATGATATCAGGGCGGTCGGGCTGGCTGAGGAAGATCTCGGCCAGGATATCGTTGAGCATCCGCTTTGCCTCGGTCCGATGCCCGCTGCGGACTGCCGAAAGAAGCTCTCTTTCTTGCTGGGGGGAGTAGAGGCCGCGGACAGAGAACTGCTCTTCAATGTGCTTGCGTTCCTGGATGGCCTCGCCGAGCAGCCTCTGTTGCCTGTATATCTCATTCCTTTGCTTGAGCGCCAGGTCCTCAGAACGAACTATGTAAGAGGCTACTGCAAAGAGGAGTTCTGCAGCGGCCTGGACGCGAACAGTCGACACCTGTTCGAGTTCGCCTATGGCCGCTTCAAGCTGGGTGAGGGGAATATCAAGGTCGCCAAGGCGTTCCATGGAGTCGCGCACGAGGTACTCGTCTGGCTCCCACATGATGACCTGTCCACAGAGGACTGCGCCGAGAAGCGTGCTTTCGCTTACGAGCGGGGCGGCCCAGCACACAAGACCGGCATGGCATTGGAAGACGTAGAGGTCTCCGAGGCTTGCCGCTTGCCTCGCTGCATAGGCATACGACTTCGAGCAGCGCCTCGGGCCGTCTTCCGAGGAACGCACCAGGCGGCAGAAAGCGCAGTCCTCCCATGTCCGGGAAGCTATTGCCGGTGCTCCAGTAGGATCCACGACACGGGCCGCTATTCCCGTGGCTTCTTTGAAGGACCGTAGGACGCGGGTGAGCGCGCCGTCGGCCAGGATGTCGTCGAGGGAAGTCACGTCGTCTAACCCCCGTTTCTCCGATTAAGGTTCTTCGGGGCCCCGCAATCTCCTTGTAGAGCAGGCGAATCGCGCAAAAGGCCGATGCATGGCTGCACGGCGAGAGCCTACGCAGAGCAGGCCCAATGTCTGAAAAATCAGGTTGCAAGATCGTTGACATTCCGTCCGCGCGGCCAGTAGAATAGTAGTGGTCACTATTACTACTACCCTATTTTTCGTCTGGAGGCAAGAGCAAATTGGCTGCACTCGTCGAAGTTTTACAGGATATGGGCCTTTCTCTCAATGAGGCCAGGGCGTATCACGCGCTAATGCGCCATGGCCCTGCCAATGGCTATGAAGTGAGCAAGCGGTCGGGAATCACAAGGTCTGTCGTTTACGGGGTCCTCGACAGACTCCTTGAGAAGGGACTGGTTCTGCAGGTCGATTCCGACCCGGTGATGTACGCCCCGTTGCCCCCATCTCAGCTGCTTAAGGAATACAGGGAGCTTTACGCGAGCAATCTCGACAATCTGGAACGATCGCTCAAGCAAGTCGAGTCGGGGGTGTCGGAGGAGAGCTACATACTTGGCGTCGCTGGATACGACGACACCATCCGCAAGGCGCGGGAGCTGATCCGCGGCGCCAGGCATGAAGTCGTAGTCTCTGCCTGGGGCAGTGATTGCCTGCCTCTCCGGGAGGAGCTGGAGGCAGCCGAGGATGCAGGGCGGACGGTGATAATATTCTGCCACACCAAGGTGCCCTTTTCGGTGGGAACCATATACGAATACGGGCTTGCAGACGACATCATCCGGGAGAAATGGCCCAACAGGCGCATCATTGTAGCATCTGACTGCAAGAATGTGCTTGTGGGCGACATCAGGCATGACGAGAACCTTGGCATTGTAACCACAAACCCTATGATTGTACAGATGGCAGTCGAACACGTGATCCTCGATATCCTCCACCTGGCGCAGCTTAAGGCGGGGATAGGGGATCTCGCGAAGCAGATTCAAAGCGGCGATGACTACCTCAGCGTCATAGAGGAGCAGCACGCAAAGCTCGATCTGCGCGGGGCAGTATTGCCCAGGCCAGTTCCGCTGCCGCTGGATTAGCCTGCGCGACCTCTCCTGCTTCCTGCGGCTGCAGGGGATAGGCATCACGGAGGTGCAGATAGCCAATGGCGCCGACTACCATGGACATCCCTGATGATCTTGTGGCCCGGGCCAGGAGGGATCTGGCAGATGTGTGGGAGGGGACGGGCTCCGGACATGTGATCCTGCTTGCCCTGGAGGAGCCTGCTCTGCCCGACTACTCAGTGGACGAAAGGATGGAAGATCCCGAAAAGGATTTGGAATACGAGCTGACCTCGGCCCGTCGGGATCTCGTCTGCCTTAGGGCTGGCTTCTGCAATATTCCGTCTATTTGGCCCTACATGGGCGTCGGAGTGATCCCATCAGCGTACGGCTGCAAGATCAAAACCATCCCCGGAGAAGATCCCTGGACTCTTCCTCTCATCACCGACCCCGATGACGTATACGAGCTTCAAGAACCTGACCTGGCAGTCTCGGGCCTTGCGGCCCGAGTCCTCCAACGGATAGACTACTTTTCCGAGGAGACCTGCGGCACTGTGCCCATCCGACTGACGGATGTGCAGTCTCCCATAGATATGGCAACTCAGATTCTAAAGTACGACGAGCTTCTGCTGGCCATGTACACCGCCCCCGATGCTGTCCATCTCCTGCTCGACATGGTTACCCGTTCCCTGATCAAGTTCGTCAGAATGCAGGCTGCGAGAGCCGTCAACTTCTTCGGCTATACCCACGTGAACCTCTGGCGGCCGCGGGGGATCTACGTCAGCGACGATGTGGCCGCTGTGGTATCGCCCGGGCACTACCGGGAGTTCATGAAGGGCCCCAATGAACTCATCTCCCGGGCTTTCGGAGGGATATCAATCCATTGCTGCAGGGGATATGAGCAGAACCTCATGGAAATCGCGAACCTGGAGGGTTTCATGAGCTTCGACGCTGACAGCTCCTTTAACGACATCGATGCCATAGGAAGGGCTCTCACTTCTGCAGGGAATTCTCCGGAAGCCGTTTTCGCATATCCCGGCAGGCTGCGCGGAGAAGAACGGCCGCCCGAAGGCTCACGGCGAAGCCGGGGCCTTTGGCATGCCTGGGCAGAAGGTCCGGATGAGGCAATACTCAAGGTTCGCACGGCCAGGCGCTGGGGGTTCGGGCTGATCCTGTCGCTCAAGTGCGGCCGAGTGGCCGACGGCGTGGAAGCTGCCAGGGAGATTGCACGTGCAACAGGGGGATGATGGCCCAGATGCACCGCTATCCCGTGCCTGACCCCTGCGACTGAGCAGTGGGAGTATCCCGAAGGCACGGTGCCTCTTTCGGGGTCATGGAAATTCCATTGGTCATCCGCTCCCGGAGAGCGGCCGGTCGGTTTCGTTGGGCTTGGGTACGACGTTTCCGGGTGGGACGATATTGAGGTCGCAGGCAACTGGCAGTACGCAGGATACGATCACCCTGTCTATCCGGATGTGAAATACACGTTTGACAACAGCCCCCTTACGTACAATCCTATTTCAAACCTGTCGGATCATACCGAAAAGAGTTTGAGCTCCCTCGCGGCTGGGAGGCGAACCCGGTCTTCATACATTTCGCCGGAGTGAATTCGGCGTTCTACGTGTGGATCAACGGAAGCCGCGTCGGCTTCAGCCAGTGAAGCCACATGCCAGCCGAGTTCGACATCACCCCCTACGTGAGGGCAGGCAAGAACCTTGTAGCCGTGGAGGGTTACCGCTGATGCGCAGGGAGCTATCTGGAGGACCAGGACATGTGGAGGCTTGCCGGGATCTTCCGGGACGTCTTCGTTTACTCGCTGCCTTCCGTCGCCCGTCTAAGTGACTTACAAGGAGCATCTTAGCCTAATCGAGCAGCTAGGCTCTTAATTGTGGGCAATGCCGGCCCAGGGATTGCGAAGGAACTTATTGGGACTTACTCAGAACCACTGTCATTCTCTGGTGGCGTTCAGATCTCCGTAGGGCGAGGGGCTGGCATTGCCAAATGGCCCATACTGGGCCAGAATCTAAGGAAATGGCCCAGGGCGGGCCATCTTGCAGAAAAACGGCCCGCGGTGGGTCATTCTACGCTGCATACGTGAAGCGGGCACCGGGACAGGCCGACTGGTGATTATCTGCTCAGCTAAGTAACTCGTAAGGAGTACCTTGGCCCGATCGAGCGGCTAGGCTCTTAATTGTGGGCAATGCAGACTTGAGAATTGCCCAAAAACTCATCGCGACTTGCTTAGATGCCGACCTCTCAAACCAGGCTGCGCTTCTATAGGAAACACCATCCGGGCATTATGGTGAAGATTGGAATGAACTTTGTAGACGACCTATAAAAACAGCCGCGGATCTGGGCGCTGGATCTCGGGGCATCGCGCGAAAGCGACTGGCTTTTGCATGCAGGAATCCTGTTGATGGCGTAGAAGAATACTGGTAAAAGAGGGTTGGGCGATCATACGAACCCCTTCGATAATCGCTGGAACCAATGGGCAGATAAACGGGATAACACGCGATCTTTATTTAGAGACTAAATTATAGTGAAGGTTTCACAAGGGAGTACGATCAATTGATCAAGAAGAGGATTATCAAAGACGACGGCAGATACCTCATATTCTACTCGTTCCCCGGAAAACCGGAGCCGAGCGGAGGCGGGCATCGAGCCGCTCCTACATGTAGAGAGGGAGGGGTGAGTGACAGTGTCGGAAATGCGATGGAACCCGGTGCTCAAGCAGTGGGTTGTCACAGCAACACACCGGCAAGAAAGGACGTATAAGCCTCCTGAGAATTTCTGCCCTCTCTGTCCGACACGGGATGACTCCTTTCCCACGGAGGTTCCGGAACCTGGCTACGAGATTGTGGTTTTCGAGAACAAGTTTCCGTCCTTCAGGCCGGTTCCGCCCGAGCCTGCAGTGGAAGGAACTGATATTCTCAGAGTCCAGCCAGCACAGGGCGTTTGCGAAGTAGTCCTCTACACAGATGAACACCACACAACATTCAGAGATCTCAGTGTCGACCACATCACAAACCTCATTGAAGTATGGACTGATAGATATAGTGAGCTTGGATCCCTCGACTACATCGACTATGTCCTCATATTCGAAAACAAGGGTGACGCCGTAGGGGTAACCCTCCATCATCCTCATGGCCAGATCTATGCGTTCCCTTTCGTGCCTCCGATTCCCGCCAGGGAACTCGAGTCTGCGCATGAATACCAGAAGGCAACCGGCAGGTGCCTTTTCTGCGATCTTCTGGGCCAGGAGCTTGATGATGGGCGGCGGCTAGTCGCTTCAAACCCGCATTTTGCGGCGGTCGTGCCGTTCTATGCGAGATATCCATATGAGGTGCACGTCACATCAAAAGGCCACAGGTTGAGCTTGCTCGGCTTTGGAAGCGACGAAAAGAGGTCTCTGGCTGAGATTCTCAAGGCCGTGACCTCCGGTTACGATAACCTGTTCGGATTCTCTCTTCCTTATATGATGATCATGCACCAGGCTCCTACCTGCAGAGGCGACTGGTGCCACTATCATTTCCACATAGAGTTCTACCCCCTGCATCGAACGGCAACGAAGATCAAGTATCTTGCAGGGTGCGAATCGGGCGGCGGCACGTTCATAAACGACACGCTTCCTGAGGAGACTGCTAAGAATCTGCGTTCAGCAGTTTGCCGTGCGACGTCCACAGACGCGATCCCCGACGATTCTCGCGAAGCGGCGGGAGGTGGCGTCGGAGGGGGCGGAGCGCGTGGCGGTAGATAGCAATTGCCTTGTTGACCAGTTCCGACAGAGGTTCTCCGGATCAGGGGATGAGGTGCGCATTGCCCGGGCACCCGGAAGGGTCAATCTCATCGGTGAGCATACTGACTATTCAGGCGGATTCGTGTTGCCCGTTGCCATAGGGCATGATGTGGCGATCGCATTCAGGGTTCGCCCGGGCCGGAATGTGCGTCTCTATTCATGCGTCTATGATCAGATGGTCCAGTTTTCACTGGACGAGATCGTCCCCTCAGGCGATGCTCCATGGAGCAATTACTTCCGTGGCGTGGCGTGGGCTCTCACTGAATGCCTGGAGCAGTGCGACTTCGGGGACGAGGATATCGCCATCTCTGCAAGTAGAGGTCTGGGCGATTGCGACGTGAACCAGTGCAGGAGAATCCGTAAGGGCGGGCATCGCCAGGTACGCCTCTCGGGCATCGACGCAGTCATAGCGGGAGATGTGCCTGAGGGAGCGGGCCTGAGCTCATCTGCGGCTTTCGAGGTGGCGTCGGCTATTGCGTTGCTAGTTGCCGCTGGAATGGATCCGTCTGTGATGGACGATTTCGAATCAGAGCGCGCCATTGAGATCAAGCGATGGATCGCCCGGGTTTCCCAGAAAGCCGAGAATCTCTTCGCCGGAGTCAACTGCGGAATCATGGATCAGATGGCTTCGTGTTTGGGCCGGGCGGATCACGCAGTTTACCTGGATTGCAGGAGCCTCGAGCATGAGCTGGTAGGATTGGGGCTCCACCGCGCAGATGCGGCCCTCGTGATATTCGACACAGGCGTAAGGCGCGGCCTTGTTGACTCCGAATACAACCGCCGGAGGGAAGAGGTGGAAGCAGGCGCAAGGATGATCTCCGCCCTATCCGGGCGCCGCGGTATCAGCACCCTGCGCGACGTTGACATAGCCTTGTTCCGGGAGGTCAGAGAGGCTCTGCTGGCGGTCGTTGCCCGCCGATGCGAGCACGTGGTAATGGAGAACAAGAGGGTGCAGGATGGTGCCGCTGCGCTGGCGCGGGGGGATCTCGGCGCCTTTGGAGACCTGATGTGGCGTTCCCATGAGAGCCTGCGGGATCTTTATGAGGTCAGCTGCCCTGAGCTTGACGCGGCAGTCGAAATCGCCCGGAAGACTTGCGGCGTGCTTGGAGCGCGAATGACAGGGGCAGGCTTCGGAGGATGCACCGTAAATCTCGTACATCGAGAAGCATTGCCCGATCTTAAGCGCACTTTGACAACTGGTCCGATGAGAAACGGCGCCATGGAGCCGAGGGCATTCGTGGTAGATGTCGTTGATGGGGCAGGGATTGAGAAGTAGCGAAACCGGAGCGGAGGTGGTGCGAGGAGAAGACCATGGTGTCGAGATGGGCATGGAGGTTCGTGTAGTTGGATCTGCCGACTGCATCAACAGAAAGACGGAGGGATATGAATGAGGACACCCAGATGGGTCAAGCTTGCTGCGGTGTGTGGAGCGATCGTTCTGATGTTCGGAGCTGTGGCAAATGCGGCTGTCCGCGGGAGACTCGAGATCTTCTCCTGGTGGGCCGGGGATGAAGGCCCTGCGCTGGAAGCGCTGATAGACAAATATGAGAAGATGTATTCGGGAGTCACTGTAATAAACTCTACGGTGACCGGAGGATCAGGCGTGCATGCCAAGGCTGTGCTGAAGACCAGGATGCTGGGCGGGGATCCGCCAGATACGTTCCAGGTCCACGCCGGCCAGGAGCTTATCGGCACCTGGGTTGTGGCCAACAGGATGGAAGACCTTACCTGGCTTTACCAGCAGGAAGGCTGGAACAAGGTATTCCCGGCAGACCTGCTCAATCTGCTCAGCACCGAAAAGGGAATCTGGTCGGTGCCTGTCAACATCCACCGTTCGAACGTGATGTACTTCATACCCGCGAACCTCGCCAAGTGGGGCGCAGGCGTCCCCAGCACGTGGGAGGAGTTCCTGGAGATAGCGCCAAAGCTCAAGGCCCAGGGGATCATCCCGCTGTCAGTTGGCGAGAACTGGACCGCTACCCACCTCTGGGAGAGCGTGGCCCTTGCTGTGCTCGGCCCTGACAAATATGAGCAGCTTTGGACCGGAAAACTCTCCTGGAAGAGCCCTGAAGCGATCAAGGTATGGGAGATATTCGGCGAGATTCTGAAGTATACGAATACTGACGCTCCGTCTCTCTCATGGCAGCAGGCCACTGACATGGTAGTCAAGGGGCAGGCTGCTTTCAACATCATGGGAGACTGGGCCTCAGGCTATATGACGACTACCCTCAAGCTGAAGCCCGGAACCGGGTTCGGATGGGCGGCATCGCCCGGCACGAAGGGCATATTCATGATGCTGTCCGACTCCTTCGGCCTGCCGGTAGGCTGTGCCAACAGGGAGAACGCCATAGCATGGCTCAAGATGCTCGGCAGCCGTGACGGGCAGGATACTTTCAACCCGCTGAAGGGATCGATCAGTGCAAGAACCGACTCGGATCTTGCAAAATACGATGCGTATCTGCAAAGCGCAGCTCGTGACTGGAGGACCAACAAGATCGTCGGTTCGCTGGCTCACGGGGTCGTGGCTAACGAGAGGTTCATGAATGACTTCGCCACGGTCATGGACATTTTCCTCGCAAGCAAGAACGCTCAAGCTGCAGCCAATGCTGCGCAGGCAGTGGCAATCCAATCCGGAATCGGAAGGTAGGAAGTCGACCCGAAGCAGGAGCAATGATGGGAACGGCCCGTCGCCCGCAGGCGGCGGGCCTGCCCTGCGAATGCATGAGAAAGGACAGTGAGGGGCATGCAATCACGACGAGACCAGCTGGTGGCGGCCGTGATTATCCTGCCGTCCATAGTATTGCTGGGAATATTCGTGTATGGATTCATTGCCCAAACCATGCGCGTGTCAGTGACTGATTGGGGACAGGAAGCAGCCATGTCGCTCAAGCCTGAAATCCATCATGTGGGATCAGCCAACTACCGGGGGCTTTTTTCGGGCTTTCTTAACATGCGCTTCAGGCAGGACCTTACAAACATGTTCTTCTTCACTTTGCTCTTCGTGGGCCTCTCCCTGCTTGTCGGATTGCTTTTGGCCACGCTCATCGACCAACTCGTCTGGGGGGAAACGTTTTTCCGGACAGTCTTCTTGTATCCGATGTCTCTTTCACTCGTGGTCACGGGAACAATCTGGCGATGGATGCTTCAGCCGAGAGGGGGCATAAACGTCTTGCCCACCCTGGCGGGACTGCCTGCAGGCCAGTTCCTCTGGTTGTCAAGCCGCGAGCAGAGCCTCACCTTCGACTGGTCCCACATCTTTCATTACATCTGCCTTGCAGTCCTGATAGTGCTTGCCCTCATGGCCTACGGCCACTGGTGCCAGGGCGAGAAGAAAAGACTCCGCAGCAAGCTGATTATATGCGCTGTACTCGTCGGAATCCTTGCAAGTGGGGTCTTGACGCGAATCAGGCTCCTTGACTACCCGGAAGAACATGGCTTCAATAAGGCTCTCTGGGGCGTGGTGATTGCAGCTGTATGGCAGATGTCAGGGTACACCATGGCTCTGTATCTTGCAGGGCTACGCACCATACCGGATGAGCTCCGCGAGGCGGCGAGAGTTGACGGGGCGAGCAAGTTCCAGATCTACAGGTACGTAGACTTGCCGTTGCTCAAGCCGATCACTGCGAGCGCGATAGTGATCCTCGGGCACATAGCTTTGAAGATCTTCGATCTGATATTCGCCATGGCAGGCCCTGACCATTATCCAACGTCTGTGCCTGCGATAACCATGTTCCTTAAGACATTCCGCGGCAATGAGCTTGC
>LSQX01342545.1_pt1 | contig 16686 bp, 7 predicted proteins | sample 654561 | NCBI WGS metagenome assembly LSQX01 (sample SAMN04489861, study PRJNA283612) | anaerobic digester metagenome | isolation source: 4 biogas reactors fed with cattle manure at either 37C or 55C with and... | place: Denmark: Kongens Lyngby | collected 2014 | reverse complement strand
AGACTGAGCCTATAATAGCCTACACTAAAGTTTATTATGGGTTTAGGAGGAGAAAAAATGCTTACATTACTTGAAATAACGAAAACTTACGGAAAAAAAGAAGTTGAACAAGTTCAAGCGCTTAGAGGCTTAAATATTAACTTTAGAAAAAACGAGTTTGTTTCCATTCTAGGACCTTCAGGATGCGGAAAAACCACTCTACTAAACATCATAGGAGGACTAGATCGCTATACCTCAGGAGATCTGATTATTGAAGGCTACTCTACCAAAGAATTTAAAGAGTCGCATTGGAACAATTACCGTAACAAAAAAATCGGGTTTGTTTTCCAATCATACAACCTTATCCCCCACCTTACGGTAGTAAGAAACATCGAACTGTCTTTAACCCTTGCTGGGATTGGACCTGCCGAACGCAGAAAGCGAGCGCTTGAAGTTTTAGGCAAGGTGGACCTGCTAGATAAAGCGAACAAACGACCAAACCAACTCTCCGGGGGACAAATGCAAAGAGTTGCAATTGCCAGAGCTTTAATTAATGAGCCTGAAATCATTTTAGCGGATGAACCAACGGGAGCTCTTGATAGCGAATCTGGAGTACAAGTCCTCAATTTGCTAAAGGAAGTTGCTTCTGACAGGTTGGTAATAATGGTTACCCATAACTCAGAACTAGCAAAGAAATATAGTACACGTATCATTAGATTATCAGATGGGCTTTTAGTTGATGATTCCAACCCCTATTCAATTGAAGAAGCCATTGAAGACAGCAAAAAAGATAGTGACGGACATTCTGCTCTAGCAGAACTGCTTGGTCTCACAAAAGAAGAAGAGAAGCAAGCTGATATCACCAAAGAAACTGCCGAAGGGTTTGATATTACACAAGACGCTTCTAACGAATCTATTTCTGATACTGCAATAGAAGTAGCTAAAGAGGCGAACTTTGTTAAAAGAATAATGTCAGCTCCTAAAAGAGCTGTAAAAGTTTTGTCATCTAAGAAGAAGCAAAAAGCAGAAGCTATTAAAGACTTCAATGATGGGAATGATACTGCTCCGCAAACAACAGTTCTAAAAGGTGCAAAAAAGAAACAAAAACCAGAAAAATCATCCATGTCTATCCCTACTGCTGTAGGCCTTAGTTTCAGGAACTTACTCAGCAAAAAAACACGTACCATCATAACTGCTGTTGCAAGCAGTATTGGTATAATTGGTATTTTATTAGTGCTAGCACTTAGTTCAGGAGCTAACAACTTTATTGCAAAAAATGAAGAGAATGCTCTCTCTCAGTTCCCTTTACGTATAGAAGAACAGGGTGTTGACATGAAGTCAATTATGAAAATTCTTCAAAAACTTGATTATGCAAGAGAAGAATATCCAAATGAAGACACTATGTATGCGCGCGAGGTATTAGGAGCTTTTGTAAAAAATATTGAACTCTTAATAACAGACAACGACTTAAGTGACATTAAATTATATTTAGATGAACATAAAGATGAGATTGATCAGCATGGATACATAAAATATGGATTTGGAACACAATTGAATATATATACAAGGTATGCAAAAGACCAGGCAATGAACGCAGATCCTAGCCTAACATATGAAGATATATATACTAAGGTATCGCCCTATTCCGATAGTATGTACCTTCTTGCTGAAACCAACCCTCTCATTGCTGGATTTAAAGAAATTCTATCAGAAACTGCGTCTCTTAATTTAGACATACCCGACTGGGACGAGCTACCTAACAACGATGCCCTAGTAAAACAACAATATGAATTAGTTGGTCCCAACTCTAGATGGCCAAAACGCCTTACTGCAGATGAAATGAATAACCCTAACACTGTACACGAAGTCTTGATAGTATTAGACAAGAAAAACCAAGTAAATGACTTCTCTTTGTTTACCTTAGGACTTTTACCAGAAGACAAACTATTCGATGTACTTAGTGGCAATTTATCTGGGTATGAAATTAGTATAAACGAGTTGCTGAACATAGAATATAGAATAGCCACAAATGCAGACTACTACTATATTAACGAAGAAACTGGCAAGTGGGAGAAATATAAATCTACAAACCAGAGTGCGGCTTTTGTTGAAAACAATTCCGTACGAGTTAAAGTTTCTGGTGTTATCCGTCCAAGACCCGAAACAAATGTCGCATCGATTAACGGTGTGGTTGCGTATACAAATGATTTGACCAACGCAATGATAAACCGTGCACATAATCATGCTGCTATGGTAGCCCAAGAAAACTCTAATACAAACATTTTAGATGGCGCTGATTATTCAACAAACAAGTCTGGCAAAGAAGCTATGCTGAGACAAATGGGCAAAGTTGACACAACTAAGCCACGTGTTATTCGTATCTATGCCAAGTCTTTTGAAGAAAAGCAGGCTATAATGACAATGCTAGATGAAGCCAGAGTGGATGGGAAGCCAATTAAATATACCGATGAGCTAGAATTGATTATGGGCTTTGTGGAAACAATGACCACAACCATAACCGGTGTTTTAATAGGGTTTTCCGCTATTTCTTTAGTAGTATCCTCTATAATGATTTCAATAATCATATATACATCTGTCCTTGAGCGTAGAAAAGAAATTGGAGTGCTTCGCAGTTTAGGTGCTAGAAAAATTGATATTACTAATGTGTTTAATGCCGAATCGGGTATGATTGGACTACTATCAGGATTAATAGCTGCACTTGTTTCGTTTATATTGTCATTTGGGGTAAGTATAGCCCTTGAAAAATCATTTGGCATAGCAAACTTATTAATAATGAAATGGTATCATGTGGCTCTAATGATTGGTGTCAGTGCATTCCTCAGCTTTATTGCTGGATTTATTCCTGCAAGAATCGCATCTAAACAAGATCCCGCTATAGTACTACGATCAGAGTAGTATATATAAATTAAAGAAAGAACTTAAAAAACGGCTGTACTGAAAATATGCAGCCGTTTTTTGTTTAGTTAGATTTTTTGTAATATTAAACTTCTGCTGGCGCTATACTTATATGTTTTAGTCTTGCCTTGGCCTTACGGTAAGAAGGCATGTATGTTTCTATGAAATTATAAAAAGCCTTATCATGTTTTGCATGCACTAAATGGGCAAGCTCATGGAGTATTAAATAATTCATTACATCCTCATCAGCTTTTAGTAAAGATTCGTTAATTGTGATTATGTTTTTAATTGGCCTACAATTTCCCCACATGCTTTTCATTTTCCGAATCTTAACCTCAGGCACAGGCCTAGAGTTTCCAAATATTAATTTGAATATGTCCAAAGCTTTTCTTGTAAAAACTTCCAATGCCTCTTCTTTCCAAAGTTTAGAAAACACCTTATTACGATATTCATAATCTCCTATATTAGTACAATAAAACTTCAAACTGTCGCTTGTAAAAACTAGTTTGTTATATGGGGCTTCAACAAGCTCTAAGGTGAGTAATCTGCCAAAGTACCGTACCTGCTCTCCCTTAATACCATCTCTTAAACTTCTGTTTTTAATGGCTAGCAAGTGCTTTTTTAGCCAGCTTTCCTTTCTTTTTATAAAGCTGATAACGTCATGTTCAGGCATCCTAAATGGAGAGTTTAGATATACATTTCCATCTTTATCAACCCTAAGCGACATGTTTCTATATCCACCTTGTTTCCATATGACAGTCTTAACTCCTACTGGATAGCCAAGGTCTATACTTAGTTTTTTCAGTTCACTAAACCTTTTAGAATTTTGTATCAACCGAAACCTCCTTTACAACACGTCTTTGAAAACTCCCTCTATTTTTATAAAACCATCTACAGCGCGAGATGGTTTTGATGTCTTTATGAATGCAGTATGTAAAACTTTAATATTAAATAAATTGTGGTAACTTATTATTTTTAACTCTTGGAATAGTGGCTGTGTTATCGAAGAAACTGTTTCCATGATATTTGATTATAACCCGTCCTATTATCTTGTTTAATTCTCCCCACATAACATCTCCTTCTCCTCTATTATCTTCAGAATCGCTAGAGTTGTTTCTATTGTCACCAAGATAATAAAACTTACCTTCTGGCACTACAACGGGTCCACGAAGATATGGGTTTGTGAACTGGTTGGTTATATAATCCTCAATAAGTTTTTCCCCATTTCTATAAACATTAAACTCTCCATCTGGGGATTGTTTAATTTCTACAGTATCTCCAGGGAGCCCTATTACTCTTTTTACAAAAACACGCTCTCTACCATATTGGTTGACCATTCCAGACTCGAACACCACTACGTCGCCATGCTTATAGCTCCCTAACTTATATAAAAGCATCATATCTTCATCTTGCAGGGTAGGAACCATCGATTCGCCATCTACCTTTATTGTTACAAACATAACGCGAGAAAGAACATATGCTAGTATTACACACACTAAAAGCAAGCATACTACAACAAGAATCTGCTTAATTACTTTCTTTCTTTTGTCCTTTGGCTGATCTTCGGTTTCTAAAAGCTCTTCATATTCCATAACAATATTGTATCCTTATCTTTTCCTTGTACTCTCGTTTGCGTTTTTACATGCTTATATCTTCGCTATCGTTTAAATTTATATTATCAGTTTGTGTTTTTATATATCCACACTCATATTAGTTTTTCTTGGTATGGTCTTGCTTTGTTTATATAAACAAGATATTCCCTACCACCAATTTACGACCTTTAATTTGTATTGACCTTACCAAATCCCACGATGGAAGAGGCTTCATTGTTTTATCCTTAAAGTCATGTTCGCTAAAGCGACAGCTTGTAAAGAATTCATTATGCTCCAGTTTTTTATACGTTGTAAACTCGACAATTTGCTTGTTTATACTACATTGTAAAACAATTTCTACTCTTCCTTCATAATCAGAATATAGTTCTATCTGCAAGTCTTTATCTTCTATGTCTTGTAAACTTAACTCTAGAGGGTAAATTTTTATTGCATTTGAGTCTGTAGTTATACCCTTTGCGCCAGAGGGAATTTTTGTCATACGTAGTGTGTTTTCTAGAAGAACCTCTCCATCAAACTCTTCTTTGAACAAATCCGTGCCATCCGTCACTTTGTATAGTACCACCAATTTAGCATTTTGATTACAATCCCCTTCGCCTTCAATGTCATAATCATCTAATTCCATATGTTCCACCAAAGAAGAAATAGTAAGACCACTTGCATACACAACTTCTGCAAATGTAAACATAGGCATATCCGTTTCATACACCTTTGGAGATGCTATGTACTCATTGTATGAAATGGAAAGAGCTTTCTCAAAATGCCATCCCCTCAGTGCATGATTATATTCTCCATAACTATAATAAACCCTTACTTCTTCTATTAACTGGCTAGGGTCGCAATCAACATCAAAATATATTTTATTTTCTTCATTTACTCTAATCTTTACTTTTGGTCTAGAGGGTATAGGTAAGTTGTTAAACACAGCATTAATCCAAGCAAGTACACTTCTATAACCACTTGGTGGCAAATAGTCCGTTATACCTGGGTGAATGATGGTAAATATCTCGTTTTTCCCATACAATGTTTGTAAATTCGAAAGCCTGTCCATGTCTGCATTTTCAGCATTGGAACCGATTGCAATAAGGGTGGGAATACTAATATTCCTAGCATACGCAACGGCAGCAACTGCTGAAAACCAGCCAATTCTTTCCTGCTTAACGTCTATTGCCAGTTCAGAATCTTCACCAAACTTATTTGTACCTAAGTATTCTTTATAACCCGAGCCATTTATACATGCAAGTCCTAGGACATTGTGACTTTCTAAACTACCAAGCGTCTGCATCCCTACTTCTATTGAATCGCCTAATGTAACTAAAATGGTATCTTTTTCTGGGTACATCTCACGAATAAAAACCAGTGTTCTTTTGACTATCTTAGAATATATGTATTGATTACTTTCAAACGCAGTTTCCTCCAAAAATTCCAGTCTCTTCTTTGTTTCTAGACTGTAGAGGCAATACTCTAAACTTTTAGGATATTTTGTGGGATATGAAGAAAGCCCCGTTAAATCGGGAGATATTACTATATATCCTTCGCTTACAAGAGATTGAACCAAACTAGTAGCAGGAGGGGCTGAATAATTCCCAAGAAGTAGTAGTATTTTTTTTGTATCAGCTTTTGGCATAGTTACTTTTATAGTAGCTTTTACCATACCATCTTCTGCCTTTATTGCATCAATTTCATATCTACGTAGTATATAGTTTTGTTCCTCTGAAAACAATAACTCCTGGATATTTAAATCCATTGCACTAGGATTATAATCTTTCCATAGCTCCTGAGGAACAACAATCTTTTTTCTACTGAAATCTTTTATCATAAACTTACTGTTTATCCATTCATTAACTCAATGGTTTTTTATTTTTAAGTAATGGCAGAAATCCGCCCTTACTTTTAAACTGCTCTTTTTATTTTATAACCAGCCCTATTTTCTCAGCCTTTTTCTTATCTATCGCTCGCTCTATTGCTTTTTGGATTTCAACCAAAGGTATTATTAGGACTGAAAGACCTAACGCAACTCCCCATTCAGCACCTGATAATTTCACCGCATCAAATAATATATTTGCTACTGGAGTTATTAGGAGAGGAACTATAACTAGTACCGCACCTACTAAAAAGGCTATATTCAAAAACTTATTTTCGAAAGGATTGGTCTTAAACAGACTATGTGTTTGTGACCTCATATTATAAGAATGGAATAGCTGTATCATTGATAGCGTTATAAATGCCATGGTCATAGCTTCTGCGTGACCAGTTACACCTACGCCTAGTACATACTCGCCTATCGTAAATGAGGCAAGGACAAGGATTGATTGCATCATGCCTTGTATGAGAATATCCACGCCTGTCTTTCCTGCAAACAAACTACTTCCTGCTTTTCGTGGCGGGAATAACATAATATCTGATTCTGCTTTTTCCGTACCTAGTGCTAGTGCCGGCAAACTGTCTGTTACTAAGTTTACCCAAAGTATCATCACTGGAGTCAATATAGTAACATTATGACCAACTATCGCCGAAATTATTACAGTTGCCACAAACAAACATACTACTTCAGCAATATTTGCGCTCAATAAATACTGAATCGCCTTTTTGATATTAGCATATATTTTTCTTCCTTCCTCTACTGCGGACACTATGGTTGCAAAGTTATCATCAGCAAGGACCATATCCGCAGCGCCTTTACTAACATCTGTTCCCGTTATCCCCATACCTATTCCGATATTGGCTTCATGTATAGAAGGAGCATCATTAACACCGTCTCCAGTCATTGCAACAACCTTGCCAGCAGCTTTGAATCCTTTAACAATTCTGACTTTATTTTCGGGGCTAACTCTTGCATATACTCTTATTAGATCTATCTTTTCTGCAAACTCCTCATCGCTCATCTTGTCTAGTTCCGCACCGGTTATTGCGATTTTTCCTTCTTCTAAGATTCCTATTTCACTAGCGATTGCTTTTGCAGTATCCATGTGATCGCCTGTTATCATAATCGCCGTCATGCCAGCTCTTTTACAAACACTAACAGCATCTTTAACTTCGGGTCTTGGAGGATCGATCATACCAACCAGTCCTACAAACACTAGGTCGCTTTCAACCACATCTAGCCCTAAATCTTCTTCTTTAACAGCAACTGCAAGCACTCTCAAAGCTCTGCTTGCCATGTCGCTATTTGCCTGTAATATTTTGGATACATCTACTTCGGTAATAGCCCTAACACCACCATCAAAAATATATTTGCATTTTTTAATCAATATATCGGGTGCACCTTTTACGTGAGCAACTTCCTTTCCATCGACTAAGTTGATTGTAGTCATTAGTTTTCTCACACTATCAAAAGGAAGTTCATTTACCCTCTCAAATATAGTTTCATTTCCTTCGTAGTTTATGTCTTTTACATATGCAACAAGCGCAGTTTCTGTAGGATCTCCTACAAGCGTTCCTTCTACATCTTTAGTGTCGTTGCATAAAACCATGCCTCTCACTAGTAGCTCAGAACCTTTTGAATCTTTTTTATCACAAGCTGTATATAATCCACTTTCTGGAGAATACAGCTCTTTAACTGTCATTTGATTTAGGGTTAGCGTTCCAGTTTTATCAGAACAAATAACCTCACAACAACCAAGCGTTTCAACTGATGGCAAATTACTCACTATAGCCTTACGCTCACTCATGCGCTTAACACCTATTGATAGTACTATTGTTACAACAGCAGGAAGTCCTTCGGGTATGGCGGCAACTGCAATCGCTACTGCAATCATAAACGAAGTCATAATTGAATGTAGAATATCAGATTCTTTTGCCATAAATATGAGGTTAAATACAAAAATAACTGCAGCGATTGCTAAAACCCCAATGCTGATAATTTTAGCGGTTTTTGCTAACTGCTCTTGGAGAGGAGTTTTTTGCTCTTCTTTACTTGCTAGCATCTGGGCAATTTTCCCAACTTCTGTATCCATTCCTGTTGCAAACACAATGCCTTTACCTCTACCGTAAGACACAATGCCCGAACTATAGCAAAGGTTTGATCTGTCACCGATTGGCGCATCTTCTTTATCTAATACCCCTACAAACTTCTCGCTAGGTACACTTTCTCCAGTCAGGGCAGCCTCTTCTATCTTAAGGCTTCTGCTCTCAATCAAATAAAGATCAGCTGGCACCACATCTCCGGCTTCTAAAACCACAATATCACCAACTGCGATATCTTCGCTTTTTACAGTAATCTGTAGTCCGTCTCTTATAACTTTAGAGTATGGCTTATTCATATCTTTTAATGCATCTAGCGCCTTTTCTGCGTTACTTTCCTGGATAAGACCTATGATTGCATTAACTATTACTATTAATAGAATAAGACCGCTATCTACTAGGTCTAAGTACTCTTTTGTTACAATTGCAAGAACTGCTGATACTGCAGATGCCACTAAAAGTACGATTATCATCATGTCCTTTAGTTGTTCAAAAAACCTTTGTAGCATGGTCTTTTTCTTTCCCTCTGCCAGGGCATTTTTTCCATACTTTTCAAGACTTTTCTCTGCCTGTTCTGCTGTCAAACCGTTTTCTAAAGAGGTTCCTAGTTTAATAAGAACCTCTTCCTCTGTGCTCATGTGTGGTAGTTTATCTTGCCACAACTTTGCTTGTTTACTTTCTGCTACTTCTTCTACTTTGCGTGCCATTATTCTCCTTTTTGTCCAGTAGTCTTGTATCGTTTGGCTACCTTCGTTTAGTTATATCACAATGCAAATTGGTTTGCATTATTACCAAAATATTAATATTTTTCCTCTTAAAGACTCTTTATTGATTACTTAATCTTTTTTTTCGTACTTTTCCTCTAACATCCGTTTATTTTGCATAGTTCTATTTATCGATTCTTTGCTAGATGGGTGTTTATAATTTTTAGCAAAAGCATATAAGCTTTTCAGTCTTTGAACTCCCCTTGGATTGCAGTCTTTCAGAGGAGCATAATTGATGTCTAATTTTTTAAGGATAGAAAGTATTGGGTTTATGCGTTTTATAAAGTTTTTATATGTGCTACCAGTATTCCAAGCCTTCTCTGCTACTGCAATAAGCCTTGGATAAGTCATATACTCCGCTCTATCTATAGTTTTCACATATTCAGTCCAAAGTGGAGACTCAAGCCCTATAATGTTTTCTTCTATGAAACCATCTTTTTGATAATCATAATTATAAGTTTTGCTGAGTGGAGTCATACCATATGGATAATCTAGATAGTAGTTAAAGAAAGGAGATATTAGCCCCTGACTGCCACCTGCTACATGCCTAACTGCCGCTGCTTTGTTTTTCTTCGTTTGTGTCCAATAATGAACCACTATGCTTTTTCGCGTGTTTTCACCAGTCATTCCATCGTTCCAGTTTATCACCTTTTTACCAGCCTTTTCACAATGTGCAGCTATTCTAGACATGAAATGTGCCTGGAGCTCATCTTCGTTTTTAAGACCGTTGTCTTTTATCACCTTTTGACAATCTGGACAGTTTATCCACTTAATCCTTAACGCTTCATCCCCGCCTAAATGTATGTATTCAAATGGGAACAGTTCAAACACCTCATCTAGAACATCAAATAAAAATTGATATGAGGTTTCTTTTCCTGCACAACAAACATCTTCAAATATACCAAACGCTTCTTTGACCTCACATCCTTTTCCATCACAAGATAAAAGCGGATAGGCTGCTATCGCTGCTGAAAAGTGCCCTGGTATATCGATTTCTGGCATAACATCAATATGTTTACTCTTTGCATATGCCACAACATCTTTAATTTCATCTTTTGTATAAAACCCTTCTACTGGAGTATTATCCCCTCTTGTTTGTTTTCTTTTAGAACCGACCTCTGTTAACAAAGGATATTTATCTATCTGGATTCTCCAACCCTGATCTTCTGTTAGGTGCCAATGGAATACATTGAGTTTTAAATGACTTATGGCATCGATTTGCTTTTTGATCTCGTCTACTGTAAAAAAATGTCTGCATGTATCTAGCATATATCCTCTATACGAAAACCTTGGCTCATCGATAATTTCTATATGCGGGAGTGCGCCACTTTTAACAAGCTGTCTAAATGTGACTAAAGCATAAAAATGGCCTTTTTCCGTACTTGCGACTGAGGTAACACCATCTTCATTTATTAAGAGTTTATATCCCTCACTTTTGATGCTATCATCTTGCACCTTAACAATGTCCGATTCACTATAATTAAAAGTTCTGTCGGAAATTTGCTTTATTTCTTGTGGCAATGGAACTATTTTTATCATACCTTTCCCTCCATTTTAAGTATTTTTTTAAAGCCCCGGTTTCTACTAACCTACAAAACCCTCTATTGTACAAGACTTTAAGCTGTAACTCCACTTGATATTTAAAACATGCTAATGCATATTAGCACGCTTATTGCGTAGGCACGCCTATGAATATTTCTTTTGCATCGGGCAGTTTATATAGTATTTCAGCATTTGCTGATTCTATGTTCATTATGTATAAAGTTCCTTCTCTTTGTTCTACAGTTGTTCGAACTTCAAGTAACACGTCTCCATTTTTGATGGATTTAAATCCATCTCCAGCAAATAATATAACCTTAATTTTTCTATCATCTAGCGGTTCAGTTACAAAACTAAAACCAGACAATTTAGGGGTTATACTATCTATTGTCGCACTTGCTGTACAAGATATTGTCATGATTATAGAATTCATCTCTGCCCCTTCAGAAAGCCCTGAAGCCGTCACGCTAATCGTAGAAGATCTTTCCTCTTGTGAAACACGGGTTCCTTTTACTCTCAGCGATGTATCAACTGGTTTTTCATGCACCACAGAGTAGAGCCAATCTACAGAGACTGATGCAAAAGTAATGGTTAGCATAGCATTTTCTTTTGTAGTAGAACTATTAAATCCACTTACCATCTCAGGTCTTAATTGAATTGTTTCTTTTCCGCTACGGAAATATGCATAAATTTTTGCATTAGAGTAATCAATCTGCTCATCTAGCATAAATGTGTGTTTTAGAGTCCCACCTACCACTTCGATTTTACTAGCTTTGGTTTTCCCCATGTTATCACAGGCAAAAAGAGTAATGATTGAAGATAAAATCAATACAGCCATCAATACTACCACTAAAATTTTTGCCTTTTTATTTCTCATTCTTGCCTCTTTTCTTTATGCAGTTTTTATACCGATAGTGCAAACTTTCTCGCAAACAGTACTAAATCTACTTGCGTTACTTTGCCATCTCCGTTTAAATCCATAATATATTTTTTATTTTCTCCCATTAGTATTATCTGCGCCATGTACTCTAAATCCGCAGCCGTACTAATACCATCCCCATTTGCGTCTCCAAATACATTAACCACAAAGTCATACACTACAAAGTCATCTGCATTTTTAAATATTACCCTGTCGCCTGTCCTAAGCGCTCTAGCATTTGCTCCAGTATCTACGCTTGATCCGTTTTTATCGACCATATGCTTTGTAAGATAGTTTGCATTAGCAAATAAACTAAATGCTTCAGACGTTACAACTCCCTCATCTTTTACAGCTACTATCCTTTGCTGCCTGTCTACAATAATTCCCTCTTTTGTACCATAACTTAACACGCTCTCGCCATCTTTCCCTACATATACGCCAAATGTCGCAACTGCAGACTCGATATTTTGTCCTGTGATAGTTACTGTTTGAGACCCTACTTGAGTAGGATTGTAGTTAATTCTTAAATTAGCAGCTTCAATAGCAGCCCCTTCTAATGTTAATTTCCCACCGCTACGATACTCAACCTCTAGTTTTAAGCCTAAAATATTCAATGCTTGTCCGTATTGATATTCTCTTTGATTAGGGCTCCCTACGATAGTTATGCTATCTTCTTTGTCTATGACTTCTATGTTAATTACCTTTTTGACCGTAAGCGTTACAACCTTAGGATTTTCTGGAGACACAGTAATTGTTACGGGCTGATGCGGGTTTTCTAAAAATATGGATCCTGCCTCTCCATCGCCATTTAAAGTTATTTCTTCTTTATACGTAAATGTAACAGCTTGAATTCCTATCGCTTGCTTATTGTAGTTATGAGTATACCTAGCTTCACCTAGTCTATTATTTTCTCCATTTGCATATGCTATTCTTACCTCTTGAATTGACAAGGGTTCATTATACAAATATGTAAATTTCTTTAAGTTCACTCCTAATATGGAAGGATAATTTTTTACGTAACAAGTTATTGGCCACCTTTGTATGACTTCTCTGTTGATTAGGTACCTAATTTCAAGAGCCTGCCCGTTATCATCAACATTCTCGCTATTCATCTCAGGATAAACATCGTAACTATCTGAGCCTGAGTCATAATACTCTTCCCTAACCTCTCCAGATTCATATTCAATTTCAAACTTTGCGGTTTGAGGATTGAAATTCTCACCATACCAGTAATCTATTTTGGGCTCTTTTACCATACGTATAGACTTAAACACATCAAGCACTGTCACTGTAAACACTTTCGTACACACATAGCCCTCTTCTGAATATTCCACAGTAGCAGTTATTTCCCCGAGGGTAGTATTATATCCTTCACCTGCTATAATAACACCTTCTTTTTCTCTAGCAAGAAACACCCCGTTTTTCTCATACTTAATGGAATACATAGTAGGATCAATCAAGATTTTTCCTCTTAGTGTCATATGAACAAATACGTCTATGTCTATACTTCCGTTATATGAAATCGTTTGGTTTTCTATCGGGTATATGTATTCTGGTGTATCTAGAATTTTAATTTTTGTATATTTCCACTCGTTCAAATACCTCATTCCTAAAGTCTGCACAACATTGATAAGCTCGGGATCATACACAAGTTCCATTGGAGTTCTTACATCAATTCCGCCCGCAAGTAGTGCCCTTCTTACCCTTAAATCTTCCGGCTTAGGATCTCCAGCAACTGTAACATATTTAAACGTAGTTATTGTTTCCTCTGTCAAAAGGATATAATTATTGGGATTATTCGGGTCTTTTTTAGATATTCCCCATGATGTTGACTGTGAAAGTCCTCTTAAATTAATTTGTATTCGAGCTAGCACATATTCTGGTACTAGAACCCCATCTTCATACCTTTGTATGCATATAACTAGCTCAGGTTTTTGTTCGGTATCTGGATTGTTTGCATCATAGACTAAATTATTATCAAAGTTTTCTATTCTAACCCATATGTCAGGGGTAGTTTCTTTTGCCCCTATTTTAAATATTTTACCTTGGTTTTGCACAAACTCTAAATCGAGGCTGAAACCCTTGGTAACCTCAAAGTAATGTATATATCCTGATTGGTCTTTGTATTTGTATGTAATTTCTCCTTCAAGTAAAACTTCAATTTCAACAGGAGCAGTGCTATGTGTTGTGCCAGTTGCGGTATCGCTATATTTAACAACTACATCTTGATATCCTTCAACGGATTTACTATATCCCTCTATTACCAGATTAGGCGAATCAAAGTCTTCTCTTCTTTCATTTCCCGACCTCATATTTAATACAACTTGTTCAGTCACGCTCATTTCTTCCCCAAATGGGTAGGCAAGTATTCTTGGTTCAAATGAAATGCTTTGAACCCAATCAGAAACGGTTATATTATGCTTTAGTTCATAAACATCACTTGTAAATACTGGGTCTTGAACTCTATAAGTTAGCGTTTGTCTTCCTAATTTTTCACTATTATATCCATGAAAATGGTTTATATTAACATCGTGGTTGCTTGATGTGTTATCACTGTATGTTATCTTTATCTTACCCCGTTCGCCCGCTTGAACTGATAGTATGTCTCCAAGTAGATAGTTGGCTTTGGGGATTTCCGTAAACTCCACAAATGTAACATATCTGCTGACATCCACTATATTAGCTATGTAAGCAGTAACTCCTTGGTAAGTAACAACTAGATTTTTTACACCCGGAGTTGAAGTATCACAATTAATCATATCCGGTGTTACGGGAATTTCACCTTGGTCTTCAACACCGATTTTTACTTTCATTACAATTGAGGCAGGATCAATTTCCGAGTATTGCTTAACTCTAATTGTTCCATCAGACCTAGATAAAATCTCTATACTAATGCCATCACTTACAACTGTAACGGTACAAGTATCCGTGTATTCAACTGCATCAATCGTAATTGATACCGTAATTATGGTTTCTCCTACTGCCTGAGCCGTTACCCTGCCGGTTACACTATCAACAGATGCTACATCCGGGTCGCTTGAAGTAAAGGTAGGAGTTATTGTTCCTACATTAGTTGCATCAAACGGAACAAAATTATAACTTAATTGTACAGATTTAGAAACCTCCATCTTAATAGTTTCTTGTGATATCGCTATACCAGTTAAGGGCTTTTCCTCATAAGCTATCATTACAACGCTCTTCGATATGCTTGTGCCGTTTACTCTTGCAGTAATTTCTGCTTGCCCTGCAGAAAGTGCAATAAGCTTGGCCGTTTTGTGAGAAGTCCCTTCGCCTAGCATTTCGACTTTTATTACTTCTTCATTGGAAGATGTATACATTACTCTTGGATAGGTTGTGCTTGTTGGGCCTATGTCGACAGATACAATACCCGAAGTCCCAACTTTTATTCTGTTCCCCGAATCGGGAACAAGAACGGGGGTGCTTACTGTACTAGCATGAATATAAGTGCCTACTGGATATATCAAATTGACCATAGGATTATTAGTTCCAAACTGAGAAACACCTATCCCGGTAAACTCAACAACGCCATCTTCTCTTAAAAACACATTGTGATGTTCTGAAGCTGCCATATCTATTATGTCGTATAGCCCACTAACTTCGCATTGATTAGATGAGGTATCTCCAATGGCTTTTACCGTACCGTTTGGCATTAAAGCTAGTAAATGTCTTGACCCTGCAACAATATTAACCGCACCAGTTAAAGCAGTTAGTGCTTCTTGAAGGGGAATGCCCGCCCCTACATTAAAATCACCGTATATTCCTACGGTACCATCTGTTCTAAGCACTGCACTAAAACTATCGCCTGCCGTTATCTTTTCTACTGCTGTTTCTTGTAAAATTCCGGTTTGAGTTTGTAAATCTCCAGTAGCAAACACCTTGCCTGTATTATCAAGCCCAATCACATGTTTTGCTCCAGCAGCTATGCTGACTATGTTTTTCCAACTGCCTACATTCAGCTGATAATGGTCATTTAATCCCATAGATAGTACGGTTCCATCGTTTGCTAGTCCATACGAAGTATAATTACCAGCTGCTACTTGTTTTATGTTATACCAGCTATCTACAACCGTTTCTCCGTAGAAGTTATCTCCAAACCCTACGACTGTCATATCTTTCTTGAGCGCGAGAAGATGCTTTCTTCCCACAGCTATTCCTAAAATGTTTGTTTTTCCACCAGCTTCCCAAACGCCAGTAGTTATACCTCCAGACACAATAACCGTGCCTTCATTATTTATGCCTAAACTGATTCTAGGCCCTGCAAAAACCTTAGCTTGAATATCTCCTGCATTAACTACCTGTTGCCATAATGCATCATTGCCTATAACTTGGTAGTTTTGATTCTGATCATTGTATAAAACCTTAGACTTTCCTGCCGCATTTATAACAGATACTCTTAAATGCCTAGGCTGGCTTGTTAAGTCTTCAAAAGGTTCGGTATAAAATACACTAGGCTGCATATTCCCCTTGCTATTTACTACAAACGGAGCCTCAAAAACCCTTTGACCTGACGAATAACTGTCTTTAAACTCTCCTAAATTCAAGTTGCTTGTGTTAATTACATTACCCGAGGTGTTTAAAAGTTCTAATTTGACATTCGCTAGATACTGTAGATTAATCTCACCAAACCTAATCTTTGCCTGTACACCACTCCAATCTGACCCATTGTATAATGTGACATCTTCAGCTGTAATTTTCCCATCAAATGCATTATCTGGAATGGTCAAAGTTCCTGTAGGGAGGCTTATTCTGAACATTGCAGACTCACTTCCTACAGAAAGTGCTTCTATCTCAATTTTACTGTTTACACCATCACTGTAGAAAATATTTGTATAATCGTATTTAGCAGTGGAAGTTTTACTGCCAACCGCAATAAACCGACTGTTCTGCGGTGATAAATTAGCTCTGTTTACATCCTTTGCAGAATTATTATATACGTCATGAGTAGTAGAAACCATATCTACTTTAGGTCTAAATA
>LSQX01292807.1_pt1 | contig 16686 bp, 11 predicted proteins | sample 654561 | NCBI WGS metagenome assembly LSQX01 (sample SAMN04489861, study PRJNA283612) | anaerobic digester metagenome | isolation source: 4 biogas reactors fed with cattle manure at either 37C or 55C with and... | place: Denmark: Kongens Lyngby | collected 2014 | reverse complement strand
GGAAAAAGGCTTTCATGTCTTTTATTTTTTTGAACTAAAATGGTGCTGACGATGAAATGTTATTTCCATCACCAACACCATAAATTGTAGAACCTTTTTATATTAGGTGCATTTGGTCCATTACCTGCTCGCAATGCCTTGCACTCGTTGCCACATAGATTCTTGTAGTTTCAATACTGCTGTGCCCTAGAATATCTGATAAATGAGCAATATTTCTCTCTACCTCATAGAAACTGCGTGCAAATAAATGTCATAAATTGTGCGGGAACACTTTATCATTGTCTACTTTTGCTATCTTGCATAGTTTTTTCATATCATGGCAAATATTTGATCTATCAAGAGTCTTCCCGTTTTTAGTAATAAATATGCTTCCACTGCAGATTTTGTTGTCTTTTGCAAAGATTAGAAGCTGCTTTCTTAGTTTCTGGGGAATTATTATCAGACGCTCTTTGCCCTTCATTGAGACCATTACTCTTCCGAGTTTAATTGCCTCAACTGTAATAAACCGAAGCTCGCTAATCCTTATCCCAGTTCCGCAAATTGTACTCATCACATTGTATAGGCGCTCATTGTCTAGTTTCCTTGCAGCTGCCAGAAGTCTTTTATATTCTGACTCATTTAACTCTTTGCCATCTTCAATGAATGCATAATGCTGTATGCGTAATAACTTAATCTTCATCTCAGGGCTTTCTATAAAATCCAAAAATGAGTTGATTGCGCATAGTTTCACATTAACAGTCTGCGGCTTATGTTTGATTCGTAATTCTTCTCTAAAAGAAAGAATCTCCACCTTATTTAATACCCTGCCCTCCAGGAAATCTTCAAACTCAACTATGGTTTGTTTATATTTCCTTATAGTTGCGTCCGATAGTTCTTTCTCCAATAATCTTCTGCAATAACCTTGAATTTGTTCTTCACTTACTGTACCTATCTCCATCTTAAGTTCCTCCTATTATATTTAATTTATATATTTAATTTAACTTAGCTTAGCTTGACAATGTAGAACCCCAAAAATACAAAAAACAGCGCTATGACGAATCTTCGCCACTACGCTGCTATATGTTATTTCGCGATTCTATTAATTGCCTTTGATGTTCTCTGAAAGCAAGAAGCTTGCATATATCTTATTGGCACAGGATTGCATTATCGTCTTCTGAATATAAATCTTGCCTGTGTCCTCTTTAGCAATGAATTGCTTATGATTTATTACGCAATCCATTGATTGTTCAAATAAACTGCAGAACCTGTTATACATGTCCGGAATAGCCTCCCCATCTAAAGAATAATGCACAAAATCTCCAATGTCACTCATGCTATATGAAATTTTCACTACTGTTATTATAAAGAGCTTAGCAATGTGTTCTTTCCCATAGTGCTTCTTTACCGGTGCCCAGACAAGGTCATTCTTCACATAGTTATTAATCATGGACTTTGTAAGAAGCTGGGGCTTCTCGTCATGAGCCTCTCCGAACCCCATTACCGGTGCCAACCCATCATTGATATATGTTATAACTTGATCAACATATAGCCCTATATTGGGCAGTTCTTCCCACCTCGGAATGTGGTAGTTCGCAATCGTCTCCCCAAACGCATCTGCCATTTCAATATTCTTCTCTACATATTCATATCTTTGAGTCATTTTACCAATACCACTTCCCACACTATCAATCTTCTCTAATGAACAGCAAGTTTATCCCGCTATCCAATTGCTTCATATTTTACATTTATTGAATATACTATAAGTTCATATTATTGTCAACTACTTGACATTATGGAGATAATGATATATTCTAATGCGGTAAATTGTAGAATGTAGTATCAAATACCATGTTCGCTCAAAGCGATAACTTATTTATAGAAAGGCTTTTTACAAAATGAAAAGGAAAATGAACAAGAACGCGACAGATCATATGAATATAAGGGAAATAATCTATGATACATTTAAGAAGTATCCTGATAATATTGCCTATACAATTAAGAATAAGGGAGGTAAGCCTACAGTCGCTACAACCGCCCTTGATTATCCCGAGAACATTTCCGAGAGCTACACCAACATTAGGGTAAGTGATTCTGTGACTGATATCGAATATATCGGAACTGCAATGCTCACGCTCGGCCTTAAGGGTAAGCGTATCGCAATTATCGGACACAATAGATATGAGTGGATGGCTGCTTACTACGCATCAGTATGTGGTGTTGGCATGGTTGTTCCTCTGGACAAGGGCCTTCCAGATGATGAAATTGAGAATTCACTAATTATCTCACAGGCTGACTGTCTTGTTTTCGAGGCATCTTATCTTGACTCCGTTAATGAAATTATCTCAAGAGGTAAGACTAACTTAAGTCAGTTAATTTGCATGGATGAGGTTGAGGGCATAACCTCAATTTCAGATATGCTTAAGATAGGTAGAGACGAGATGGCAGCCGGTAACGACGAGTTCCTTAGACTTCCAATAGACAACTTTGGACCTAGCATAATGCTCTTTACATCTGGCACAACTAGCCAGGCTAAAGCGGTTATGCTGTCACATCGTAATATTGCATCTAATATTTACGGGCTAACTCTTCATGAAGACTTCTATCCATCAGATGTAAATATGGCTTTCCTGCCCTACCACCATACTTTCGGTTCAACAGGACAGCTGCTGTTCTTCTCTCACGGGGGTAAAACTGTATTCTGTGACGGAATCAGACATATTCAAAAGAATTTCGAGGAGTATCAGGTAAATGTATTCTTCTGCGTACCGCTAATTAATGAAGCTCTATATAAGAAGATACTTGCGGCAGCTGAGAAAAAAGGTGCTCTTAAGAAGCTTCGTTTTGGACAGAAGGTAAGTAGACTTCTTCTGAAGTTCGGCATTGACAAGAGAGACTCTCTTTTCAAGGATGTGCACGAGGGGCTTGGCACTAGGCTTCGTATTTTAATCACAGGTGCATCAGCTCTCAACCCGGAAGTTGCTAGCGATCTTAATGATTGGGGAATTACAAGTCTTCAGGGCTATGGCCTCACCGAGACATCTCCTGTTCTATGTGCTGAGCAGCCTTGGAATCTAGTTCCTGGCTCTGTAGGCAAGGCTATGCCAAATGTTGAAGTTCAGATTGATGAGCCTGGTGAAGATGGCATTGGCGAGATTATCGCTAGAGGGCCTAATGTAATGCTAGGCTATTATAATAATGAAGAAGATACTAACCATGTTATTAAGGATGGCTGGTTCCATACAGGAGACCTTGGAAGACTAGATAAGGATGGTAACCTATTCATTACAGGTAGATCAAAGAATGTTATCGTTCTAAAGAATGGCAAAAATATCTATCCAGAAGAAATAGAGAATAATTTGAGCAATCTCCCTTATGTATCTGAGCTTATGGTCTTTGGTTATGAGAAGCATAACGACCTGGCTGTAGCCGCAAAGATTGTTGTTCCAGAGAGCTTTGATCCACAGGATGAGGAGTTTAGAGCACGCGTATGGGATGATATTAAACTCCAGAATCAGGACCTGCCAACATACAAGCACATTGAATATCTTGAGCTTACTCATGAACCAATGGTTAAGACTTCGACGCAGAAGGTTCGCCGTCAAATAGAAATTCCCGCCACAATGAGAGCTGGAAATCTTGAACACATAAGTCAGGCAAAGAAGTAAAACAAACGAAAACCCATCGCATTAGCGATGGGTTTTCGTTTATAGTGGTTATTTTGATTAAATAACTTAATCAAAAGAGGTGCCTAGATATTCGGATTGAAAATGTCGATCTTCTCAATTCGATCAAAAGCTTCCTTAAGCTTCTCAACCGTAACGGTACATGAAACTCTTAAGAACCCTTCTCCGCACTGTCCAAATGCATTGCCTGGCAACATTAGTACATGTGCCTCTTTCAGAATCAAGTCTGCTGCCTCTGCAGATGTAAGTCCCGTACCCTTTATATTAATCCAAAGGTAGAAACTTCCCTTTGGTGGATAAAGAACATGCATATTGCGCATTGAGTTTACTCTTTCAGCCGCATAGAAAACTCTTTTCCTAAATTCAGCTACTACAGGCGGTTGTATTTCATCTCTCATTCTCATCGCATGAAGCGCTGCACGCTGTGAGATTGTAGGTGTTGAGAATACAACATTCTGAGAAATCTCAAGCATTGTCTTAAGGAGTTCCGGTGCTGCAACAATGTTTCCGACTCTCCATCCACACATGATATAGTTCTTTGAGAAAGAATTAATTGTAATTGTTCTTTCTCTCATGCCTGGCAATGTTGCAAATGGGATAAACGCATGCTGATAACTGAATGATGTATATATTTCATCTGAAATAACAACCAAATCGTACTTCTCTGCGATTGTTGCAATTTTCTTCATCGTCTCTAATGTAAGGCAGTTTCCAGTTGGGTTGTTAGGAGAATTAATTACAATAGCCTTAGTACGCTCTGTAATAAGTGATTCAAGTCTCTCCGGAATAACCTGGAAATTCTCATTCTCGTTAGTAACCAATTCAATTGGAACTCCGCCATTAATTGCGACCTGCTGTGGATAAGGGCTAAAGAATGGTGCCTGAAGAATTACCTCATCATCCCTATCCAGAATACATGCCATCGCAAGATACATAGCCAGACTTCCTGATGCAGTTACTAATACCTCATCATCGCTAACATCCATGCCATACTCATCTTTATAGAACTTGCAGATTTCCTTACGCAATTCTGGATCTCCCTTGAAGTTCGCATAGCCAGTATATCCATTTGATGCATCTTTAAAAGCTGCGTCAATTACTCTCTGGTCAGTTGTAAAATCCGGATCTCCAATACTTAGGTTAATGCAGTCTGGCAGTGATTGAGCCACAACATCAGATGAACCCATTGCTGTGCTCTTGTCCTTCCAATGCTGCTTTGCAATAAATCTGTGCTTCATTTCCTCTTCCTCTCTATTGCTTAATGATTCAATATTTCATAGGTGCGGTTCCTCAAAGCTTACTGTGAGAAGTCCAAACCCTTATGTGAAAAAACAGAGCATCTATGTCTATCATGCATACACGCCCTGTTCTCTTCTGTTTTTATAATAGCACTATATCGGGCAATAGTCCACCAAATATATTGCTGAAAACGAAAAATTCACAAATTTTTTATTGTTCATCTACAAAAATTGTTTTTATGACCTGATCCTCGAGAGGCTTATCTCTGAAATCTGCTTCAGCATTTACAATTTCATCAGCAACTTCCATGCCCTCAGTAACTCTGCCAAAAGACGCATACTGTCCATCAAGGTGTGGACTTGTAGTTGTCATGATGAAGAACTGCGATCCAGCTGAGTCTGGATTCATTGCTCTAGCCATTGAAAGAACCCCTCTGTCATGTTTAAGGTCATTCTTGAATCCGTTTGATGTAAACTCTCCTGGGATTGAATATCCAGGTCCGCCTATCCCAGTTCCATCTGGGCAACCGCCTTGAATCATAAAGCCTGGAATAACTCTATGGAAAATCAGCCCATCATAGAATCCATCATTTGCAAGCTTTACGAAGTTCTCGACAGTCTTAGGTGCTATATCCTCATATAGTTCCCCCGACATAATTCCACCGTTCTGCATTTCAATTTTAAACCTTTTCATAAATATATCCTCCATTCTATTAATAACAATCTCGTATCGCGCATGTGCTCTTATCTTAAGCTTCCCTACTCAATAGCCTTAAGAGACTCTGTCATATTAACATTCCTTAGCTTTCTTTGCATCACCAATGCTACAATTGCAGCAAAAATAATTGTCAATAAGTAAGCAACCGCATAGTCACCAAAGGTTAACCTGCTCTCGAAGAACACCCCGTTTACTACAATATTCGTAACGGCAAAATTGAGAAGCTCATAACCCATAGGTAACCCAACCGCCGCAGCTATCGCTGTAAGAATAAAGTTCTCCCTAAATACATAAGCAGTTACCTCCCTACCGGTAAAGCCAAGCACCTTAATAGTCGCAATTTCCCGAATTCTCTCAATAATATTAATATTTGTCAAGTTGTATAGAACAATAAAAGCTAGTAGAGCAGCAGCCGCGGTAACCGCATATACGATCAAGTTCAAGCTGACCATCATTCCATCAACTTTTTCAACAAGATCTTCATTCACCACTGAAGCGACTACTTCATCGTAATTGCTGGCATATGTAGCATTTTCTCTCAATAAGTCTATAGTTTTTGCATTATCCTTTATGTAGGCTGTCTTTATCTTTGGTGCCGAGCCTATACTGTCCTCATAAGTTGCATCGCTTACATAGACATAGTCGCCGATAAAGTTATCGCAAATTCCGCTTACCTTTAGTGTCATTTGATCATAACCTGCCTTTATGGTTACCTTATCGCCAACATTCAGGTTATACTCATCGCTTATTTTCTTGCAAATTACGGCTTCTCCTAGTCCAGGATACTCTACATCTTCACCACCATCATGCAAATCAACAAATGATTTGAACTTCTTTGCATCTTCTTTGTTATCAACAGCTGTTGCGACAAGGCTTACACTATAAAGGCCCTTTGAAGTCTTAACATCTGCATTTGTCTGGCTTACAAATAGGACATCATCAATCCTGCCATCCATATAATCGGCGAAGGCTGTCTGTTTATCGCTAGTCATATCCTGGTCAAAAACAGCCATGTAGTCATAGACTTGAATCTCGTTATATTGATACTTTGCTGTATCCTTGATGCTCGTGCTTAGTCCGTTAGCTGCAACAAGAAGTGCGGTACAGCCGCTAATGCCTAGCACCATCATAAAGAACCTTTTCTTATACCTGAAAGTATTGCGAATTGCCACCTTATATATAAAGCTTATTTTCTTCCAGATAAAATCAACTCTTTCTAGCAAAATCCTTTTGCCTGCTGGCGGTGACTTGGGCCTGATAAGCTGTGCCGGTACCTCCTTAAGCTCACTTCTGCTACACAGCAAAGTAGTTGCAATAGTGCCCAGAATGGCAATTGCCAATGCTATTCCAGCGAGCTTCCAATCAACAACATACTTGATTCTTGGCGAGAAAGTATACATCATCTGGTAAGCATGCCATATTACGGTAGGGAAAATCCATATTCCTGCGAAATACCCTATTACAGCACCTAGGAATGATGCGCTTCCTGAATAGAATAAATATTTGCTTACGATTTTGGAATTACTGTATCCAAGCGCCCTAAGTATCCCAACTTGAGTTCTTTGCTCATCAATCATTCTTGTCATCGTCGTCATACACACCAATGCAGCGATTAAAAAGAAGAACACCGGGAATATTTTAGCTATATTATCAACAATTGTGCAATTCTGCTCAAAGGTAGAGAAACCTGCATTCTCGTTTCTTGACATGGTATAGGATTTCCCCGCTTCCATGTTATCCAGTTCTTTTTGAGCTTCATCTATCTTAGATTTTGCAGCCTCCAATTCCGCTTGAGCAGATGCAAACTCTCTATCCGCCTTAGATTTAGATGTATCTAATTCTCTTCTCTTATTATCAAGTTCTGCCTTGCCACCTTCAAGCTCGGATTTCTTCCTTGCCAGCTCGGCACTCTTATTTGCTACCTCATCTTTGCCACTTTTAACTTGTAAGATACCTGCTTTAATATTTGTTTCTATTGCATTCAGTTGCGCAAGTTGCCCCCTAAGCTGTGCTAATTGCTGTTCATCAATTGTAATATTGATAAGGTCGTTTATTTGATTAATCTGAACTTGAACATTTGCAAGTTGAGTATTCAAAGCCTCTTCTTTTATGCTTAATTCGCTACTTGTAGCTGCAAGTTCTTTCTCTCCTGCAGCAATCTTATCCAATCCTGATGTAATTTGAGTTTGAGCAGAATTGATTGTGCTCTGTCCATCAGCAAGTTGTGCATAAACATCTCGCTTCTCAATATTGTATTCCGAAAGACCTGCCTCATATTCTGATATGGCAGCATCTAGTTGCTTCTGTCCTTCAACAATAGATGCTTCTCTTCTCGCCTCATTAACTTGTGCAGCTACCGATTCTGCGCCTTTCTCTTTTGCAGCAAGATCCTCATCAGCATTATCTCCAAAGAAGCTAGTCGTATCACCCATCTTCAAGTAAAGAGATGTGTAATAATCTGTTGTAAATGCAGCTTTTGATACGTACATGAATGCATCTGTTCTTCCATTTCCTATGGTTGAATTGTCCCTGTTAAAGTCTAAGTAAATCGGTGTATTGCCAACACCAACAACCTTAAATTTCTTTACGTTAAACTTATCTAGGTCAGCTGACTCATTATCTCCGCCAAGCGTAATATAATCTCCAACTTTCAGTTCTGCTTTCCCATCTACCACACATTCATCACTAGCACTAGGCATTCTTCCGCTTACTAACTCAATGGTATTAATTCTCTCGGGCACACTATACACCCTGCAGACATTAAAATTCTCATTTGGGGTATCTACAAGAATATCCTGTTCAATTGACGCTTCTGCATCAGTTACCCCCGCAGATTCCTTTGCAAGCGCTACACTCTCATCATCAATTCCATAGGAGCTTAAAATCTTATAATCATAGAAATTCGTACTCGTCAGATAACGTTCTCCTGTTGCGAGCATGTCTGGTTTGCATAGCTTCAACCCGCAAAAAAAGCCAACGCCAAGCGCCACAATCAGCAAGATTGCAAGCCACCTTTCTATTGTTGAGCGCATTTCCCTAATCGTTGACTTAATTAACATTGAGTTCACCTTTTATGAATTATTCTATGAATGGTCATTCTCCATTAATCGAACTATACTTATCTTAACATAGAGTTTGGTTACCATTCGATCTGTTCAATAGGCACCGGATTCTCGTTGATTATCTGATTATTAATCAGCCCCGACCTAATGCTAATAACCCTATCTGCCATTGCTGTCAAAGCGGAGTTGTGTGTAATAACAACTACTGTCATTCCTCTTTCATGGCACATCGTCTGAAGCAATTTCAGGATTTGCTTTCCTGTATTGTAGTCCAGTGCGCCAGTCGGTTCATCACACAAAAGAAGCTGCGGGTTTTTTGCAATAGCTCTAGCTATAGCAACTCTCTGCTGTTCTCCACCAGAAAGTTGTCCTGGGAAATTATTAAGTCTCTCCTCTAACCCCACATCGCTAAGAATCGTCTTTGGATCAAGCGGATCCTTGCAAATCTGGGTTGCTAAAGATACATTCTCCAACGCGGTTAGATTTTGAACGAGATTATAGAACTGGAAAACAAAGCCTATTGCGTTTCTTCGATACAAGGTCTGCTCCTTGTCGCTCAAATGCGATATATCACGACCATCGATACTTATTCTTCCATCAGTTAGTGTATCCATTCCGCCTAAAATGTTCAAGAGAGTTGTCTTGCCAGCTCCAGAGGCTCCGACAATTACTACCAGCTCTCCTTTCTCTATTTCAAAAGTAATATCGCTCAATGCAACAATATCCACTTCGCTACTATTAAAGACTTTTCGAACATGTTCAAATTCTACATATGCCATATTTTTCACCCGCCTAGCGTTCCTAAGCAATTATATTTTTGATTACACCTTATTCGGGCTAGCTATCTAACTGCTTTTCTTCTCGTCTTCTGACTAGCCTTTTCAATCTCATCGTCGTGCACACCTGCTCTTCCTACGCTGTAAGATGCCAGTCTTCCAACATTATTATTTGATCCCATTATCCAGAGCATATCATTCTGCTGTATTACCATATTTGCCCCAGGCATTTTAATTGGATACCCGTCTCTTTGAATTCCAAGGAGCATACAATGATACTTATTTTTGATTCCGCTTTGCTTGATGGTCTTATTGCAGTAACGCTCCTTGCCCCGAACCTTAATAGGAAAGCATGCGAGTGCACTTTCAGTATGCGGATAACCAGACTCCATAAATTCCTTCAAAGTCCTCATATTGTCAAGTTCCCCAATATTAAGGACTCTATGAAAGCCCTTTAAAGTCTCTTCATCAGCAACAATATATAATTTGTCTCCACTCTTAATGATAAACTTAGAATCCGGCATCAAATAATTCTTTGAACCTCTTCGAATTTTTACAATATACACCGACAGCTTTCTGCCCCAGTCAAGGTCTCCAACTGACTGCCCAATATATACAGCATCACTTGGTACAAAATATGAGAAAATGCTATAGTCTTCGTCAAGCCACCGGCGAGGACCGAACTCATCTTCCTCGTCAGCTAATGTTCTCTCGTTAAGATTCCTAAGGAACCTTGTCTCAAGCTGCAAATAGAAGGTCTGAATAAAATCCAATCGCAACACAGCTAGGAGCCCCAATAATAGTATTAGCATTGGTATGAACGGCTTAATTCCATAAAACTCATTGAGCGGCATGTATGCGATTAGGCAAACCACAGCGAATTTTGTCAACACCATCATCGCCAAAGGCAATCTATTAGCTCTTCTTTCAAGCCACAGCCTTGTAAAAATCGTACTATGGAAATCCAGCATCGGCCTTACAAAAATTGCCATCACAAGATAGATAATTGCACAAGCAATGATTCTTGCTTCACCCGATACAGCGGTTTGTGCAAGCATCGGCTCAAGTCCGTTGATGCCAATAATTGCAACCATTAACATAATGATTCCATAGAGGAATAGTTTCGATAGGAAGCTCTTTATTATTGACTTCCAGTCCTGATCCTTGTCTTCTTCATCTTGGTCGTCTGATGTATACTCATTAATCTTCGTCATCAGTTTATCTGGGATAATTCTACAGATAGCACAAACTACAACATCAGATTTTTTAATTAGTAAAGGAGTTAAAACTATTGTAATAATCGATGCAGCAACAATTATTGGATAAAGCTGCGAGTCTATTACTCCAAGCGAGGTTCCAAGCGAAGCTATTATAAAACTAAACTCTCCAATAGGCGCAAGCGCAAGACCGCCTCTAATCCCAGTAATAATATCTTGTCCTGCCAGCATCATTCCCAGCATTGAGAAAACGAGCTTAGCAATTACAGCAAAAAGTGCTATCGGCAGTATCTCCTGCCAGCTATCAGCAATAACAACTGGATCTACCATCATCCCCACCGAGAGGAAGAAAATCGTCCCAAATAAGTCCTTAACCCCCAATGAAGCTTCCTCAATTTGCTGAGCATGTCTTGTTCCTGCAAACAAGGATCCAGCGATAAAAGCTCCAAGCGCTGTTGAAAATCCGAGTTTTTGTGCGAGCAGCGCCATTAAGAAGCAAAATGCAAGAGATACAACAGTTAGCATCTCTCTGGTCATTTTATCCATAATCTTATTTAAAGCAGTTGGCACAATATAGATTCCAGCTATAAGCCATACTATAAGATAGCACCCCATCAAAGACAGATGTAATGCCATATCTACTCCACTCACATTCTTGCTTACAGAAATCGTTGCTAATACTATCATCATAAAAACTGACACGATATCTTCCAGAATCAGCATTCCCATAACTAGCTTCGCAAATTTCCTTTTGCTAAGGTTAAATTCATCTAAACACTTCTGAATTACAACAGTTGAACTAATTGATAGCATTGCTCCGAGAAAAATACTGTCCATACGAGTGAGGCCAAGGATCTCTCCAAGTCCAAATCCACAGAACATTACCGCTCCCATTGAGACAATGGTCGCAATTATTGCAGTTGATCCAACATCCTTCAGCTTGTGGATGTCAAACTCCAATCCAATATGAAACAATATTATCATTACTCCAATTTCGCTCAGAGTATGAATGGACTCCTGACTACCAACATTAATGAAAAACGTGAAATCTGGGCCTATCAAAAACCCAGCCACTATATAGCCAAGTATCACCGGTAATTTGATAGCCTTAAACACAAGGGTAACAAAGGCCGCCACCGAAAGCATTATTGTTAAATCTACAAATAATTCTGGTACTTGCATTCTGCTCCTCTAATTCACTCTAATTTCATGTTAGATTCTTATAAGTTCTGCTATATACATTTCATTGATTATAAAAACTTTAGAAATACTCAACAGTAACACTCTTTCCAAGCGTTTTGAGTCCATTTGTAATATCTTTTACCAATTTCATTTTGTAGTTCAGTCCAAGTTCGAGCATATCATTATGATGCGCAGGATTAGCTGCTGTACCTACAAAGAAATTGATTTTGGTCGCTTCTTCAACCATCAACCTATATAGATACCCTGCGCCATCTTTCTTGCTGTTCCGCTCCCAGAAAAGTTTATTTTCTCCAAGATAATCCTCAAGATATTCCGAAACTCTGCTCATCGTTAAAACCCCCTCCGTAACCAAGTCAACACCCTCAATATTTGACATAGGAGGAAGATCTGTCTCAACGAAATTCTTACCTCTTAAAACAGGCTTTTTTAAATAGCAGCCTGCTATTCTGGCTGTTGTACCACCACAAATCGCGTGCTTTCCTGATTGATTAAAGAATAGTTCCATCATAAAAGGTCCATCATCCAAATTCTTGGGAGGTCCAAAAAGTACATTTAATTCTGTATATGGTCTCGCCTTGATAATGCAAGCGGTCACATCATCTCTAGGCTTCTCGCCATACAATTTATTGCATTCGTCCACAAGTAGCGCAGCTATATTTTTTGCTGTATATCCGCCCTCATTCATTGTCAGTACAAATTCTGCGATATTCTTCGGTGTCCAATCATAGTTATAAGCCTCTTCAGCATTAGCATACGGAACACCATCGCTCATTCCAACAAGGATATCTCCTGGTTCAAGTTCAACTTCTGTAACCTTTAAGATTTTGTCTTCAACTTTAACTTCAAGAACTGGATAGTCGAATGTCTTTCCGTTCCTAAGGAAAATTACATCTGGATTCTCATATTGAACAATTTCTACAAAATGATTCTCTTTTATATGAAAAATTGTAAAGGTGCAATAGGCTACTCCATGATCTTTATTAATTGGCAAAGTAGCTACAACGGTCTTGACACACTCCTCGAGCCCTATTCCTGCATCAATCATAGTAGATATAAGCTTTGCCGTTAAGGTTGATAAAATGCTCGCCTTAACACCACTACCGAGTCCATCTGCAATTACGATTATCTTGGAATTGTCTTCTTGTGTAATTACATCAACATGATCCCCGCAAAGGTGCTCGCCAGCATGATTAAGTTGACTAAATCCGTATTCTGCATTGATTTTATTCATCTTCGACAGACTCCTTTAATTTAGTAAGTGCAATCTTAGTCTCCGCCGCTGTCTCTCCAAGAAGAGACGCAATCTCCTGAACAATTCTCATCTGTCTGTCTACTACCTTGTCAGCTACTTCGACAGTGTGTTTATTCAGCTCTTCCTTTCGCTTCTTTGCTTCAACATCTTCGGTAATATTTCTCAATATTCCAATAAGACTCTTGGACTCAGCATCATATATTATTGTCTGTTCAATGTATAAATTATATTCCTTCATATGAGTTAGTTCATTCTTAATAGACTTCTTTGTCTCAAGAACCTGGTACCAAGAAGTCGGGTCAAGAAATCTGACAATATGCTCGCCCAGAATATCTGTCTCTGGTTTTATTCTGAACCATCCTCTAGCATTTTTATTTATTTTGGTAATTTGCAAGTTATCATCTGCTACAATTATTCCATTTGGAGTATAATTTGAAATCGAGTCTGAAAAGCTTACTGCCTGATTCTTCAGATAAGGCATACACATATCAATACTCGCCTTGCCTTCAAGAATTGCAATAGCCTTCTCCCTGCAAGTATTATATCCACACGAACCACAATTCAATACTTTTCCCGGTGAATCCTTTCCCATCTTTCTTAACATATTTGAAATATCAATTTCGGAGAAAACCATTTTCTTCTTTGGTTGCTCGTGAAACACCTTTACCAGTTCAGTTGGGTCCGGCTGTTCAACCTCGAAATCTTTAGGTCCTGCGTATCTTCTCGAATTAAGATAATCGCACACAGGTGCAATGTGCTGTTCCTCCATGCAAGGTCCACCAACACAACTGCCTGCGCATACGCTCATCTCTATACAGCAGTTATGGACTTTACCATTCACAATATCTCTAAGAGATGCTTTGCAAGCCTCTATGCCATCAATGCCGATGTATTCAAAATCGCTGCGTTCCTGCTCCATAGTTTTGACAACGCCAAATACTGTAGGAAAGCGACGAGCTCTACTGTGTTCTAAATAATCTATCTCTTCATCAAGGTCAATCCTTTCAGCTTTAAGCCACTTGGTCAGATCTTCAAAGGTCAAAACACAATCAACGATATCACTAAAGCTTTCGGCCTCTTCTTTCTTCGCTATACATGGGCCAATACATACTATCTTTGCATCTGGGTTTCTCCTTTTAATGTCTCTGCAATGTGCCTCCATTGGAGAAATCACTGGGGCAAGATACTTTAAAGCCTCTGGATAATATCTTTCAATAAGAGTATTAATCGAGTGACACTGTGATGTAATCAAAATATCTAAATCCGGGTTGCGAAGAAGTCGTTCGTATTCCCGCTTTGCTATTGTCGCACCAATTGCCATTTCTTCAACATCTGCAAATCCAAGCTTCTTTAAAGCTTTTCTCATTGCATTGATTCCGTGCCCTACATAGTTTGCAATAAAAGCAGGATCCAGGCTAACGATTACAGGGGTCTCCCCCGCAAGCATGTTCTTCACATGCTCCAAATCATCCCGAATTACCTTTGCTTTCTGTGGGCAAATAACATAACAGTTCCCGCATAGCACGCATTCATTCCCGTTTATCCTAGTGGAATTATTATTAAATACAATAGCTTTTACAGGACAATTCCTAATACACTTATAGCAATTCCTACAATCTGATTTTTTTGAAAAAAGTGCATCCATTTTACCCCTCCCGCTAATTAAACCATTTTCTCTAATAAATTATTATACCAATTTTAACAATAATATGAAACAGGCAGCATCTAGCGTTTTACTAGATGCTGCCCCTCGTTTAACTATTATTAATTTATTTCCCTATCACGCTTGATTTACTTCCAGTGGTCAAGTTTGTCTGGGTCTAGTCCAATATCAGCAGCCTTGAATACAGGATTCTTTCCTTCCTTACTCTGCCTTGTATAATCATTAAGTGCTTTTACAGCAATGCCTCCGCAAAGGAATATTGCCGGTATGTTACAAACGACCATCAATCCCTGTGCCATATCAGCTGTATTCCACACAAGCTCCGCAGTAGCAACAGCTCCAACAAAGACAAGAACAGTTGCAATAATTCTAAAAACAAGAGTCTCAGATTTTTTAGCTTCTCTGTTAATAATAAACTCGAGACAGCCCTCACAGTATGAATAGTTTCCAATAAGTGTTGTAAATGCAAAGATCGACATTGCAAAAGTCAGAAAGATTGGTCCAAATGCACCTAATGACTCTGCCATACATGCCTGTACATATGGTGCTCCTGAAAGTTCTGCTGTTGGTGTTACTCCTGTTGTTGATAAGCACATAAATGCAGTCGCTCCACAGATAAGTATTGTATCAATAAATACTGACAATGTCTGTACAAGACCCTGCTTTACAGGGTGAGATACATCCGCTCTTGCAGCTGCGTTAGGGGCAGAGCCCATACCAGCCTCATTTGAGTAAAGCCCTCTCTTAAGTCCCCACATTACGCAAGAACCGGCAAAGCCACCAAAGATTGACTTAAAATCAAATGCACTTGCGAAGATTGTTGAGAACATTGTTCCAATATGCTTTGCATTAATTACTAAAACAGCGATTGATACTGCAATATAAATTACCCCCATAAAAGGAACCATATACTCTGTAACCTTAAAAAGTCTCTTTGCTCCACCAATTACAATTACCCCGAATAGAACTGCAAGAATAATTCCAATAATATATGGAGTTGAACTATTATAGAAGTCAAATGCCCCGAATGTTGACTGTAAGTTGTATGCAGCTAGCATGTTATATCCAACAGCATATGTGAAAATAATCAACACTGAGAAAATTATTCCTAGCCATCTTGCATTCAAACGGTCTCTCATATAGTATGACGGACCGCCCTTGAAAGTTCCATCATCATCCTTTTTCTTAAAAATCTGTGCAAGTGTGGACTCAATAAAGGCGTTTGCTCCGCCAATAATAGCTGTAACCCACATCCAAAGTATCGCGCCGGGACCTCCAAGACAAATTGCTGTAGAAACTCCGATAATATTTCCAGTTCCTACTCTTGAAGCAGTAGATACCATAAGAGCACCAAATGAAGATACTCCATCTTCGCTAGTCGGCTTCTCAAGCACCACCTTAAACATCTCAGTAAACATACGACCTTGCATGAACTTTGTCCTAATTGTAAAATAAAGCCCCACTACAATTAGCAATGTTGGCACACACCATGGCTGATACAATACATCATTTATACTTACTACAATGTTGTTAATCACATCCATATTAAAATCTCCTTCTTTAGTAATAATTTCATCGTTAAATATCACAAAAAACTTTGTGATTCCGTGTTTACTATACCAAAGAATTGCTCATTTGTACATAGTTTTAGAGTTTTTGTATAAATGTATACAAATCTCAAGGTTGCATCCAATTATTCGTTTTCCGGAAAAAAATCTTCATTATTTCATAAATTTGCATAGCTTAAAGAACTTTAATTGCATTGGCAAGCGCAAATACTTCGTCCTTTGTTGAGCTCCAGCTTGTGCAGAACCTTACTATACTACTATTTTCATCATATTTATCAACAAAATCGCAGATAAACGATTCATCAAGCTTTGCAAGATCATCGTTAT
>LSQX01032406.1_pt1 | contig 16688 bp, 14 predicted proteins | sample 654561 | NCBI WGS metagenome assembly LSQX01 (sample SAMN04489861, study PRJNA283612) | anaerobic digester metagenome | isolation source: 4 biogas reactors fed with cattle manure at either 37C or 55C with and... | place: Denmark: Kongens Lyngby | collected 2014 | reverse complement strand
CTGGTCTCTGGTCTCTGGTCTCTGGCCTCTGGCCTCTGGCCTCATTCTTCGGTTTCCAAGAGCGTTCTGATCACCCAGGAGGCTGCCATCATCCCCATTACAGCTGGCATATAGCTGATGGAGCCGATGCTTCTGCGCTGGCGTCCTCGCTGCAAGGTTACCTCCTGCAAATCCTCTGCCGGCTCATCCTCGGGTAATAGGGGTTTTTCTGAGGAATACACACAGGGAATCTTGGCATTGATGCCCCTGCGTCTGAGGAACTTACGCACCCTTTTTGCCAAGGGGCAGCCATGGCTTTTATCCATAGGGGCAATCCGGATTTGGGATGGGTCCAGCCTGTTGCCGGCACCCATCACCGAGATGATCTTCAGCTCACTTCTGATGGCATATTCCAAGAGCCCTATCTTTGGTCCCAGGCTGTCTATCGCATCGATATAGATATCCGCACCTTCCAGGAGTTGTGCCCTGTTTTCACTATCCAAAAACGCCTGATGGATCTGGATATCCGCCTCTGGATTGATGCTTTGAATACGCTCTTGCATAGCGCTTATTTTAGTTTTGCCGATGCTATCCGTGGTGGCTATCACCTGACGGTTGAGGTTGGTGATGCCCACCGTGTCAAAATCTATCAGGATAAAACTGCCAACCCCTGCTCTGACGAGCGCTTCCACTGCATAGGAGCCCACTCCGCCCAAACCTATCACACACACGGTTGCTTCAGCCAATCTGTGCTGCCCTTCCTCGCCAATCAAGAGCGTACTGCGGTTTAACCACGCCATCATATATCCCCACTTAGCAGCACATAATTCTGGTGTTGAATGGCGATCAGCTCCTCCCTGTCAACCCCACTTATCATCTGTACTTTTTCCAGCACATCCAAGAGACGCAAGAGCGGATTGTGCTCTTGGGGCTGTACGTACATTGACGTGATATCTGTTTCCAAAAGATAACGTTTGCTATCCAAAATCTCTGCCAATAGCTTGGCTTTATCCGGTCTCAAGATGCGCTCGCTGATGGTGAACCAGCTATTTGCCTGTGCCAAAAGCCGATAACCTTGGATGCTACCCGCATAACCATGCACCAGATAACGCAGATGATAGTGTTTGATCAGCTCCCAAGCCGCCTGCTGTTGACCCACTATATGCAGCACCACGGGCAGCCCATATTCCTTTGCCAGTTGCAGTTGCGCCTCAAAGATATCCTGCTGCTCAGTGATGAGAGGTCCGCTTCTATCCACGCCAATTTCCCCAAGAGCCCAAATCTGCTGTGCAGCACAGAGCTGGCGCAGGTCTTCCAGCTCCAAATCACAATCCTCCCAGTGGGGGTGAATCCCTGCGCTATAACGGATACGGGGATCACTAAGGCCTTGATATAGCCTTACTTCCTCCCGATTGAGAGCCGAGGATAAATACAATCCGATACTCTGCTTTTGTGCCTCATCCATTATATGTGAAAGCGGCATCAGGCGGCTGAGATTGGCAAGGTGACAATGGGCGTCTATCAGCATACTATCCCCCTGTCTTCCAGCAGCTTGAGGATTGCTTGTGCCGCGCGTTTGCCAGCTTGCCCATCCAGTTTGTCAAACATCAATTTATTTGCCTCAGCCCGCTCTGTTGCCAGCAATTGCGGATTCTCCAACAGGCGTTTACAGGCGGGTTCCAGCTCTCTTATATCTTTGATACGCAGGGAGATGCTTTGTAGCAGATTGTCGATATGTTGCAGCGCTTTTACCGCCGGAGGAGTCTGGAAGGTCACCATTCCCTTGCCTAAGGCACAGCATTCCGCCAAGATGGAGCTCTGATCTCCAATACACACATCCGCTAACATCATGGCCTTCAATAAATATCGTTGTTGCAGGAAGATAACTCCTTTCATGCCTTGGATGGTTTTGGCATATTTGGCGCTCATCCACGGATGCAGGGTCACCATGATATTCCAGCGCTGAGCCAAGGAGGGCAACGCATTGATCCATTTATCGATGGCGCTCATCCCGCTGGCATCCCAGGTGGCGCTGAAAAGCAGGGTGGGTTTGGCAGGATCGAGAGCTAATTTTTGCCGGACTTCCTGCAGATGCTCCGGGGTGATGCTGCCGTCAAAAGCGGGGTCCAGCCGGGGAAATCCCACGGCACAGCCCACCCTCACGCCGATTTCCTCGGCTGCCTTCTTATCCGCCTCACTGCTAAAGAGATAGAGGTCGAAGCGATTGTAATTAACTGCTTTTGTCATGCGCTTGAAGTGATAGGGTCCATGCCGCATCCCGATGGAAATGATTTTACTGCAGGGGAATTTATGCAGGGAATGGCGGCTCATGATGAGCACCTTGGGAAAGGAGAGTATGCTGTGCGAATGCTGTCCCTGATCCCGCAGGCGCTGGATAACCGGTGGACAGCCGCTGATATATGAGAGGGGAGGCAGGTGTTTTGCCACCGTGGCAAAGCCTTGCAAATCTATTTCTTCCGGTGCAAAGTATGCCAATGGGAGCAGCTTGCCAGAGGCAGAGTGCAGCCACCACAGGCTGTTATAAAAAGGACGGTATAGGAGCTCTGATACTACCATTGTACCCCTTTATGGCAGTGTGTAAAAATCTCTTCCAATGGCGGCATCAGAAGGCAGGGATTGGCAGGGTGGCAAAGAACATCTATCAGCATGGTGTCTCTTTATTCAAAAGGTTGTTCTGCGCTGCAGTTACACCCGTCTTCAAGTCTGAAATTCCAATCTTTCCTGACGGTTCGCCAAGCTCCATAGTGATGAGTGAGGTATCCATCATAGTCTTTGGGGATACTATAGTTATCTCCGTTAAACGAGTGTTGTTCCAGCATATCCAGATGCTTGGCCTCACACGATTGTAAAATGGGATTGTGGCTGTCCACAACCCAATAATAGAGATTTCCCTGTTTGTACTTGAAAAATATATCCATCAGTTGTTCTTTTTTGAAGAAACAGAATCTGCGTGTATAGATGCGCATTAGACGATACGAGCGTGCCTTCACGGGTCCCAAGTCTTTGTAAGTGATTCTAAGCCTGGTAAGATAGCCCGCCTTATGGATGAGGCGTCTGATGTTTTTGAGCTTGTGGGCATTGTTGCTGCTGACAGCCAAATCCATATCCGTATCCCAAGGCAAAAGCCTGTTTTCCCTCATCACTCCCAAGAGCGTCCCTGCATCCAAACTGTATGGGATGCCTTCCTGATCCAGAATATGGCATACATCATGCAGCATTTTCAAAGCAGCATCCAAGTTTTTACCTTCTAATTTTGCAGTTCCTCCCATTTCTTTATCTCCTTTTGCGGCGCCATATAAACTGATGGATAGGCGGGTATGTCTTTATTGATCCGGGCTATGGTTGATTGCCATCGCCACTGTTGAACTGGAGATCATAGAGGTTTTTGTAGCGGGAACACTGTTGCAAAAGCTCTTCATGGCTGCCTTTGGACACGATTTGCCCATTTTCCAACACCACTATTTTATCTGCCTTCAGCACGGTGGAAAGCCTGTGGGCAATCATGATCACGGTGCGCCCTTGGGTGGCAGCATCAATCGCATCCTGCACCATCTTTTCGCTTTCGGTATCCAGGGCGCTGGTGGCCTCATCAAAGATCAGGATGGGCGGATCTCCGATGATGGCACGCGCAATACACAGCCTCTGCTTTTGTCCGCCGGAGAGGTTTGCCCCCTTGGTATCCAGTATCTCGTCATAGCTGTTTTTGAAATTGAGGATAAATTCTTCTGCATGAGCTATCTGTGCGGCTTTGCTGATCTCCTGATCCGTCACCATCCGGTGGCTGCCATAGCTGATATTATCTCTGATGCTGCGCGTGAAGAGGATGCTCTCCTGGGTAACCACGCCAAAAAGCTGCAACAGGTCATCCAGCTTGATCTGGCGGATATCCACGCCATCTATCAGGATGCTGCCCTCCTTCACATCATACATGCGGTTCAGCAGGTTCGCCAAGGTGGTTTTTCCGCCGCCGCTGGCGCCCACCAGGGCCACTTTGCTGCCTTTGGGGATCACGAGGTTGATATCGTTTAAAACGGGCTTGTCTTCACGATAGAAAAAGCCCACGTCGCGCAGCTCGATATTATCTTCAAAGCTGGTTTTGGAAAGGGCATCGGGAGCGTCCTGCACATCGGAAGTTTGGTTTAACACCAGCGAGATTCTATCCAGGGAAACGGTGGCTTTTTTGATATCACCATAGAGTTGGGTGATGGTTTTTAGCGGATGCATCATGGAAAAGAGGGCAAAGAGAAAAGCTGTGAAATCCCCCAAAGTAAAGCCAGAGCCCGGCGCCAAGATCATCTTGCCCCCGATGATGATCACCACCACCCCCGTGAGTGCGGAATTAATCTCGGAAAAGGGCACGTTTAAGGCGGCATAGGTCTGCGCCTTTTTCCACATCCTCAGATGCTTGCGGTTGATCTGGCTAAACGCCTGATACTCTGCATCTTCCTTGCGAAACGCCTTCACAATCTTCATGCTGTTGAGCGCTTCTTCCACCGTGGAAAACATGGATGACAGGCGCGTCTGGATGCGTTTTGAATACTTCTTTATCTTTTTACCCAGATAGCCCACGGTGAGCGTGAAAGCAGGCAGCACCACCAGACTGTATAAAAACAATTGTGGGCTAAGCAGATAGGCAAGGCGCATATACACCAAAATGGTTGCCAAATCCCGCACTGCATCCAGGATAGCCCTGATAAATTGCTCGCTCACGATATCCACATCGTTCACCATCCTCACAATGGCATCGCCTACCCGGGTACGGTTAAAGAATGCCAAGGATTGCCCCATATATCTCTGGAACATCAGGTTGCGCACGTCGCGGATGGTATTGCCGCGCAAGTGTACAAACAGTACTTTATGGATGAAAAAGAAGATGTTTTTGAGCAGGATGGTAACCAACACAAAGCCGCATAATACCCATAGCAATGCCAGGGAATCCGTGTGGAACATCAAATCCTGCAAGTCGCTCCACAAGGGTGACAAACTGTGCAGACTCCGGATATTCCAGATGCCGCCCAAGGCTTGAAAATGACTGCCTATCAACACCCCAAATTGATTCAGAAAGGTCTGGGGATTGTGATACAGGATCTGATTTTTGCCCGGATTGAATACGAAATCAAAGAGAGGAATCACCAGCGTGATGCTGATACCGCTAAAAATGGCATAGAAGAGCATTGCCAGAATACCGGCAAACATATTATACCAATAGCGAAACATGATCCGGTATATCTGAGCCAAGTTTTTCCAGGTGCCTTGCGGGGTCTTGGTCTCTTCCATTTTTCTTTACTTTGTAATTTATACAAAAAATGCCAGCACACGCCGGCAAATACAAAAATCTGGCACGCCCTAAGGGAGTCGAACCCCTAACCTTCTGATCCGTAGTCAGATGCTCTATCCAATTGAGCTAAGGGCGCGCAAGAAATGCTACAGTTATTGGGAGGGCTGTTTTTGTCAAGAGCAAAGTGCAATACAACAACAAAAAGTAATGTGGCACAAATCATTTGACAGATTACAGTCGCCATTTATTGTTGAAAAAAAAGAAAGGAGATTCATTTATGAGCAGATCCACTGTCAACCCAGATGTAATTAAATGGGGCATAGAGCGTGCTGGCTTGCAGATTGATATGCTCAAAAATAAGTTTCCCAAGCTGGAATCGTGGCTTGATGGTGAAAAGCCTCCTACTTATAAGCAGTTAAAAGATTTGGCTCAAAAGATTCGCCTCCCCATTGGTTACTTATTCTTAGAACAAATTCCAGATCTTGAATTGCCTGTACCATTTTATAGAACATATAAAACAGGCCAATCTCAAACGCCAAGCCCCGAGCTGATAGACACAATCTTCACAATGCAAAGACGACAAATCTGGTTACGGGAATACCAGATTGAAAATGCCCAGCCCAAACTGCCCTTTGTGCGCTCTGCAAAAGCACCAGATGATGTAACGCATATAGTGGCAAGCATCCGTGATACTTTGGGATTAGCTCCAAATTGGGCGCAACAGTTTAAGAGCTGGAGGGAAGCATTAAACCACCTGATCAAAAGCATTAACGAAGCTGGTGTTTTGGTGATGGTGAATGGTGTGGTGGGGAATAATACCCACCGTCCACTCAATCCACAGGAGTTTAGAGGGTTTGTGCTGGTGGATGATTATGCTCCCCTGATATTTGTCAACGGTGCCGATACCAAAGCAGCTCAGATGTTTACATTGACTCACGAACTTGCACATATCTGGCTGGGGCTTGACGGTGTCTTCGATTTGGAGGGTTTACAGCCGGCTGATGATGAGGATGAAATCCTTTGTAACAAGGTGGCTGCTGAATTTCTGGTTCCTGAGGAAGACCTCCTTAAACAATGGAAACAAATCCGAAAAAACGATGATGCAGCCATTCAATTGGCGCGCATCTATAAGGTTAGTGAGATAGTGCTACAAAGAAGGCTGTTGGATCTGAAACTGATAAGTAAGAATGAGTTTTTTGACTTTTATAATGAATATAAGCAAAGAGAGCTCCAAACTGCTGCGTCTGCAAAGGGTGGTGATTTTTATTCCAACCAGCTCTTTAGAATAAACCCATACTTTATGAGGAAAATAATGGAAGCCTTGGACCATGGAAGTATCCAATATATTGAGGCATTCCGGCTTACCAACATCTATGGAAACACGTTTGACAAGTTTGCAGAAAAAGTGATGGATACCTTTTGATGACAGCTCCCAAGCAGTACATTTTAGATGCCAATGTGTTTATTACAGCCCATCGTGAGTATTATGCCTTTGATATTGCTCCCCGGTTTTGGGATCAATTGTTGAAACATGCCGCTGCCGGCAATATCTGGAGTATAAGTCAGGTTTACGATGACATCACACGCGGTCTTGATCCCAAAAGTGGTGAAGCATCGGATAGATTGGCTGTATGGGCTGTGAATGAGTTTAAACCGTTCTTTAGAGATACGGATGATATCTTTGACACCTATTTGGAAATCATAAATTGGGTTGCAAATAATAGCCATTATACAGGCTTGGCTAAAAAGGACTTTGCGGAAGTATCCGATAGTTGGCTGGTAGCAAGTGCCAAGGCTCTTAATGCTGTGCTAGTTACTTTGGAAAAACCCAGAAACACACAAACCAGAGTGCCAATTCCTTCCGTATGCGCACGGTTTAATATAGATTACATGAATACATTCGATATGATGAGGGCATTGGGTATTACTCTAAAATAACAGACATGTAAAGTCATATTGAGGAGGTTTCACCATGAAAATAACATATTACGGCCATTCGGCTTTTGGCATCCAATGCCCCAATGGAATGCGGGTTTTGATCGATCCATTCATCACCGGAAATCCTCTGGCACCCGTGCAAATGGAGGATATGCAGGCAGATTTTATCATCGTGACCCACGCTCATGGAGACCACGTGGGCGATGCCCTCCAGATTGCAGATAGAACCAAGGCGGAAATCATTACCGTCACAGAGCTGGGCTATATTATCGAGCCCAAAGGCTACAAGGTGCATGGAATGCAGATAGGTGGCGCTTGTGACTATCCCTTTGGCAGGGTGAAGTTTACCATGGCACTGCATGGCAGCCGCACCGATGAGGGTGAATATGCCGGCTTGGCGTCAGGTGCGCTCATCACCTGTGGTGATACCACCATTTATCACACCGGCGATACCGGCATTTTTTATGATATGAAGCTCATTGGCGAGATGAATAAGATTGATTATATGCTATTGCCCATCGGTGGATTTTATACCATGGATATTGCAGACGCCGTAAAGGCTGTGGAACTGGTTCGCCCCCGCATCGCCATCCCCATGCACTACAATACTTTCCCCATTATCTCTGCCGACCCCCAAGAATTTTGCAAACGCGTAAAAGAAAAGGGTTTCGATTGTATCGTAATGAAACCGGGAGCCAGCATCTGATATAGAGACCAGCTCCCGGAGCGGAGAACCTATTTCAGTGCTGCCAGTGCAGCTTTATAATCAGGCTCTTTGGTAATTTCATCCACCAATTCACGGTAGATGACCTTGCCATCTGTATCAATAATGATCACAGCTCTGGCAAGCAGCCCCGCCAGAGGTCCATCTATCATTTCCAACCCATAATCCCTGCCAAAATTGCGGTTGCGCAATTCTGAAAGAGTGAATACGTGCTCGATGCCTTCCGCACCACAAAAACGCCCCAAAGCAAAGGGTAGATCGCGGGAAATTCCCAAAACTACCGTGTCTTTGAGTTTGACTGCTTCCTTGTTGAAAGTACGTACGCTGGCGGCACATACGCCGGTATCGATGCTGGGGAAGATATTCATCAGTATCTTTTTACCTTTGAAGTCTGCCAAAGTCTTGTCTGAGAGATCATTTGCCGTCAATAAAAAATCTTTGGCACGACAACCCTTGCGAGGCAGCGCCCCCACTGTGTTTACTGGTTTATCATGAAGCTTGGTCTTAGCCATGTTTATCTCCTATTATTTCGGTATTATATCTGATAAGTTAAACAAAAAACACATAAAACCAAATGCAATGTATTGACCCACAAACTCCCGCCAAAATCCCATCATTACTATCTTGAAGATATCCCTATTTTCCTTTGTTATGCTTTCATCTTGCCCATTAGCCTCCTTTGTGCCTCCTTTGCCAAGGCAAGGGTGAGACAAGGGAGAGACAAGGGTGGTTAATAAGGAAGGGGTGGGGGCGGAGTGCTTAAAACTTAGCAATTGACAATTTTGCCGCCTTTTTCAATGGTGTTATACTAAGAATGAGGTAAAGAAAATGAAGCTTAAATTGACTCGTGAACTGGTTCACAAATTACCCAAAACAGACTTGCATGTGCACTTGGATGGCAGCGTGAGGATTCCCTCCATCCTGAAGATGGCGGCACAGCAAAATATAAAACTGCCCGCCACCGATGAGGAGGCGCTGGCAAAATTGATCGTATGTGGTGAACATACCGATAGTTTGGAAGATTATCTGCGTGGCTTTCACATCGTGAATATGGTGCTGCAAACCAAGGAAGGATTGCGCCAAGCTGCCTATGAATTGGCAGAGGATGCCGCCCGCGAAAACGTGCGCTATATGGAGGTTCGCTATAGCCCCATCCTGCACACGGAAGGCGGGCTCCAGCTCACAGAGATTTCCCAGGCGGTGATAGACGGCTTAAAGGATGCAGAGCGTGATTTCCCCATCAAAACCGGAGTGATCATCTGCGGCATCCGCAATATGGATCCCAGCACTTCGCTACAGCTGGCAGAGCTGGCGGTGGCTTTCAAAAACAAGGGAGTGATAGGCTTTGATCTGGCGGGCGGGGAATACAAGAACCCAGCCATAGTTCATAAAGAAGCCTTTGATCTGGCACGGGAAAACAACCTCAATATCACTATCCACGCGGGTGAGGCCAGCGGCGCTGAAAGCATCTCCCAAGCGCTCCATCTCTGCGGTGCACATCGCATCGGACACGGCACCCGCCTGAGGGAAGACGAGGACCTCCTGCACTATGTAAACGATCACCGCATCCCCCTGGAAGTGTGCATCAAGAGCAATTTCCACACCAAGGCGGTGCCGGATAACCGCAGCCATCCTGCAGGCCATTATATCGATTGTGGATTGCGGGTGACCCTTAATACTGATAACCGCACCATCTCCGATACCACCGTCACCGATGAATATATGCTGGCAATCCAGCTCTTGAATCTGGATTATGCCACCCTCAAACAGGTGATATTAAATGGGTTCAAGAGCGCCTTTCTGCCATATCAGGAGCGGGTGAGGCTGATCAATGATACCCTGAGTGAATTTGAAGAACTTGAGAAGAACGAACTAATAACTAAAACAGAAGAGTAAGAGAACCTATAAAACTATGAGGAAGACCATTAAGACAGCATTTTCCACGGCACAGGAGACCTTAAGCGGCTTTGTGGAAGATAGTAATAATATCAGCCAGATGGAGATTATCGCCAAGGCTTTGGCGCGGGTTTATGCCCGCGGAGGCAAGTGTATCATCTTTGGCAATGGCGGCTCCATGTGTGATGCCATGCACTTTGCCGAGGAATTCACCGGGCGTTTTCGCAAAGACCGTCCCGCCCTGCCCTGCATCGCCATCGCCGATCCCTCCCATATCACCTGTGTGGGCAACGATTATGGCTTTGACGAGATCTTCTCCCGCGGGGTGGAGGCGTATGCTAATGCCGATGATTTTGTGGTGGGAATATCCACCAGCGGCAATTCACCCAACGTGATACGCGGCTTGCAGGTAGCCAAAGACCGGGGCTGTTTCACCTTTGCGCTCCTGGGCAAGGATGGCGGCAAGCTGAAAGACTTTTGTGATTTTGAGCTGATCGTGGCGGGTGATACCGCAGATCGCATCCAGGAAGTGCATACCTTGATCTTGCACACCATCATCCAATGTGTGGAAAAAGAACTGTATCCGGAATTAATATGATGAAATCAAGACTTCTTACCCTCCTCTTTGTGCTGCTCACCATCTCTTTGGCAGCACAGGGAAACTATTATGATGCGGTGCTGAATCTCTCCGGCAATGACCTTTTGTTTGGACTGCGCTCCTTGATCAGTAGCAATACCAATAGCAACTACACCGGCGCCCGTGCCTATCTCTTTCAAGACCTCGATAATACCGCCGGCACAGTTACCTGTATCTACACGGGCTATGTGTTTGATGTGGGATACGATTATAACGGCACCACAGACCCCAATACGGAGCACACCTATGCCCAAAGCTGGTTCAGCAGCCCGCAATCCAGCATCAAAAAGGCAGACCTCCACCATCTATTTACCTGCGATGCGCTGGTGAATAACTACCGCGGAAATTATCCTCTGTATCCCGTTGCCAATCAAAACACTGCCACAATGTATTACAGCTATACACCCTGGCAAAGCTATCGCGGAGCCTCCACCCTGGGTCCCACTGTGTTTGAAGCGGCGGACGAGGCCAAGGGCAGGGTGGCGCGTGCACTTTTGTATTTTTATGTGCGCTACAATGATCCTCTGATCCAGCAGAATGTGGATATGCTGCCGGAGCTGATCAATTGGCATGAAAACGACCCTCCCACAGCCCTGGAGGTGCAGCGCAATCAGCAAGTACAAAACTATCAGGGCAATCGTAATCCCTTTGTGGACCATCCGGAATTTGCCGGCAGAATCTGGCGCCCCACGGCCAATGACGATTATACACAAGCTCCGGGGCTCACTCTGCAATTTACCGGCGTTTATCCCAATCCCTTTGGCAGCGTCACCCGGATTGGCATTAGTAGCAAAGAAAGCGCCCCGGCACAGCTTGCCATCTATGATATCAAAGGCAGAAAAGTGAAACAGATGAGCTTGAACCTAACAGCTGGAGACAATGAGATAGTCTTTGATGGCAAAGACAAGTCTGGCGATCCCTTGGCGGCAGGCGTCTATCTGGTGCATCTGAGCAGCAGAGGAAACAGTGTAAGCTGTAGAATTGTACGCTATTAAAGGAAGATATACATGTGGCAATCCCGGCTTTTTAGCGCTTTTTTGCTGGCTCTTGTCCTCCTGATGCTGGTGGCATGTGCCAGCACCGGCAGCAATGTGTTTCCCCTGGAGCGTGGATATCAAAGGGAGGAACTGCTCTATGGCAATCTGAAGGCCATTGCCGCCATCAATCCGGGATTGGTGAAGGTGAGGCTGATTGGCTTTGGCAGTGGCAGTGAAACCCTGATTTATGCTCTGGAAATAGGCGATCCCAAAGCCAAGGGCAGGGTGTTGATAATAGGCCAGCATCATGGGGAAGAGGTGTTGGGCATAGAGCTGAGCGTGGCTTTGGCACACACTTTGGCACAAGAATGGAAGCGCAACAAACAGTGGAGCAAGATCTTGGAAGAATACCAAATCTGGATAGTGCCCACCATCAATCCGGAAGGCTGGCGCGCGGTGAGCAGCGGAGAGCTGGCCCGCAAGCGCAAGAACAACCGTGTCACAAACAAAAACAATACCTTCGATATCCGCACGGATGGCGTGGATCTAAACCGGAACTACCCCGTCTTTTGGGCAGATCAGGTTCCCGTGCCCCACACGCATCCCAATTATAAAGGGGAGCGTCCTGCCACAGAGCCCGAGGTACAGGCGATTATCAGCCTTGCCGAAAAGCAGGATTTTGAGCTGGCATTCTTTTATCACAGCTCGGCATCTGGCAACTTTAGCGAAACCATCTACCTGCCGGCATGGGTGCAATCTGATGCTGTGCAGGAGGCACGGATCAATAGGCTGATGGAATTTGCCAAAAGCTATGCCAAGCTGGTGAAAAGAGACTATCAAGATGGATACTATCATGTGGCAGAAGGCAATAGCTCCCGCGTGGGCAATGCCCGCAACTACTTTTTTCATACTCACGATACCGATGCCCTGCTGATTGAAATTGGCGGTATCAACAAGGAGGGAATCAGCGTGATTCACCCTCCGCTGAAGATGATGCGCAAGCTTGTGGATAAGAATATCAATGCCCTGCGCAGCGTGCTTTATGAGCGCGCCCTGGAAAAAGGCAAGGAGTAATGGACGCCCACCATCTCTGAATTTTATTTCTTAATAATAAAGCAAAAGCCCGGAAGATCTCCGGGCTTTGTTTGTATAACTATGGCGTTCTGCCTCAGAGGGCAGGATTATTTTACCACTACCAGTTTGCGGCTCTGGGTATAGGAGGGAGTGGTAAGCTTGTAATAGTAGATGCCGCTGGCTACGTTGCGTCCGGAGGCGTCGCGTCCATCCCAGTCAATCTGGTGGATACCTGCGGGCAGGGTGTAGGATTTTACCTTTTGGCCTGTGATGTTATAGATTTCCAAGGTGCCGGTCTCGTTTTGTTTGATCTCGGCATTGATATTGGTTCTGGAACCGGTCTTGAAGGGGTTGGGATAAGCTGTGCCCAAGATGCTGCGGTCTGGTAGCGGGGGTACCGGCTCTTCACTGGTCAGGATTACGGATACAGGACCGTAGAAGGTGCTGTGTCCATCAATGGAGATAGCTTCCAGCCAGAAGTAGTAAGTGGCGGGGCCCTCCAATTCATTGGCGGTAAAGCTGTAATCTGCGCCGTCAGTGGTGTTGTGGGCAGGGATTACTACGGGAGTGAGAATCAGGGCATTGGCAAGCTGGATGGTATCGTTTGCATACACCTTAAAGCCATTCATATCGCTCTCGGAGGCGGTGCTCCATTTGAGGACTGCCATATGATCGGAATTGACGTATGCATTCATGCTGCTCAACACTACGGGCACGGTTTCCTTGTAGGGGGATGCCACTGCGAAAAAGTAGAAATCTGTCACGTTGTATGCCACGATGGTGTCGTTACCGGCGAGGGCCTGATTTGGCCATATTTCCCAATCCAAGACGGGGTAGCGGCGATAGATGATCTGCCAATCCATGGGTCCTTTGGCAAAATCTGCACTATCCAAGCCAAAGCGGATGTTTACATTGAAGGTTTCCAGGGTTCCGCCCAATTCCCAATGTTTGTTGGTGGTATATGCCAATCCAGCAGGCATATTGCCGGTGGGAGGAGTACCAATCTCTGAGAGATAGAGGGTCTTCATATCATCTGCCAATCCGCCGGGGGTTCCTTCAATAATTTCAATGGTTGCTTTTGTTTCGGGAACGGCGATTTCACCAGGCAGATCGTCCAAATCCACTTCCACTTCCCCGCCGCTGTAAGGCACGGTGGCAGGCAGGATGTTAAAAAGAAAATCAAAATAGCCCACGCTGGGGGTGACGGTGGAGACGATATCCACGAGCTGCATTTCCACCTTATAGCCAGAATCTGCAAAAAGAGCCAGCCAGGCGGGATCGGAGAGAGTCTCGTCCAAATCTCCAAAGCCATAACCTGTCTGAGGGGCACCGGTGCCAATATCGCCAGTCCAATAGCTGAAGATAGGGTTCAGGGCACGTACCTGCGCTTGGTTCGGATAGGGGGTGGTGATCACGAACTTGGCTTTTTGGAGGTACAGAACGGGGATGCCATTATGGGTGATGTGGCCGCCATTGCTCACATACACGCGCTCGTCACCGGATTGACCGGGAGTATCCCAGGGCATCAGGGGATCGACGGTGTTGATGCGCTTGAAGGAAACAAGGGAGAAGGGATCAAAGTGCATCACCACTTCTGAAGCATCATCGGTGAAAGGCAGGTTTACATCCACACATTCGATGACGGTGGGTGTGCCTTGGTGGATATACTTTTCGGCAAAATAATGAAACATATAGGAGGGGCTGGGGCTTTTGGTAAACCAATCCCCGTCGTGGGTGGGAAAGCCCGGGCTATCGGCATCATAGGTCCAATTGCCACTGCGGTCATAGGCTTCCAGATGATATACATCAAAGCTGAAAATGGGTAGTGCAAATACGGTGCTTGCCCCCGACCAAATAAGCAAAATAAGCAAAAAGGCGAGACCGTTCATGGGTTTTGTTAAACGTTTTAGGGTTTTCATATTGTCTCCTTTAATATGGCGTTTCTATATAATATTATAATTGCATTGCCAAAGTATGGAACATAATAATATAACCTGAAACCATGGTGGACGCAAGGAAGAAATGAGGGGGGGGGGGCGGCCTTTGCCGCAGGGAACAGTGAACGGGGNNGAGACGATATTTCAGGTCAACTCCAGCTATAGGCGTAAGTTACGAGTCTCACCAGAGACGGCACTTTAGGCTCACTTCGCGAGCGTTGAGAGGCGCCAAGGCGCCAGTTGAGTGCTCGCTTTGCTCGCGGTTGAGATTCGCTTCGCTCAGTTGAGCGTGCTTTGCACTGTTTGGAAGCGACGGAACGCCGCTTTCTCTGAAACCTGTAACCTTGTATCTGAACCCTTCCTTATCAGATACCGTTGCGATGCCATTGCCTCTCCTTGCAAATTGCTGGATATCGCAACGGCATCACAAGCGCATCCAATAGGAAAGGAAGCAGAATCGGATAAAAAAACGTCCATTGACCCATCATTCATCGCGAGCGTTTAGCGAGCTCCCTAAGAGAGTCTCGGAGAGACGTTATTTTAGGTCAACTCACGCTCTAAGTATAAGTTACGAGTCTCGGAGAGACAGCATTTTTGCTAACCGTGAAAGGGTTTTAACCACTAATTACCCTAATTATAAGGATTTCACCAATTCAAAATAGACTTGGCAAAAGCGAAGCCCCTATCCCCTGTTCCCTGCGGCGCAGCCGCCTCCCCCTGGCCTCTGGCCTCTGGTCTCTGGCCTCTCAAACACCTTTGGGTTGACATATATTGCCTTTATAAAATCCTGTCTCATAATCTGGAAACAGATAACATACTCTCTTGGAGACAGATGATGGAGATAAGTAAAACATACGAAGCAAAACAGATAGAACAAAAATGGTATCGTTGGTGGGAAGAGCGCGGCTTTTTCGCTCCCAGTGAAGATACCCAGCATGAGCCTTTCACGATTCTGATCCCTCCGCCCAATGTGACGGGCATCCTGCACGTGGGGCACGTCCTCAATAACACTTTGCAGGATATAGCGGTGCGCTTTCACCGCATGCAGGGGCGTCCCACTTTGTGGCTGCCGGGAGTGGATCATGCCGGCATCGCCACCCAAAACATGGTGGAAAAAGAATTGGCAAAGGAAGGTCTCACCCGCCACGATATCGGCAGGGAAAAGCTGTTGGAACGCATCTGGGCATGGAAACACGAGAAGGGAGACACCATCGTGGACCAGCTGAAGCTCTTGGGCGCCTCCTGCGATTGGGAGCGCCTGCGCTTTACCATGGATGACATGCTTTCCCGCGCGGTGAAGGAAGTGTTTGTTTCGCTGTATGAAGATGGTCTCATTTATAAAGGTAAATACATCATCAACTGGTGTCCGCGCTGCGTTACCGCCCTTGCCAATGACGAGGTGGAGCACAGCGATGAATCCGGCAATCTGTGGTATATCCGCTATCCTTATGCCCAGGGCGATGGCTATGTGGTGGTTGCCACCACGCGTCCCGAAACGATGTTGGGGGATACCGCCGTGGCGGTGAACCCCAAGGATGAGCGCTTTTCCCATCTGATTGGCAAAGAGCTGCTCTTGCCCCTCACAGAGCGCAAAATACCGGTGATTGCCGATGAATATGTGGATCTGGAATTTGGCACCGGCTGTGTGAAAGTGACGCCGGCGCATGATCCCAACGACTTTGAGATTGGCCTAAGGCACGACCTGCCTCAGCTGTTGGTGATGGACGAGCATGGCATCATGAACGAGGATGCCGGGGCGGATTTTGCCGGCATGGAACGCTATGCCGCCCGCAAGAAAGCACTGACCATGCTGGAAGAGCAAGGCCTCTTGGAGAAAACAGAGACCCACGAACACGCTGTGGGGCATTGCTATCGCTGTGATACGGTGATAGAGCCTTACCTCTCCGATCAATGGTTTGTGAAGATGAAACCCCTGGCAGAAGAAGCCATCAAGGTGGTAAATGAGGGGCAAATCCGCTTCCAGCCCCAGCGTTGGACCAAGGTGTATATGCATTGGATGAATAACATCCGGGATTGGTGTATCTCCCGTCAGATCTGGTGGGGTCACCGCATCCCTGCCTATTACTGTCAGGATTGTGCCCAGATGGTGGTTTCTGCCACAGAACCCTCCGCCTGCCCCGCCTGTAAAGGCACGAACTGGCAGCAGGATGAAGATGTGTTGGATACCTGGTTCAGCAGTTGGCTGTGGCCCTTCTCCACCATGGGC
>LSQX01102345.1_pt1 | contig 16692 bp, 13 predicted proteins | sample 654561 | NCBI WGS metagenome assembly LSQX01 (sample SAMN04489861, study PRJNA283612) | anaerobic digester metagenome | isolation source: 4 biogas reactors fed with cattle manure at either 37C or 55C with and... | place: Denmark: Kongens Lyngby | collected 2014 | reverse complement strand
GAGGACAAAGGCAGAGTAGATCAGCTCCTCAAAGACTTCGGGCTTTTCGAGCACAAAGATAAGAAAGTGGGCAGCTATTCTACTGGCATGAAAAAGAGACTCGGCATTGCCAAAGCCTTACTTCACAACCCCAAACTCCTCTTTCTCGATGAGCCCACAAACGGTTTGGATCCAGAAGGTGCCAGAGACCTTTTGGTGTACATCAAAAAGCTCAATGAGGAGAAGGGAGTCACCATCTTTCTCTGCACCCACATTTTGAACCACGCCGAAAACCTCTGCGACAGATTCCTCTTCATGGCAGACGGAACCATCATTGAAGAGGGTACTCTAGCAGAGGTAGAAGCCCGCTATCTGAAGGAATTCCTGGTTGAGGTTGAGACAGACATCGCAGAAGAGAAGCTCCCTGAGGAGCTGAAAGCGAGCTTCTCCAGTAGAGATGGAAACAAACTGGTCTTCAAGGTGGCAAGTAAAGAGCACATTCCCCAGCTCCTTGCAAAACTCCTGGAGGTAGGTCCGGTATACACTTCCAGGATTCTCGGTCGTGACCTGGAGACCATGTACTTCAAGATAAGGGAGGCGAAAAGATGAATAGGAAAGCAGTTTTGGCCATAGCCAAAAAGGACATAACTTCCATAACTTCAAGCGTGCAGCTCTTTCTCCCGATTATCGTAGTACCTCTGATCATCTTGATTTTGGTTCCCGGAGGACTCCTCATCGCCGCGCGCTACGTGGACGTGACAGAGACCACCAACATGGGACCGATTCTAAAGCTTCTAGACAGCCTCCCTGCAGGGAACCTGAAGACCGCTTTAGATAGCTTCACCGATATCAATCAGAAGATGCTATTCCTCTTTCTGAACTATTTCTTTGCCCCGCTGTTTCTCCTCATTCCCCTCATGGCAGCAAGTATCGTCTCGGCAAACAGCTTTGCTGGAGAAAAAGAAAGGCGCACTTTGGAGAGCCTCCTCTTTGCGCCGGTAGATATCTTCTCTCTGTTTCTAGGAAAGGTTTTGGCCGCTTTTGCCCTGTCAATGGTCATGGCAGTGGTGGGATTCATCCTTTACGGCTTAGTGGTAAACGGTCTGGGTTATGCTATCTTCCACCGGCTGATCTTCCCCGAGCCTAACTGGTGGGTGCTGATCTTCTTCGTCGCTCCTAGCTTCAGCTTTCTGGCAATTCTCTTTAACGTGATCGTCTCAGCTAAGGTCAAGGGTTTTCAGGAAGCAAACCAGATGAGCGTTTTCGTGATCCTACCGGTACTTGCCCTGGTCATCTCCCAGATTACAGGAGCGCTGCTCATTAGCTCCAAAGTTTTGTGGGTGATCGGCATCGTCACGCTGCTTTTGTCAGTCTTTGTGCTCAGGCAAATAGTGAAGCACTTTGACCGCAACAAACTCTTCGAAAGCCAGATCTTCTAACTTACGACACCTGCATTAGTTCCTTCAAGATGGCTACTCTAAACAAGGGGTGCCTATGCTATACACCTGTCCGTACGGTAGGCTTGGGGCAGTGCGGAAGGGCATTAAGCCTGCAGAACTGGTAAAGTTAGATGGGCTTTGCCTCCGCTGCCTTAAAGAGACCGATCCAGATCTGCACTTCTTTGATCTGGGGAGAACGTTCTATCTTGTCTACGGAGGTCTTCTGGAAGAGACCTTGAAAAGCCCCTGCGCTCGGGAGGTTCTGCTTTCTCTAGGCTACGGGAAAGACCTCGAGGTATGTCTTGCCGCTCTCCGGGAGAGGTTTGCCGCAGGCTGCCCTCCGGAGATCGGCTTTTTCTTGGGCTATCCGGTTAAAGACGTCTTGGGATTCATGGGCATTCCGGGATTTACCTTTGCGAAAACGTGCGGTTGGAAGATGTATGACCCGGTAGAGACCTCTGAGGTCGTCTACAGACGCTACACAAAAGCTAAATGGAAAGCACTGCTCCCTAAGTGCAGGGTATAAAAAGAGAACTGCGACGGCAGTTCTTTTTTTGTGCAGCGTGCTGCTTATTGAGCTATTTCCTCTAGTATCCGATGCCAGAGGCTTTCAAAAAGCTTTTGCCATTCGGGCTCATCTGCGAGTTTGTCGCGGGGAGTCTTTCCCGTTTGCAGCTTTTCGTCGAGTGGGAGAACCCCTAGAAGAGGTATGTCGTTTTCCCTGCAGTACTCTGCTGTTGGGCTGACCTCTGAATCCGAAAGGTTAACTAAGACGCCGTAGGGTTTTTCGTAATCTTTGAAAACCTTAATGGTTTCTTTGAGCTGCGCAAGATGGCTCTCGCCGCTTCCTGTGACGATAACGAAGTAGTCTGCGCCCATGGTGGAGCAGCAGGCATACTCAGATATGAGAGGCGCGGCGTCCACTAAGATCACATCTAAAGGATTCAAGTAATCTTTCGTGTGGTAGAAGAGAGAGCTAGCCTTTACGATCTCATCGTTCACCCTCACTTCGATCACAGTGAGATTGTCCAGTTTGGCTTCTTGGATTCTGCCAATAGTGTACTCGGTGAACTTCACCGCTTGGCTCTTGCAGTACTCTAAGCACTTTCCGCAGTTGTTGCACAGTTCAGGAAGGAGAATGATCTTCTCCTTGTAATCCTTGAAAACACCGGCTTCGCAAATGGTCGTGCACTGCAAGCAGTGCTGGCATTTGCTGAGATCATGAGATGGAAAAAGCACGGTGATCTCGCTGCCTGCAGACCACTCAGGGGGAAGAAGCACGGCTCTTTCAACTTGCTCGATATCCGAATCCAACAAGGTGACAGAGGTAGTCTTTCTTAGGTAGTTTGCTAGATTCGCCGCTATGGTTGAGCGGCCGGTTTTGAGACTTCCGCTTACAAAAGCCACAATCAACCGTTTCACATCCTTCGGACTACGCCAGAGTTCTCACAGCCCTGTCGACAAGAGTTGCAAGATCCAGGTCGTTTGGTAATGTATAGGACTCAATCCTGCCTTGATCTGCAAGTTCGGTGAGCTTGGGGTCAAGGGGTAGAGAGCCTAGGAACCTGATATCAAACATTTCGGCGAGTTGCCTGCCTTTGGAAGGTCCAAAGATTTCGTGCTTTTCGCCGCAGTGTGGACAGATGGCATAGCTCATGTTCTCAACAAGTCCAAGTAGAGGAACACTCATTTTGGCAGCCATTTTCAAAGCCTTGCGCACAACCATCTGTGCCAGCTCTTGAGGTGAGGAAACCATCACCACACCGGTAACAGGCAGCATACCTAAAACCGTAAGCGAAACGTCGGCCGTTCCTGGAGGGAGGTCTACGATGAGGTAGTCCAGCTCGCCCCAGGTGATGTCGGTCCAAAACTGAGAAATGGTGCTGTTTAGAAGCGGTGCCCTCCATATAACGGGATCGTCTTCACTTTCGAGAATCAGGTTCACCGACACCACTTTGACTCCCAGATCTGTCTCTGCTGGGTAGACTTTGCCCCCTACAGAAAGCAGGTTTTCGGTTACACCGAAGATCTTGGGAATGGAAGGTCCGGTAATATCGGCATCTAAAACGCCGACCTTATAACCTTTTTTCTGGAGCGATGCCGCAAGAAGGCCGCTTACAGAGGATTTTCCAACGCCGCCCTTGCCGCTCATCACAGCGATTACATACTTGATACTGCTGTCTTTGTTCAGCTCTAACTTTTGCATTGTTTGGGCTGTGCCCATCACCTCGATTGTAATTAGCTAGATTCTCCAGGGGCAAAAAAATCTCCGCCCAAATACTAATCTCAACAGAAGAGTAAATGCGCGATCCCTTTATCAATATACCTCAATCGTTTCGCCAATAAACAAGTAGTTAACCTTTTCGCCCAGCAAGCTGTGGATGTGCTCCATTTTCTTCGGATGGTAGATGCAGGTAGGTACGAAAACGTCAAAGTACTGATCGATCAGCTCAGCATCGGCTTCTAAGGCTAGGGGATCGTCTTTGAAGTCGACCCTTCCCACCAACATATGCAGCTTTCTCTCTTTGCTGATGCACAGCGCTTTTTCTATGGAGCTGAGGAGCCCTCGTTTTGTTCCGCCGCAGACCATAATCCAACCTCTTTGGGTCTGAAGCAGGAGGAACTGCTCGTCCTTGATGCTCGACGGAACAAGGTCGGCGCCAGTGCACTTAAAGACCTTCTGCTCGATCGAAGTCTCGGCGTCCAGAGCAAAGGGAATTTCACCGGAAAAGAACACTCCGGGGAACACCTCTGTGGTTCTGGTGTTCAGCGTGAGCTTTGTCTGCGATGGGGTGATGCTCTCTTTCTGAAGGTCAGAGCTCACGCTGACGAGAAAGTCGCTTTCGTCCCGGATGTATCTCCTCTCAAAGATTTCAGGATGGGCGAACACTTCCTTAGGCCTAAAAGCCAGCACTCCAGGAAGTCCACCGGCAGTGCTTCTGAACCCATGGGAGAGGAAGACTGCATCGATCTCCGAGAAATCGATGCCCAAGCGAACGCCATTTACCAGAACGCTTTCTCCTGTTCCTGTGTTGAACAAGAGACTCTTGTCCTTGTAGTTAATGTAGAGAGACATACCATCTTCGCCAAGAAAATCCAACTTGTTCGCGTAGTTACTTACGATAGTTGTTAGAGATACTTCCGTCATAGAGACCTCCTTTATAGTCGAGTAATTCGCGTAGACCATTAGGCTAGCATCTGTTTTTCCACCAGCTCTCTAAAAAGAGGACTTGTCTTCATGAGCTCATCGCTTGTTCCTAGAGCCTCGAGCCGCCCCTCGTTGATCAGGGCGATCTTGGTTGCATACTTCAAGGTGGCAAAGCGGTGGGCGATGATAATGGAAGTCCTGTCCACCAGCACCTTTTCCATAGCGTTCCTGATCTCTAGCTCCGTTCTGGCATCTACAGATGAGGTGGCTTCGTCTAAAATCAGCACCTTGGGATTGAGAAGAATGGCTCTGGCATAAGAGATCAGCTGCCTTTGCCCGCCAGATAGCCCCTTCCCGGTTTCGCCGATCTCGGTGTTATAGCCATTCGGCAGCGACATGATGTAGTCGTGGATGGCAGCCTGCTTTGCGGCATTTACGATCTCCTCTTCTGTGGCATCGGCTTTCGCGTAGCCGATGTTGTCCCGAATAGTTCCGGCAAAAAGGGTCACGGTCTGAGGCACAACACCGATAAACCTTCTTAGATCTTTCGGATCAAGATCCTTCAAGTTAACTCCGTCTAGGGTCACAACTCCTTTTTGCGGATCGTAGAGGCGGGAGATAAGGCTGATCAAAGTGCTCTTCCCCGAGCCTGTAGGTCCCACGATAGCGAGGGTCTCCCCGGGCTCGATGGTGAGGTTAAAGTCTTCAAACAGGGGCACTTCGCCGTAGCTGAAGGTAACGTTTTTCAGCTCAATTCTTCCCTTTGCGTCTTTTAGGGATACAGGATGTTCTGGTGGTGGCACCGCAGTCTTGCGGTTCAGGTAGTCTGCAATGCGCTCAAGAGAAGCCAGCGAGCTCTGGAGCACCGTATAGAAGTTTACCAAGTCGTTGATAGGACCGTAAAGATGCCCGGTGTAGTTGATAAAGGCAAGGAGAGTACCGATGGTTGCGGTACCTCTAATTACCTCCTGCCCCCCGAGGAGGAGTACCAGGATGAGGCCTCCTGATTGGTTCAGTGCCATTAGTGGGGCAAGGAGTGTTGTGGTCTTGGTGGCTTTGATATTTGCGCTTACCGCCTCTTCCGATCTTTCCGAAAAGATCTCGGTGTTTCGTTCCTGCCGGTTTAAGGACTGCACCACCTTAATCCCGGAGATGTCTTCTTCCACCCCTGAGGTGAGAACAGCGCTCTTTTCCCTGGCAACTCTGTAGGTTTCCTTGATGCGGTAGCCAAAGAACCTGAGGAGCAGAACTGCAATAGGCATGGTGATAAAGATCCAGAGAGAAAGCCTTGGGGAGAGGCGGAACATGATGATCACAACACCCACTAGGGTGATGAGATCGCCAATCAAGGTGATGAGGCCGGAGGATACAGTATCCGCCAGAGCACCTACATCGCTGGTGAGGCGTGTAATGATGTCCCCGGTCTTTTCTCTTTCAAAGAAGCTTACCGACTGACCTAAAATGTGCTGGTACAGGTTCTGCCTAATCCTGCTTACAGACCTGTTTGCCGCCAGACTGGTCAAATAGCTCCTGAAGTAGGTGCCCACCCAGTTGATACCGGCAAGAGCGATTAAGATCAACGAGCCAGAAAGGAGCCATGAGCCCGAGCCATCTTGAATGCTGTCTAGAACTAGCTTGGAGATGTACGGGCTGAGGAGGCTGGTGCCTGTAACCACCAGCATGAAGAAAAACGCCCCAAGCAGGGTGAACTTCTCAATTTTGATCTGCTCGAAAAGAATAGCTCTGGTTTTTTTATCGATATCCCGGAGACGAACCTTTTCTTCCGGTTTGTCCGGGAGCATGCGGACGTATCTGCGCATCTCAGACACTCTCCTTTCCAGCTAGTGCCTGCTTCATAACGGCATCTTTGTAGAAACCTTCTACCTGCACCAGTTCTTCGTGGGTGCCAAGTTGTGTAAGGCAGCCGTTTTCGATAACAGCGATTCTATCAGTGTTCTTCAGCGCCCAAAGCCTGTGAGCAATGATGATGGTGGTGCGGTTCTTCGTGACGTTGAACAGCGCCTGCTGTAGCTTGGCTTCTGTATTAGCATCTACGTTGGCAGTGGGCTCGTCGAGAATCAGGATCGGCGGATCTACTAAAAGGACTCTGGCAATGGCGATTCTCTGCCTCTGCCCACCGGAGAGCCTTACGCCCCGCTCGCCGATCTCCGTCTCGTACTGCTTGGGCAGGGTCATGATGAAATCGTGGATCTCAGCGAGCTTCGCCGCTTCTACGATCTCGTCCATGTTCGCCTCGGGCTTCCCGTAGGCGATGTTGTCTTTGATGGTGCCGTCAAAAAGGAACGTGTCCTGAAGGACATAGCCGATCTTTTCCCTCAGAGACTTCAGCTTGAAGTCCTTGATATCCATCCCGTCCAAAAGGATCCTGCCACTGTCTGGGTCAAAGAATCTTGGAATGAGGCTCACCAAGGTGGATTTTCCCGCTCCGGTAGGTCCTACCACAGCTAGACGCTCGCCGGGCTGAATGTCCATGGTGATGTTTTTCAAGATCGGGTCTTTCCCAGGATAGCTGAAGGTTACATCTTCAAAACTCAGGGCGCCCCGAACGGTCGGAACGTCTATAGCATCATCTTTTTCTACAACGTTGCTTGCAGTATCGAGAATCTCGAAGATCCGCTCTCCTGCAGTGGCTGAAGACTGAGTAAGGTCGATCAAAAACCCAGTCTGCCTAATGGGTCTTGCAAGATATCCTAAGTAAGTGGTGAAAGCAATGAGAGTACCGATGGTAAGGCCTTTTTTCAGCACCAGGTAGCCCCCAACAAGAATCACGATTGCTGAAGCGGCAGTGGTAAGAAAGCCTACATAGGGCATCCAGAACGAGCTGATCTTGCTAGTGTCGATGTGGATGTCACGCACTTCGATGTTCTTGTCGCTGAAGCGCTCAAGCTCGTCTTCTTCTTTGCCAAAGAGCTTCACGACGCGGATATTGCTCACTACCTCTTGCATGATTGAGGTTATTTCGCCGCTAGCCTGCCTGTTTCTCCGCCAGAGGGGGCGGACCTTGAAGGCATAGGCTCTCATAGCGACATAGACAAATGGAATAATGAACAGATAGATGAGGCCGAAGACCGGCTCCCAGTAGGTGACCACAGCAAAGATCCCCACTAAAGTCAGGAGGTTCACAAAGAGGTTGATAGAGGCAAAGCCGTAAAGCCGGCCGATGACGTTCGTGTCCGAAGTAATTCTGGACATCAAATCTCCGGTCTTAGCATAGTCAAAAAAGCCGATAGAGAGACTGCTGATATGTTCGTACAGCCTCTTTCTCAGTCTGTGGACGGTGTTTTGGCTGATGTATTCGGTAAGGAGCCGCAGGAGCGCTGAAAGGACGCTCTGCCCCGTGGTAACGAGAAGCACCAGGAGCGCCATCTTGGGCAGTCCATTGGTCCTGCCTCCTAGGATGTACTTGTCCACAGCTTCCCTGATGAGCATAGGCGAAACCAGAGAAAGGACCGTAGACAAAACCAGAATGACAAATGCTAGAAGCACCAACCACTTGTAGGGCGCAAGAAAGCCAAAGAGACGCCAGATGATCTTTAAGGTAGGTTGTTTCTGCACTGATTGATCCTGCTTCATTTACAAGCAACCCCTTTAAGCGTAAGAAATCATTAGTCCAGTTCAAGAAAACATTTGCCAGAGTATCTATTCCTCTCCCGAATTACGTAAACCTTCAAAAGAGTAGTCCCAAATTGCAGGTTTTGCCATTAAGTTGCCTACGACTTTTCACTTTTCGAACGGCCTGGCTGACAGCCTTGTGCACCTTGACGATGCTGCCGAGAGAAAAACAGGATTCTTGAAGGATTTGTGGAAAAAACACTTAATTCTATTTTTAATTATATTTTTTTTTGGAATTTGGGGTAAGGAGGCGCAAAGGCCATGGACTTCGGCAGCGTGCTTCTTCGTGAAGTGCTGAACTACTACACCCTGCACAAACTCTTTAACTTCTCCGACAGGAAAACCAAACCTGTATTTGGAGTTCTTGCCGCTAAAGGCGTGGATGTCGCAGGGGAAATGCAAGACTTGGCAAAAGAGATCAGCCTCATCTTCTCAATTGACGATGAGGTCCTGATGGAAACCTACGAGGCTGTAAAAAAGGATTTTCGTAGACTAGGTCCAGGAGACAGGATCATCAAAAAAGGCACGGACCAGTATCCTAGCAGCCTCAGAGGGGTAAGGGGTGCCCCACCGTACTTGTTTCTCAGAGGAAATGCAGAGCTCTTGCAAAAAAAGGCGATTTCTGTAATCGGAACTAGAAGGGCATCCCAGGAAGGGAAAGAAACAGCCAAAAAGCTTGCAGGCGACCTAGCACAAGAGGGAGTAGTAGTGGTCTCGGGGCTTTCCCGGGGAATCGATACCAGCGTTCACGAAGGAGCACTAGAGAGCGGACGCCCCACCATAGCCGTGATCGGCACGCCACTGACAAAGGCCTCTCCTAAGGAAAACGAAAAGCTTCAGGAAGAGATAGCAAAAAGGGGTCTCGTGATCTCTCAGTTCCCGCCTTCGGCGCCAACGCGAAAGTGGAACTTCCCTAAGAGGAATGCTGTAATGAGCGCCATATCACTTGCCACAGCCATCGTTGAAGCCGGAGAGACCAGCGGTTCGCTTATACAGGCGGACCACGCTTTGAAACAGGGGAGAAAAGTGTTTATCCACGAAACCCTTGCAAAAAACAGCAACCTCAGCTGGCCAGAGAAGTACTTAACACGTGAAGGCGTGCATAAGTTTGCCTCTGCCGCAGAGATCCTCCGCCTACTAAACGAAAACAGTGCTTCCATGGACGGATGATGTAGCAGTCTTGCAAAAAACAGCTGGAGGTGGATGGTCGGATGAAGTTTCTGGTACTCCTTTCCGGATGCGGTCTTGGCGACGGATCCCAGATCGAAGAAGTGATGCTGACCTACCTGGTGCTGGACAAGTACGGTGCAGAGTACGACCCTGCTGCAGTAGATATGATTGCCACGGGCGTAAACCACCTGACAGAAAAGACCGAAGGTCTGCGCAATGTCCTGGCAGAGTCTGCTCGAATCGGCAGAGGAAGGATCAAGAACCTTGCAGAGGTGGATTTGGACCAGTACGATGGACTGATTATTCCTGGAGGAATCGGGCTTCTAACTAGCTACAAGGAGAGTAGCATTGTTCATGAAACTCTCCAAGATTTCTACCGCAACAGAAAGCCCATCCTCGGCATGTGTTCAGCCATCGCGCTACTAAAAAAGCACATCTCTCCGATTATCTTCAAGCAGTTCGATGAGACTATAGGAGCAAAAGGGTACGTCTTTGACGGCGACTTCAACACGTACTACACCCCAGCGTTTAGAGCAAGCCAGGACATGTATGAAGTGCTGCAGGGGATAGATTCTATGATTAGAGCAGTGGTGGATGACTAACATCTTTGCCGATTCTCGAGAAAGCTAGGAGCGAATCCCGTTTTGCGTTTGTATATACCTGAAAAGACTAGAGGACTACTGCGCAGGTGCCGTGCAGTAGTCCTCTTTGAATCAAAAGGGAAAGACGAAAAGCAAGCTTCGAAAGCAAAGCTTCAAGACGGGCTTTTTATTTCAGCGAGAAGACTTGTAGCAAACAGAAAGCATAGTTCAAGTAAAAAGGGGGAGTGGCTCCCCCTTTTTCGCGTTTCTAAGAGCTTTTGAGGATGAGCCTATTCTACATCCTCAGCAGGTTCGTCTGCTTCATCGTGGCTTTCGACTTCTTCTTCGTCGTCTTCTTCATCCAACTTACCTACGGCTCTTTCCTGTTCTTCTTCAAGCTCATCCAGGATGGACTTGGTCTTGAAGTTAGCCACAAGGTTGCCAAGGTTTTCTGCAAGCTCTCTGAGAGATGCAGCTTGAGACGATACCTCTTCGGCGTTTGCGCTCTGCTCTTCAGCAGATGCTGCAACTTCCTCGCTGCTTGCAGCGTTCTCTTCACTGATGGCAGCTACAGCTTCAATGAGCTTGGTGACCTCAGTGCTGCTTGCGCTCATTTCTTCTGTAGAGGCGCTGTTTTCTTCAGCAATGGCGATGATCTGCGTCATTGCCTCTTCGACTTCTCTACTGCTGGACATTAGCTCTTTATTGGTCTGAGATACTTCTTCTAGGGCAAGACCGGACTCGGTGGCAGAGCTGACGATTCTCGAGAGCATCATTTCTGCATCATTGGCAAGTGCAGTGCCCTTATTGATAAGCTCGGTACTTCTATTGATATTGACCAGCGTTTCTTCGATGGTTTTGATCAGCTGCTTGATGATGGCGCCGATTTCGTTAGAGGAGTTTCTCACTCTGTCGGAGAGAGTCCGGACTTCATCAGCAACAACTGCGAAGCCTCTGCCGTGCTCGCCGGCTCTTGCAGCTTCGATAGCAGCGTTCAAAGCCAGGAGGTTGGTCTGATCGGCAACCTCGTTGATAACCTGAACGATTGCACCGATCTGGTGAGAACCTTCCTCAAGCAAGGTGGAGTTTTTCAAGGTTTCGTCGATACCGTTTTGAACCTGCGCCATGTTCTCGGCAACTAGAGTAACGATCTCCAGACCTTTGTTTGCCTTGGAGATATTGTCTTTTTCTTTGGAAGCGATCTCGTCGATTGCGGCAACCGTGTCGCTAAGCTTTTTGATCATCGATTGGGTGAGGTTTACTACGCTGTCGATTTGAATAGCCTGATTCTGAGCCCCTGAGGCAATCTGCTCGATGGCTGCTGCCAGCTGATTGACTGCCTGCTGAGCATTGAGGATGTTTTCGGTTTGGGTCTGCGAACCTTCAGCGACCTGCCCGATCACAAGAGCGATCTGCTCGTTGGTCTTGGCCTGCTGCTCGGTGGCAAGGGACAGCTGCTTGGTGCCCTCCACAACGGTAGCCGCTGTATGCTGCACGTCGCTGATAATGCCGACCAACACATCCATGAAGTCGTTAAACGCAGAAGCTAGCCTGCCGATCTCGTCGTTGTTTTTCACCGGAAGCCTCTTGGTGAGGTCGCCTTTACCTGTGGCGATCTCTTCGAGCTGGTCACCCATGACAACCAGCGGCTGGACCATTCTCTTAACTATTGGCAGAATCACAAATGCCGAAGCAATGAGGATAATACAAGCGATGGCTAGGACGGTCTGGATGGCGTCGAAGATGGGCTTTTCAATGTCTGATACTGGGAAAAGCGTTGCCACAGACCAGCCTGTAAGTTCGATCGGGTTGAAGTACACGATGTACTCGGTGTCGTTAAGGACTGCTTCTTTATCTCCTGTTGCCCCGTAGATCATCTCCATTGCAAGTGCTCCTGCATCACCAGGATACGTAGTCGCATCATCGAGGAGACGTTCTTTGTCCGGATGGTAGATAATAAACCCTGACTTGTCTAGCACCAGAGCGTAGCCGTGGTTTGCAATGCTAACATCTGCCATCTTGGCGTGGAACGTTTCTAAAGATACATCAACCGCTAGAACTCCGGCGAGGGATCCGGAACCAGACCTAACGGGTGCGGAGATGGTGAAGACTAGAGAGTCTTCTCCGGTTTCTTTGTACGGAGTGGTAAAGATGGTTGACTGTTCGAAAATGGTGTCCATGAACCAGTCTTGCTCTTTAGCACCGAAAGCGTCCGGGTTGGTGTTTACGTGAATGTAATCGCCAGTTCTGGTCATAATGAAGTTCGTTGAGTCTAACGCGTTTATCAAATAGATGTTGGAGATATCCGGATTTGCCTGGAGTATTTGGGTAAAGGCGTCCATGAGGTTGTCGTATTCGAAGTTACGTACAGAGTCCATGGTGATCAAAGTTTCAACTAAAGACACCTTAGGAAAGAGCATGGTCTCGATCTTCGACCTGACATACGATGCGGTGCTTAACGCGTCTCTACGCGACATTGACGTTACCGCCGTGTAGAGACTTTGCACGCTGAAATAAGCAACAACAGCAACAGCCACAAGAACTATACTGGATACGATCCAGAACATTTTTGTGCTTATTTTTCTGTGGGAACGCTGCTTTTTCATCTTTTTCACCCTCTTCAGTTTAGTGAGTAGCTAACAAAAGTCCTGAGCTATCCATAAAAAACCGTTCGCACCAACATACTAGAGTCTCAAGTGTCTGCCAAAGCGAGAAATCGTAGCAACCGAAAACCGGTTTCTAGTATTTCTCGCACGTCCCACTTGTAGAGCAACTATAGCTCTTAGGCGTAAAGCATCCACAAGGACAATCGCGCAGCTTGTCCAGTTTGTTGATGCTAAATAATACCAAAGACCTGCGTAGAGCTTTGAGCAGCTTTGCTTTTCTGGGCAGAGGACAGTTTTTTGTCAGTCTCCCAAGTTGGGAACTAACTGGAGCTGGGGGAATAAAGTGCCAACCAGGCAAACAACAATTTCAAAAGGGAGCTTAAGGTAAGGTGTTTCCCGCTGCAAGGTAGATCTCGTACCACTCTTTGCGGGTGATGGTTACATCTGCTGCTTTGATGCAATCTTTGAGGCGCTCGGAGTTCATGGTGCCAACAACAGGCTGCATCTTTGCAGGGTGGCGCAGCAGCCAGCTGATGGCCACGGTAGTGCTGGAGACGCCGTAGCGCTCTGCTATTTCTTCGAGTTTCTTGTTTAATTCAGGATATTTGTCATTTCCAATGAATACTCCTGCAAAAAAGCCGTACTGAAATGGAGACCATGGCTGAATGGTGATATCTTTCAACCTGCAGTACTCGAGAACGCTGCCATCTCTGACTATTGCCCCGTCATTAAACATATTGACGTTTAAACCCGAGTCGATCATGGGAGTGTGGCAGATGCTGAGCTGTAGCTGATTGGCAACGATTTTCTGGTTCAGCGATTTCTGCAGAAGCTCGATCTGCATGGGATTGTGGTTGGATACGCCAAAGTACCTAACCTTGCCGCTTTCATGAAGGATGTCAAAAGCCTCAGCAACCTCTTCCGGCTCCATCAAGGTATCCGGACGGTGCAGTAGGAGTACATCGAGGTAATCGGTTTTCAACCTCTCCAAAATCCCATCGACCGATTTGAGGATGTGTTCTTTGGAGAAATCGTACATACCTTTCCTTATGCCGCACTTAGATTGAATGATGATTCTCTCTCTTATGGAGTCGTTCATGCCGATGGCTTTCGCAAAGATTCTTTCACACTCGCCACCGCCGTAGACATCTGCGTGGTCGAAGAAGTTTGCGCCGTGATCGATGGCAGTCTTCACAAAAACTTCTGCCTCTTTCGGAGTCAGAGATTTCAGTCTCATACACCCAACGGCAATCACCGGAACCTCCAAGTTAGAAGAACCAAGCTGCATAGTTCTCATGTAATCGACCTCCTGTAAGTAATGTTCTATGTTTATCGCCAAATACCTTATGTTCACAGGAAAAATTTACCTGCAGAAAAAGGTTTATTGTCAAGTGCAGAAAGCTTGGGTTTGACAGATAGAGTAGAGGGGCAGTTTGATACTGGTTATTGCCCACCTCCGCTGTGGAAATAGCAAGAAAGGCTATGACTGGTGCCATAGCCTTTTACTAGTCTGGTTATTGTATTAGCATTCTGCAAAACAGGGGTTAAAGTCCCTAGCTGGTTCTGAAGTTTGCCACGAGTTCTTTCAGGTTTTCTGTGATCCTGTTTAGCGACACTGCCTGAGCTGATACTTCTTCTGAGGTTGCGCTGAGCTCTTCTGCTGAAGCTGCAACTTCTTCGCTGCTTGCAGCATTCTCCTCGCTTACTGCAGCTATGGATTCAATGAGATCGGTGATCTCGGTGCTGCTTGCAGCCATCTGCTCAGTCGAAGCGCTGTTTTGCTCTGCAATGGTAATGATGTTGTTGGTTGCTTCTTCAACTTCGTTGCTTTGGGTTTTGAGTTCTTCGTTGAGGTGTGCGATCTTCTCCAGCATGCGTCCCGACTCGGTAGCGGAGCGAACGATTTTTGCCAGAGCCTTCTGGGCCTGAGCTGCTAGCTCAGTTCCGCGCTGTGCAAGCTCCATACCGCTTTCCTGACCGTGAACGGTCTGTTCGATGGTTTTGGTGAGCTTTTTCACGATCTCGCCGATTTCGTTGGAAGAACTTCTGACTCTATCGGACAGCGTGCGGACTTCATCTGCAACAACTGCAAAACCTCTGCCGTGTTCACCGGCTCTTGCAGCTTCGATAGCCGCATTCAGCGCCAGCAGGTTGGTTTGATCTGCCACTTCGTTGATGACTTTAACGATGGCGCCGATCTGTGTGGATCCTTCGTCAAGGAGAACGGCCAGCTCGGTGTTTTCGGTGATTCCAGCGTGTACCTTCTCCATGTTGTCTTTAAACTCGTTTACCACTTGAAGACCGTTAGTTGCAAGAACCTTGCTTTCTCTTTGCTTTTCGGTAAGCTCGTCCACAGAAACCAGGGTTTCATTGAGCTTGTCTATCATGCTTTTTGTGAGGTTGGCAACGTTATCGGTTTGCACAGCTTGATTCTGTATGCCCGTTGCAACCTGATTTATCGCCGAGACCAGCTGGTTAATTGTCTGCTGGGCGTGGTGGATATCTGCACTCTGGTTTTGAGAGCCTTCGGCAACCTGTCCGATAACCATGGCGATCTGTTCGTTAGTCTTTGCCTGCTGGTCGGTGGCATAAGATAACTGCTTGATGCCCTCTAGAACAGCGTCTGCAGACTGCTTGACCTCTCCGATGAGGCTGGACAGGGTATCCAGAAAGTTGTTGAAAGCAGCTGCTAATTTCCCAACTTCGTCGTTGTTTTTTACATCGAGGCGTCTTGTGAGATCCCCTCCGCCTGCGGCTATTTCTTCAAGCTGCTCGACGATGACCCCAAGGGGTTTGAGGTTGCCCCTGATGACCGGGAGGGTGATCAGTCCCACAGTAAGAACGGTGATGCCTATACCTATCATCACGTTTTGTATGGCGCTTCTAAGGGGTGCCCGTAGTTCTTCTTGAGGAATCACGGTGGCAAGGGACCAGCCTGTAAGATCCACAGGTTCAAAGAAGACGTTGTAAAGCTCACCGCCTACGGTGGCAACACCTGCACCGGAGGTTCCGCTCAAGACTTGCTGTGCGGTTTCTCCGTCCAGATAGTCTTTCACGTTGGTGAAGAGATAACCTTCATCGTTATGGAAGATGATCGATCCAGAAGTGTCCACCATGAAGATGTGGCCGGATTCACCTACCGTGACGCCTGCCAAGAACTCCTTCATGGTGTCAAGGGAAACATCCACTCCCATAACACCAGCGAAGAACCCGTTCTTATCTTTTATGGGTGTGGAAATGGTGAAGACCAAAGAGCCTGTTCCGGTGTCGATGTACGGGGTGGTAAAAGTGGTTTTCTGCAGGGTTTGTGCGTTTCTGTACCAGTCTCTAGTTCTAGCATCGAAGCCTTCTGGAGGCGTATCTTCATATATTCTGTCACCCACTTTAGTCATGACGAAAAATGCTCTTTCGTATGACGGTGCCAGATAGATGTTTAAAATGTCGGGATGAGTTTTCAGGATCTCTATGAAGGAATCGGCCAGAAGCTCGAAGTCGAAGTCTTTCACAGGTGCCGTTGTGGCGAGCCCTTCAATGAGAGTTGCTTTGGGAGACAGTATGTTCTCAATTTGGCTTTTTACATAAGAAGTGTTGATGGTGTTTTCTCTGTTTGACATTCTGGTCATTGCTCGGTCCAGATTGCTGACGCTGCCAACGCCAACAATCAGCAGAGCTATAATCACCACTGTCGAGACAGCCAAAAACATCTTGGTGCTGATTTTCATGTTGTACACCCTTCCTCAGTTTCTCCGTCTAACAAGAAAGCTCTAAACAAGACTTTCTTCTTAGCCCCAAAATACCCATAATCGAGATTTTTTTAACTTCTTGCCGCCTAGATTTTTATGAAATACTCCAAAAACATTATAACTATCACTTTTGTCGGGTAAAAATAGACAAATCTCCAGCTAGGAGGTTTGTCGGAAAAGCAACAAAGTCCGGCACATTGCAAGTAGAGTAGATCAGATCTCCCTTCAAGAAGAGAGTGCAGAACGAAACCATCTGCTGAGTTGTGGTGGAGTTTTTTTAAAACAACTGGCCGGCACTTAGCCGACCAGTCTGTAGGGCACGTAAAAACACAAAAACAGCAATTTACAATGAGATTAGCAGTACTGCAGTACAACCTGCAAGGATCGCAACAA